>ERZ773143.1151-NODE-1151-length-24980-cov-10.949769_pt1 | contig 24980 bp, 13 predicted proteins | sample MGYA00580852_ERZ773143 | MGnify/ENA primary metagenome ERZ773143 (study PRJEB29015, sample SAMEA2737853) | human gut metagenome | biome: human gut; feature: human-associated habitat; material: faeces | place: China | collected 2012 ... | reverse complement strand
ACCGATTGGTAAATACAGGTTCCATATATGTTATCTGAACTTGATATTTATTGTTTTCGTCAAGTTTTTCAATCCATTGGTTTAAAGTTTTTATACTATCACCATACTTCAAGTAATAAGTATTCAAAAGACTATACCGATCGGAATTGCCGTCATCCAGATCGTAATAAAGACGTAAGGCGATGTTTCTTCCTTTGCTGTTTAATTTGCGGTTTAACTGCAAAGAGCCATTGGTGGAGAATCTGTCATTCGTTTGGTGGTTTGTGGCTTCTTTCCGGTTGATAGGAGTTGACTCGTTGTTGAGCGTTTCTGAGAAGTTGCCTGAATTGGAGTTTCCTTTGGAAAAATTAAATGTCGGTCGATACATAATAGTGGTGAGGCTGTCTAATTTCCATTCGAAACGAAAATTAGCGGAAATAGCACTTGTCTTTCCATCGGATTGGTTGTTCTGCAGGGAAAACTGAGAAGTGTTGTCTGACAAAAAAGATTCTGTATGACGCTTGCTCCATGAATCGCGTTTATTTTCCCGGACTTCAATACTACCTCCATATTTGAGTTTCTGAGTATTCTGAGAATAGTTGGCACCTATTCTTTGATTGGAATTAATTCCATTGTCGTTGGCGGTACCATTGATTGATAAGTTCATTTTGTTTTTGAAACGATTGGCCATTCCTTTTGCCCTATAATGGTCGTCATTTCCATATCCTGCTTCAAAGTTACCATTCCATCCTTTTCTCATACTTGGTTTTACGCGTAAGTCGAGTACCATTTCTTCTTTACCGTCATCTACTCCGGTAATACGTGCCATGTCTGATTTCTTTTGGTACGTTTTTAGTTGATCTATCATATCGGCTGGCAGTTCTTTTAAAACCGTATTGGGGTCGTTAAGGAAGAATTCTTCTCCGTTCATCATGATTTTTTTGACTTCCTGACCATTAATGATTAATTTCCCTTCTTCGTTTATTTCGGCTCCGGGTAGCTTTTTGACTAGTTCTTCCAATGCAGCACCTTCACTGACGCGGTAAGCGGAAGTATTATATGCGGTTGTATCACCTGTGACGACAACAGGCGGGGCTTGGGCTACAATGACGGTTTCGTTAAGAAGTACAGCATCAGGTTTCAACTCTATTTTGCCTAGTTGAACAATAGTCTGGGTTGTGTTTATTTGCAGGGGCTTATATTCGGTAGCGAAGCCTATGAAAGAAATTTTTAGCAAAAAACGTCCCGGGAGAGTTGTGAGTGAAAATTTTCCCTGTTCCAAGCTGGAAATGCCTTTTATATAATTACTGTCGGGCAAGGATAACAGTTGTATGGTAGCTTGCTCAACAGGGAACTGTGTGTCTTTTTCCAGAATACTCCCCTGTACTGTGACACGTTGAGTCTGTGCTTGAATATAAGCAGTATTTATGTATGATATAATTAATGTTATTAGTAGTATAAAAGTCGTTTTATTCATAAGGTCTCCCGTTATGAGGTGTTTTAGTGTTTATGGTATTTCTTGCAAATATCTTGATTTTTTCTGTAAAAAGAGTTCATAAAATGATAAATAAAGTTCATTTGAACGATATTCATACCCTTTTGACTTATTTGAGGACCTTTGTTTGCGCATAATACCTCATCTTTGCACCGTACTCAGTTTTCAATAGGTATTATTTTAGTTTTTAGGAACACTTGGATTATTTTCAAATTCGCTGTCGGTTTAATGGAAACATTAGCCGATAGTGAATTCTCTTTATTAAGTATGAGATATATCATGAAAACAATAGATAGAAAATGAAGAAACCTTTATTGTATTTACTTATTTTAGTAGTGGCTGTTCTTGGCAGCTCATGCTCTCAATCTTCGGAGGGCACATTTGAAGTGGGGAAGAATACTTTCTTGCTGAATGGAAAACCGTTTGTTGTAAAAGCGGCAGAGATTCATTATCCGCGTATCCCGAAAGAATATTGGGAACATCGTATTAAAATGTGCAAGGCACTGGGTATGAATACGATTTGCTTGTATGTGTTCTGGAATTTTCATGAACCGGAAGAAGGAAGGTATGATTTTGCCGGACAGAAAGATATAGCTGCGTTTTGTCGTTTGGCTCAAGAGAATGGAATGTATGTCATAGTGCGTCCCGGACCTTATGTCTGTGCGGAATGGGAAATGGGCGGCTTGCCTTGGTGGCTGCTGAAGAAGAAGGATATCAAACTTCGCGAGCAAGACCCATACTACATGGAACGTGTGAAACTCTTTTTGAACGAAGTGGGCAAACAGCTGGCTGATCTTCAGATTAGTAAAGGAGGGAATATCATTATGGTACAGGTGGAGAATGAGTATGGAGCATTTGGAATCGATAAGCCGTATATATCCGAAATCCGTGACATGGTAAAACAAGCCGGTTTTACAGGTGTTCCTTTATTCCAGTGTGACTGGAACTCGAATTTTGAGAATAATGCACTGGATGATTTGCTCTGGACTATTAATTTCGGTACGGGTGCTAACATCGACGAGCAATTTAAACGGTTGAAAGAACTACGGCCGGACACTCCATTGATGTGCAGTGAATTTTGGTCCGGATGGTTTGACCATTGGGGAGCCAAGCATGAAACAAGAAGTGCCGAAGAATTGGTAAAAGGTATGAAAGAAATGCTGGACCGCAATATTTCTTTCAGCTTGTATATGACTCATGGAGGGACTAGTTTCGGGCATTGGGGAGGCGCGAATTTCCCGAACTTTTCACCGACTTGCACATCGTATGATTATGATGCTCCTATCAATGAATCCGGTAAAGTGACTCCTAAATATCTGGAAGTACGGAATCTGCTTGGTAACTACCTGCCGGAAGGTGAAACCTTGCCGGAAATTCCGGATTCGATACCGACTATAGCTATTCCTGCTATTAAAATGACTGAAGTGGCAGTCTTGTTTGATAATCTGCCTCACCCCAAAGAGAGTGAGGATATCCGGACAATGGAAGCTTTTGATCAGGGATGGGGTAGTATTCTGTATCGGACTTCATTATCCGCTTCTGATAAAGAACAGACATTACTGATCACAGAAGCTCATGACTGGGCACAAGTCTTTCTGAATGGTAAGAAACTGGCTACTCTGAGCCGTTTGAAGGGGGAAGGTGTAGTAAAGTTACCACCACTGCAAGAAGGTGACAGACTGGATATCCTGGTGGAAGCAATGGGAAGAATGAATTTCGGCAAAGGTATTTATGACTGGAAAGGTATTACCGAGAAAGTAGAACTGCAATCGGATAAAGGAGTTGAACTGGTGAAGGACTGGAAGGTATATACTATTCCGGTAGATTATAGTTTTGCCCGTGATAAGCAGTATAAACAACAGGAGAATGCTGGCAATCAACCGGCTTATTACCGGTCGACGTTTAACCTCAATGAGTTAGGGGATACATTCTTGAATATGATGAACTGGAGTAAAGGTATGGTATGGGTGAATGGTCATGCGATTGGTCGTTATTGGGAAATCGGACCTCAACAGACCTTATATGTGCCGGGCTGCTGGTTGAAGAAAGGAGAGAATGAAATCATTATATTGGATATGGCTGGTCCTTCAAAAGCCGAAACTGAAGGTCTGCGTCAACCAATTCTGGATGTACAACGTGGTAACGGAGCTTATGCTCATCGTAAGATGGGTGAGAACTTGGACTTAACAAATGAAACTCCTGTTTATCAAGGGATATTTAAGTCAGGCAATGGTTGGCAACATGTGAAATTCGGTAAGAAGGTGGAGACTCGTTTCTTCTGTCTGGAGGCTTTGAACGCCCATGATGGGAAAGATTTCGCGGCTATTGCAGAATTGGAGTTGTTGGGCGAAGATGGCAAACCGGTATCCCGTCAGCATTGGAAAGTGATTTATGCCGATAGTGAGGAAACGGATGCCGCGAACAATATTGCAACAAATGTTTTTGATTTGCAGGAATCAACATTTTGGCATACCAATTATTCCTCTTCCAAACCTGCATTTCCTCATCAGATTGTGATAGATCTTGGTGAAGATAAAGTTATTACGGGATTCTCTTATTTACCCAGGGCTGAAGCCGGTAAAACGGGGATGATTAAAGACTATAAGGTATATTTGAAGATGCAACCGTTTAAGATATAATGTTTGAGATTTTTAAGAAAAGGTTAATTATTTATTAGTTTGTTCATTAAGTTATGAAAATCAGAAAGCGACTTTCACGTGAGTGAGGGTCGCTTTCTGATTTTCGTTCGAAATAAAATAATTCTTGTGATGGTTAAAACCCTAAGAGGAAGTATATTTGTTCTCTCATCTGAGAAGGTGATTTATATAATTAACTAGTGTATAAATGATGAAAAAAAATGGGTTTAGCCGATGCGCTGAGATGTACATCGGTCGTTTACGAAAAGAGGGGCGCTATTCTACTGCGCATGTGTATGAAAATGCACTTCTTTCTTTTAGAGGGTTTTGTGGCACTCCTACCGTGTCATTCGGACAAGTAACCCGCGAACACTTACGGTGTTACGGGCAGTATCTTTATGAACGTGGCTTGAAGCTTAATACGGTTTCGACGTATATGCGTATGCTGCGTAGTATTTATAATCGTGGAGTAGAATCGGGAAGGGCTCCTTATGTTCACCGATTGTTTCACGGGGTGTATACGGGAGTGGATGTCCGTCAAAAGAAGGCTTTGCCGGCAACTGAGTTACATAAGCTTTTATACGGAGATCCGAAATCGGATATTTTGCGACGTACACAGGCGATTGCTGCTTTGATGTTCCAATTCTGTGGTATGTCGTTTGCTGATTTGGCGCATTTGGAGAAGTCGTCTTTAGACAGGAATGTTCTTCATTATAATCGTGTTAAAACGAAGACTCCGATGAGTGTGGAAATATTGGATACCGCTAAAGATATGATTGATCAGCTTTGGAACAGGCAGCCTGCTTATCCGGATTGCCCTGATTATCTATTTAGTATTCTGAATGGTGATAAAAAGCGGAAAGATGAAAGTGCTTATCGAGAATACCAGTCTGCCCTCCGGAATTTCAATAACCATTTGAGAGGACTGGCAAAGGCTTTGCATCTGACTTCTCCTGTCACTTCTTATACCATTCGCCATTCGTGGGCTACCACTGCGAAATATCGCGGAGTTCCTATTGAAATGATCAGCGAATCGTTGGGACACAAATCAATCAAAACAACACAAATCTACCTTAAAGGCTTTGCTTTGAAAGAACGTACTGAAGTAAATAAAATGAATTTGTCTTACGTAAAGAATTGCTTGGTAAAACGTGTAAATGATATAAAGTGTTAATAATCAGTATAAATATATGCGAGTTACTTCTTAGGTAACGGAAATAATAATGGCACAAAGATAGACAAAAAAAATAAATAACAAGCAAATAAACTGTCCTTTTTTTCTTTTTTGATTCAAAAATAAGATAAAAATAGCCTGGAACATGAAAGAACCCTTTTTTTCATATTCTAAGATTTTTACGTCCCATAATCAAAGAAATTTCACCCTACGCTTAGACTGAGCTTCCTTTGGTGGCTTGGCATGTCCTATCTTTCGTATTTTAAGAGATTTTTCCCTTCCCCCCTGTGTTTTCCGTTACCTAAGAAGTAACAGAAAAAAGAATGGTAAAAATAGAGGATTTATGAATCAAATTGGGGTAAGGTCTCTATTTAGGAATATACATAGATAAAAAATGAAACAAACTGAAGCTATTTTGGGGGATATGCGATTTATTCCATTAAAGGGTGTTGTATTAATTCTGATTCTAATCTTGACAACAAGCCGGATTCATGCACAATATGCTCTTGGGGCAACTGGGCAGATGATGATACCTACAGCCGAGATGCAGGAAACAGGAACCTTTATGGGAAGCGCAAACTTCCTTCCTGAAGAGGTTACGCCTAATAAGTTTAACTATCCTACCATGAATTACTCCGTAGACATGTCTTTGTTCTCTTTTGTTGAACTGACTTACCGTATGACGTTACTCAAAATGCGAACATATAATGGCAGAGTCGGTTATCACAACCAAGATCGTTCCAATACTATCCGTATTCGTCCATTGAAAGAAAGCCGTTATTTCCCTGCTGTGGTAATTGGTGCTGATGATCTTTTTACAGAAAAGGCTACTCAGTATTGGGGAGATTATTATGGTGTCTTAACTAAGACGTTTGGTTTCTGCAAGGGGCATCAGTTGGCTGTTACAGCAGGCTGGTATTTTCATCAGGGCAATCAACCGGCTTTCAAGAAAGGCCCTTTTGGTGGTATTCGTTATACTCCCGCTTTTTGCCGTGAGTTAAAGCTGATGGCAGAGTATGATACCAATGGATGGAATTTGGGTGGAGCAATACGTTTTTGGAAACGTTTGTCCGTCCATGTGTTTACACGCGAATTTACCTGTGTTTCTGCCGGTTTGCGTTATGAATGTACATTAATACATTAAGAAAATGAAAAGAGTATTTAGTATACTATATATAATATGTTGCTGCACTTTGGAAAGTGTGGATGCGCAATCTGCTGGGATATCTGAAGTCCTGAAAGAATTGCAAATGGAAAATATTTCTGTAGCACAGAAGCAGGATACGATTACGGCAGCATTTGAGACTTCCGTATATAGGGGATCTTATAATGGTATAGGCATTGCAATACGTCGCCTGATCACTCTTCCGGAAGTCTCTACATTGCAGTTGGTCATATTGGATAATGCTTTGCCGCAACTTTGTATCACTTTGCCTGCGAAGCTGATTGAGGATTATCAATCGGGAAAATGTGATTTGGATGGAGTTTACCGTAATATGCAGATGACTACTTCCACCAAAACTGCAATGGAGGCCTTAAAAGGAACCAAACGAGAGTCTACTACTTTTGGGAAAGTGGACGTAGTGGTTTATCCGGGGGTAATGTTAGTTAATAATGTTACTTACAAATTATATAAAGCAGCTTTTGAATTGCAACCGGCTGTAGAAATGCAACTTTGGAAAGGTGCTTCATTGAGGCTGCAGGTTTGCTTACCTATCGTCAATAATGAGCCGGGCAAATGGGATTGCATCCGACCGGGGTATTTGACATTGCGCCAGGAATTTCGTCTGGATAATCATTGGAAGGGATACCTGACTGGTGGAAATTTCTCGGATGATCGTCAGGGACTCGCAGCCGGTATTGGTTATTTTTCTTCTGACGGCCGTTGGACAGTAGAAGGAGAAGGTGGTATAACCGGTTCGTCTCATTTATATGGCAACGACTGGGGAATGAGTAAATGGAAAAGAGTGAATGGACAGCTTAGCGTAGGTTATTTCATTCCACAAGTGAATACTCAATTGAAAGTTAGCGGTGGACGTTTTATATATGGAGATTATGGGGTATGCGGAATTCTTTCACGTTACTTCGGTGAATATGTCGTGGGAATTTATGGCATGTATACAGATGGAGAAACAAATGCCGGATTTCATTTTTCGATTCCATTGCCGGGTAAGAAGCGTAGTCGTCACGCGGTACGTGTGATGCTTCCGGATTATTTCGCTTTTCAATATGACATGCGTAGTGGGAATGAATTTGCTCGCCGTGCTTTGGGGGTAAGCTATAGAACCGAACCGAAATCTGCTGAAAACAGCCGTTTCTGGCAGCCGGATTATATCCGTTATTATTTGATTCGTACCAATGAAAAGACAAAACTTAAATAAGAGTTGATATTAGTAATTTAAACAAAAATTGAACAATTATGAGAAATTTAAAATGGTTGTATGCATGCTCTTTGGCGATAGCCTTCGGTGTGTTGTCTTTTGTAACAGTTTCCTGTCATGATGATGACGATGAACCAAAGCAAGAGCCAGGTGAAGTGATTGAAACTCCCGCTCCGGTTGTTGAGTATTACATTATGGGTACTGTGACGGATGCCGGGAAAGGTGTGTCTGGTGTTGATGTAAAAATTGGTACTGAGACAATTAAGACTGACAAAGATGGTAAGTTCTCTGTAACAGAGAAGAATGTAGGTAAGTATTCTGTAGAAGTTGCTCCTAAAGGTTATCTTGCTCAAAGTACTTCTGTAGAAATTGCTGCTAATGCGGAAAATCGTAGTGTGGTGACTGTTGCTGTGGCTTTGACTAAGCAAAGTGAACCTACGACTGTAGAAGTTGGAGAGAATGGTAATACAGAAGAGGTTAAGGTAGAAGATAAGAGTGCTTCGAATGAGGAAGTTAAAGAACCGGGTACTGTTGAACCGGAGGATGTGAAAGAAGATCTTCCTCTTGTAACTCCTGAATTAGAAATCCCAGCTGGGGCAATTCAGACAGAAGGTAATGAAGACGTTCTGGAAGGTGGTAATGCTGAAGTCAGTGTAACTACGTATGTACCAGCCCCAGAAACTGTGACTACAGAAGTGAAGAAAGAAGAAGAGAATAAAGAAGTAGAAAAGACCATACCTTTGGCGGCAGCACACTTTGAACCTAGTGGTTTGACATTTGCAAAAGACCACTATCCAACTATTTCTATTCCTAATCCTATTCCTGGCTTGACTTTCGCTGATGATATGGTACTTACTTATTTGGAGAATGGAAAGTGGGTTCCACAAACAGAGGACATTAATAAAGTTGTTTATGATGAGAAATCAGGTAGCTACACAACTAAAGTTAAGCATTTCTCTTCCTATGCTATGGAAAATAAAGTCACTAGTAAAGTTAGTACTGAAAATGTAGTGAAGAGTGAGATTTTAGGACAGGCAAGTCGTGATAACAGTGAAAATCCTAAAGCTGTAACAGGAATTGCATTGACTTATAAAGAAAAGTCGGGTTGGGAATGTAAAGATGCGGATATTAAAGCGGCTGTAGAAAAAGCTTTGTCAGGTGCAAAACCAGAAACAGTTAATGCTATGGTAGCTTTCTTCAAAACTCGTTTATACTCATTGATGGGATCGGCATCAGGTATTACAGAAACAACTCGTACCTATAATACTGTAAATGTGAACGGTTATACAACAATGACTTATACTTGCTATGCCAAGACTCGTACTACTACATTGTCGACCACAGTGAAGTATAATAATAAGGATGTGAAGATTTCAGTAATTGCAACACGCTATACCGGAACTGATCATCAGTATAAGACAGTGACTACTAATCCTACTCATAGTGGTGGTAAGGGTGGAAGTAACTAATAAATAATTAAGATCATAAAAATAACCCTTTTTTAATAAAACCCTTTTTTATAAACCCTGTTGGGCAATAATCATATGGGATATGAGGAGGAAGAGGTCACTGTGAAGTGGTTTCTTCCTTTTCGTTTATGAGATATATGGATGTTTGTTGAATGTTCATTTTAGACAGAATTCTACTAATATAAGTTAATGTTTATAATTATGATTTGTATCCTGTAAATAAAGCCTATCTTTATCACCCAATACAACATAGGACAAATAAAATGTCATGAGCATAATTATTAAGAACCTTAATAAGATCTATCCAAACGGAAATCATGCCTTGAAAGATGTCAATCTGGAAATACCTGCAGGGATGTTTGGCTTATTAGGACCCAATGGCGCCGGCAAATCTACTTTAATGCGTATTCTTGTAGCCCTTATGGAACCAACTTCCGGGCAAGTAGAAATTTGCGGTTATGATTTAATGAAGCAGCGGAAAGAAATACGCGGTATTCTGGGGTATCTTCCTCAGGACTTTCGTTTTTTTGCCAAATACAAAACGTATGAGTTTCTTGATTACGCGGCGCGTCTGTCCGGTATGACCCATAGCAGGCAGAGAAAACAGGCTGTGGATGAAATGCTCGAAAACGTAGGGTTGTTCGATGTTCGCGAACGATATGCCAATAAATTATCGGGAGGTATGAAGCGGCGGTTAGGAATTGCACAAGCGCTGATACATCATCCTAAGGTAATCATTGTTGATGAACCTACTACCGGACTTGACCCGGAAGAACGTATTCGCTTCCGTAACCTTCTTTCGGAGGTCAGTGAGAACGACGTGACTATTATTTTGTCTACTCACATTGTCGGTGATATATCCAGTACCTGCAACAATATGGCGTTAATGAACCGGGGACAAGTTTCCTTCAACGGTTCTCCGCAAGATATGCTGAAATTAGCCGAGGGTAAAGTGTGGAGAATCAGGGCTGCGGGAGATCAGTTGCATGAGATCGATAAAAAATATCCGGTGATCTCCACGATTCCATCGGGGACAATCTGGGAAGTACAGGTGGTTGCCGATAAAGTAGAAGGATACGAAGCGGAACCATTTCCCCCTAATCTGGAACACGCCTATGTATATTATATGGAGAATCAATTAAACCTTTGGACAAACGACTAAACACGATATGCTGATATGACCTTTATATCTAATATACAATCGGTAGCAAAATATGAAAGTAAATTATTAATCAGAAGCTGGTTCTTCAGAGTATTCACGGTACTCGCTGTAACTATCATTACTTTTTTCAATTTCCAGTTGTTCGTATCGGAAGATAGCGGAGGCTTCTGGATTGCTACAGCCATTCCATCGAACATTCCTTATCTAATTTTACTGTTGCTAAATACAGGGCAGGCTGTTATTGCTATCTTTCTGGCATCCGACTTCCTGAAAAGAGATAAAAAGCTGGATACATCAGAAGTCTTTTATGTCCGTCCATTAAGCAATGCTGAATACGTCATCGGTAAGATTTGGGGAAATCTGCGCGTCTTTTTGTTGCTGAATCTCATTATTATGGCTATTACGGCTGCATTCAACCTGACATTGGGAGAAGTGGACTGGATGGCTTACTTGCTTTATTTTCTGTTGATCAGTGTCCCTACGCTGATTTTCATCATCGGCCTGGCTATCTTTCTGATGCTGGTATTGAAAAATCAGGCACTGACATTCGTTTTATTGTTAGGATATATCGGACTTACCGTTTTCTATATTGAAGATAAGCTTTATTATCTTTTCGATTATATGGCTTATAGTCTTCCTTTGGTGAAGTCCAGCATTGTCGGTTTTTCCAACTGGGAGGTGATTTTAAATCATCGTGGCATCTATTTTCTTGCCGGACTGGCGTTTGTCTTTTTCACGATTTCCCTGTTCAGGCGTCTGCCGAATTCATCACACAGTAATTATCCGTGGCTGGTTATTTCTTTTTGTACTCTCATGTTAGCTTTCGTATGCGGTTATTGGCATATACATTCGATTTTATATCAAAGTGATATACGCGCTACCTATACGAAGATCAACAACCAATATGTTTCTACTCCGAAGATGTTCATTCATGAATATGATTTTTCTGTAGAGCAGCATCCTGAAGATTTTCTGTCGGAAGTAACTGTGAAAGGAGTGGCATTGGACTCATCTGCCGTATTCACCTTCTGTTTGAATCCGGGATTAACCATTCATTCCGTTCATTCGGCCGGACAGCAACTCAAGTTTAAACGTGACAAGCAAATAGTATTGGTGGATTTCGGCACGAAGCATGCCAAAGGCGATACAATCTCTGCAACATTCAGGTATGACGGACAGATAGATAACTCATTCTGTTATTTGGATATCCCTCCCGAAGTGCTGCAAGCTTCCAATAAAAAGTTTCTGTTCAACATAGACAAGCAGTATAGTTTTCAGACGAAAAATTATCTGATGCTTACCCCTGAAACTTATTGGTATCCCCGTGCAGGAACAAGCTATAGTGATAAAAATCCTGACTGGCAGCAAACTTATTTCAGTAATTATCGCTTGAAGGTCAAGCCTCTACCGGGGTTAGTTCCTCTTTCTCAAGGGGAAGGAAAGTGTGATGAAGAAGGAGTGTATTCGTTTAAAGGAGATTATCCGTCTCAGACACTATCGTTGGTCATAGGTGACTATCAGCAAAAAAGTGCTTATGCGGACAGCATTCTTTATAGCGTTTGGCATTTAAGGGACCATGACTATTTTACTGCTTCGTTTGATTCTATTCACGATACCATTCCCTGGCTGATACGTAATGTGAAAGAGCAACTGGCACGGCAATATAAACTGGATTATCCTTTTAAGCGATTTTCTATTGTAGAAGTTCCTGTGCAATTTGCCAGCTATGAACGTGCCTGGTCGCAAGCGCAGGAGACAGTACAACCTGAAATGGTATTGTTCCCCGAAAAAGGAGCTATATTCTGGGAACTGGATGTGAAGAGGCAGGTGAAGAATCATATCCGGTGGTCGGGAAATAATGAAATCAGTCTGCAGGAAGCCCAGATGCGGACTTTTAGTAACTTTGCCTGGATGTTTTTGCAGACAGAAGGCGATTATAACTTTTCGTCGGGTAGTAGAGGACGGGGAAATCTTTCGTCTACGGCAAATCCTTATTTCCTTTTCCCGCAGATTTATAATTTCCGTTACAATATTTACTCTTCGGAATGGCCTGTTGCCAATCGGGCTATTGAGCTATATCTGCAAAAGAAGTCGGAAAATGAAGGATGGGAACGTCAGATAAATGGGCTTAGTAACAATGAAAAGGCCAACCTGCTGCTGGAAAAGCATACTTTCAAGGAGTTGCTGGCTGATGTGGAACAGCGTAATCTGCAAAATAATATCGTAGGACTGGAGGCAAGCCGTCTTTTTGCCCGGTCAGAAATAAACATGGGCGTAGATGCTTTCCGGGATTCACTATATGCGATGTTGAAGCGTAATACATTTCTGAACATAAAGTTCGAAAATATGCTGGATACTCTGGGAGAAATGAGCCGGACGGATCTTTATTCATATTTGAAAGAATGGGAACAATTGACGCCTCTTCCTTTTTATTCGATCGGAGAGCCCGAACTGACCAAAGTTGTCAATAAAGGAGGAGAAGAATTCTTTGTCTTGAAAGTACTGGTGAGCAATAACTCGGATTATGACGGAATTATTCAGATGAACGTTCTTCAAAATGGCTGGTGGTATCAACCGATGGAAGATCCCAGAGCCAGAAAAAAGGTAGAGATAGCTGCCCATACAAGCAAAGAATTTGTTTCTGTCTGGGAAGAACAGATACGTGATGTGGAAATCAATACGATGGTTTCCGGCAATCTTCCTTATATGATACGGCAATCCATTGGTAATGTAAAACAAGAACGGAATAAAATAGTCAAGGACACTATCTATACCTTGCCGGAATCATCCTTAGAAATGCCGGGAGAGGTTATTGTGGATAATGAAGATTCCACTCTCTTTGTACTTTCTACCCCTGCTGTCGTAGGACTTCTGCCTAAATGGCTGGATAAAGTGGAGGATACTTCCTTTAAATATTCGGGCATATCCTGGTGGCGTGCGCCTTTACAATGGACAGCTACCACCAATGCTAAATACTATGGCAAATATATCCGTTCGGCCTATGTGATTAAGAGTGGAGACGGCAGTCAGACGGCTACATGGAAAATTCCTGTGCCGGAAGCCGGTCAATATGAGCTTTATTATCATGTATTCAAGGATGATGAGCTGCGATGGAATGATCGCCTTCAGGGTGAATATCATTTCAGGGTGGCATACGACAGTGAGATGGAAGATGCCTATATCAATCTGAGAAAAGCCAATGAGGGTTGGGAACAACTCGGTACTTACTATTTTAGTGCCGATACGGTTCGTGTCGTGCTGACGGATGAATGTAAGCTGCGTTCTGTGACAGCCGACGCAGTGAAAATAGTGAAACGATAATTATTAAAACAGCAAACTATATGCAAAGTGACTTACTACTATTAAAAAGAATGCTGCTGACAATCGTAACTTTTACGGGAATTGCCCTGACATCACAAGGACAAATTCCTTTAACGATTGACAAGGCAATGGAGATTGCGCAGGAGAACAGTCCTTCTCTTCGCCGTTCCTACATGAATCTGGAGAGATATAAGCAGAATCTGCTGGCGCAGAAGGCTTCATTAAAATCTCGATTTTCATTAAATCTGAACCCGGTGGACTATAACAAGAACAGGCGTTTCGATAATCGTCTGTCACAATGGTACACGAATGAAACATTCAATACCAGTGGGACCTTTCAGGTCGATCAGCCCATTCTATGGACAGACGGTACTATTTCTTTAATCAACCGTTTCGGCTGGCAGGACAACAGTTCCATTATAGAAGGCGATAAAACTAGTAACCGGGCATTCAGCAATGACCTCTATCTTCAATTGACTCAGCCTATTTTCACATACAACAAGCGTAAAATGGAACTGAAGCAAATAGAATATGATTATGAAAATGCCAATATCAGTTATGCTTTGCAGCAACTGAATACGGAGAAAAGTATAACCGATCAGTTCTATTCTGTCTATATGGCACAGAGTAATCTGGAAATCAGTCGTGAAGAACTGGTTAATGCCCAGCAAAGTTATGATATTATCAAGAATAAGGTAGAAGCGGATTTAGCAGCGAAGGACGAACTCTTTCAAGCGGAACTGAATCTGGCTACGGCACGTTCGTCTGTAGACGAAAGTCAGGTGAATCTGGAGAATGCGAAGGACAAACTCAAACAGACTCTCGGAATGAGGTTGGATGAAGATATTCTCGTATTTGCGGAAGTGGAGATTAAACCGATTCAGGTAAATCTGGACCAGGCCATATCGCATGGATTGGGTTCGCGTCTGGAACTTCGTCAACGTGAAATAGAGAGCAAGGAACTTGAGTTCGATATGATTAAGACAAAAGCGCTGAACGAGTTTAAAGGAGATGTATCCATCTCTTTCGGATTGATAGGAGATAATAGCCACCTGAATAAAGTCTATAATAATCCGACACAGAATCCGAGGGTTTCTATCAGCTTTGCTGTTCCTATTTTCGACTGGGGTGAAAAGAAAGCAAGGATTAAAGCACAAAAGATGGCCCAACGGATTAATGAACTCGAGTTTCAAGAGGATAAAGTGGATATCGAGCTGAATATTCGTCAGGTATGGCGTAACCTCGAAAACCTCCGGACTCAGATTAAAATCGCCGAGCAAAATGTACAGAACGCACAGTTGACCTATGATCTGAATCAGACTCGTTACCGGGAAGGTGACATAACCGGTATGGAAATGAGCCAGTTCCAGACTCAGCTTTCGAATAAGAAGATTACTTATACGCAGGCGTTGATTAATTACAGAATAGAATTACTTAATCTTAAAATCCTTTCATTGTATGATTTCGACAAGAATATCCCTCTTGTTCCTATGAAAGACATTATTGATAAAAAATAAGCAGACCATGAAACAGTATCAAATTTTTATTGCATCTTCTTTGTTAACAACCTTATTGTTAACCGGCTGTGGCAACAAACCACAAAACGCACCCAATAATATTGCAACTCCGGTATCTGTCGTGGAGCTGAAGAAAGGTTCTATCAGTAAATTAATAAATACAACAGGAACAGTGCAGCCGACTTACGGTGCATCTCAGAATGCGGAAATGAGCGGATTTTATAAACTTCAGACTAATCCGAGAACCGGAAAACCTTTCAAAATGGGAGACAGGGTAAGTAAGGGGGAACTGATAATCCGTCTGGAAGACAAGGAGTATGAAAACGGAATCGCTATTGACGCTAAAAAACTAAGTCTTGAAATTGCCGAACAGGAACAGTCAAAGCAGAAAGCTCTCTATGAAAAAGGAGGGGTGACGATGAGTGAAATGCGGAATACGGAAGTAAAAGTAACGAATGCCCGTTACGATTATGAAAACGCAAAACTCAATCTGGAGAAGATGAAAGTGAAAGCTCCGTTTGATGGTGTGATTGTTGATTTGCCTCACTATACGGCCGATACAAGAGTGGAGCAGGGAAAGGCTATGGTGAGTCTGATGGCTTATGATAAAATGTATATGGATATCAATCTGCCGGAAAGCAGCATTCGTTATGTCAAGGAAGCGCAACCGGTATATATTACTCATTATACCATCCCCGGAGATACTTTAAAAGCGAGAGTCGGTGAGCTGTCTCCTGCAATCAGTACAGAGACACGTACTTTTAAAGGAAAGATTCTGATTGATAATGACCAGTTGAAGTTGCGTCCGGGTATGTTCGCCAAAGCAGATATTATCGTTGACAGAGCTGATAGTTCTATCATTATACCTAAAGACGTAATCCTGTCCAATCGTCGCCGGAAATACGTATATATCGTCGAAAAGAATACGGCAAAGATACGCAATCTGCAAACAGGTCTGGAGGATGAATATAATATCGAAATTCTATCCGGACTTAATGTAAATGACAATTTGGTAGTGAAGGGTTTTGAAACACTGAAAGAAGACGCCAAAGTCAAAATCCAAAAGTAAATCATGGATGCGATATATGAACGCATCTTTTGAAAATAGGAAATACTTATGAAGAATATAATCAAATTTGCAGTAGGCAATCCGGTTACGATTTGTATGGTAGTATTTGCCCTCTTATTGTTGGGAAAAGTATCATACGATCAGTTGAGTGTGGATTTATTGCCCGATCTGAATAATCCCCGCCTGTTTATTGAATTAAAGGCGGGTGAACGTCCTCCCGAGGAGATCGAAAAGCAATTCGTTAAAAATATGGAGTCTATGGCGATCCGGCAGAGTGATGTTACTCAGGTCTCTTCCGTGATTAAAGCCGGGACAGCACGAATTACTGTAGAATATACCTGGACAAAGGATATGGATGAGGCTTTTCTAGATTTGCAGAAAGCCATGAATCCGTTTGCCCAGAACAAGGATATCACTGAACTGAAGATTACGCAACACGATGCGAACTTGTCTCCGGTAGTTTTGGTGGGAATGTCTCATCAGAGTATTACAGATATGGCGGAATTGAGGAAGATTGCCGAAAGCTATATCCGCAATGAGTTGATTCGTCTGGAAGGCGTGGCTGAAGTGACGCTTTCGGGAGAAGAAGTCAGTACTCTTACCATTCAGACTGATCCTTATAAACTGGATGCTTTTCAACTGAAAATAGAAGATATCGCTTCGCGCATCGAATCGAATAATCAGAGCATATCCGGTGGACGGGTCAGTGAACTGGGATTACAATATCTGGTGAAAAGTTCGAGCTTGTTTGCTTCGGAAGATGATTTTGAGAATCTGATTGTCGGATACAAAGCGATACAACAAGAGGAAGCATCCGGAAACAATGCTTCGGGAACAGCGACTGCCAACAGTAATAAAGCTCCTGTTTTTTTGAAGGAAGTGGCTACTGTGCAGTTTTTGAACGCTCGTCCGGAGAACATTGTACGGATTAACGGGAAGCGTAGTATCGGACTGTCTATTTATAAGGAGATGCGCTTTAATACTGTAAAAGTGGTGGATGAGGTAACCCGCCAATTGGCAGTGATAGAGAATGCATTGCCCGGTTATCATTTTCAGGTGATTTCCAATCAGGGTACTTTTATAAAAAGTGCGATAGGAGAAGTGAAGAGCAGTGCTGTTCTGGGTGTTATTCTCGCTATTGTAGTCTTGTTTGTATTCCTTCGCCGGATGGGGACAACACTGATTGTCAGTCTTGCTATTCCCATCTCGATTGTGGCTACTTTCAATCTGATGTTCTTCAACGGACTGTCACTGAATATTATGACATTGGGAGGACTGGCGCTCGGGGCGGGTATGCTCGTCGATAATGCCATTGTCGTCATAGAAAGTATCTTCCGAAATCAGGAGAAAGGATTGAGTATCAAAGAGGCTGCTATTAACGGGACAGCAGAAGTTGCCAATGCGGTAATAGCTTCTACTCTGACGACTATTGTCGTCTTCCTGCCGATTGTTTATCTTCACGGAGCTTCGGGCGAACTGTTTAAAGATCAGGCATGGACGGTTACTTTCTCACTGGTTTCTTCTTTGTTTGTGGCTATCCTGGTGATTCCGATGTTATATATCCAGCTTTCCGGCAAGAAGGTTAAGCTGGAAGAAGTGAAGTCCATTCGTATTACAGGATATAGCAGAGTGCTTCGCAAGCTGATTCAGCGACGTTGGCTGGTGATCGGTATGGCAGTGTTGCTCCTTATCGTGACTGGATTGCTGACTCCGTTTATCGGAACTGAGTTTATGCCCCGTGCGGAAAGCAAGACGTTCACGGCTGTAGTCAAAATGCCCGAAGGCACACAGATGGAACGCACTTCCGCTGCTGTAGGTAATCTGGAAGAATTGTTATATACCATCGTTGGCGGTGATTCTTTATGTACGGTATACAGTCATATCGGAGAGGGAAGCGGTTCGGAAAATGCGATATTTGAAGGAGAAAATACAGCAATGATGAAAGTGATCCTTTCACCGGAATGTACACTTTCACCGGAAAAGGTGATTGCGTCTTTCGTGGAATCGGCTAAGAATCCTGACGGACTGGAACTGACGATTCAGCAGGATGAGAATTCTCTGAGTTCACTGTTAGGAAGCGAAGGGGCTCCTATTGTTGTGGAGGTCAAAGGAGAGGAGTTGGATGAGATTGCTCAGTTGACTGAAGAGGTGAAGGAACGGATGATTGGCGTAAATGGAATCTATGATGTTATTACCTCCGTGGAAGACGGTGCTCCGGAAGTTGTGATCTCGATTGATCGTACAATAGCCGGTATCAATAATTTGAGTGTGGCTATGGTAATCGAACAATTGAAGCAGCAATTAAGCGGTAAGGAAGTCGGTAAAATGGAATATCGTGGTGAGATGCGTGATATTGTCATAAAGGTGCCGGATATCCCGTTGAGTTCTCTTGGTGCTCTTGTTATCAAAAGTGGAACACAGGAATTTGTATTACAGGAGATTGCTACCATTACTCACGGACAAGCGCCCAAGGAGATTCTGCGTCGCAATCAAAGCCGTATCGGTAAGGTGATGGCTAATATGGATGCGAGTAAATCACTGGATAAAGTAGCAGCCGAAGTGCGTGAAACGGTGAAAGGTATTGAATTGCCTGCTAATTACAGTATCACAGTGACAGGAGAAGAAGAAAAACGGCAAGAATCAATGAACAGTCTGTTGTTTGCTCTGATGCTTTCTGTTGTACTTGTCTATATGGTGATGGCTTCCCAGTTTGAATCCTTGCTGCATCCGTTTACGATCTTGCTGACTATTCCTCTGGCTGTAGTAGGTGCTATCTTATTTTTCTTCATTACCGGAACCACTATCAATATGATGGGAGTCATCGGTATTGTCATGCTGGGAGGTATTGCCGTCAATAACTCTATCATTCTGGTAGACCGTATCAATCAGCTTAGTCAGGCGGGAATGGAGTTGACTGATGCCATTGTAGAAGCAGGGCAACAGCGTATCCGTCCGATCATCATGACTACTTTGACTACGATTCTGGCCATGCTTCCGATGACATTCAGTTTTGGTGAAGGTGCATCTTTACGTTCACCGATGGCTATAGCTGTGATCGGAGGATTGATAACTTCTACTCTGATGAGTTTGATGGTTATTCCTTGTGTCTATTATGTCTTGGAGAATATCAAAAGACGTATAAATCGCCGAACTAAAAACAGCTGAAGATGAACTTTTTACTAAATAGGAGAATAACGATTTGTATGCTGTTTATTGCACTCAGTCTGCTGGGCTATGTGTCGTATAAACAACTTCCGGTGGAGTTGCTGCCCAACGCAGAACTTCCGGTTCTGTTTGTCCAGGTGTCGTCACAGCAGGATATGGACCCTTCGTATGTAGAGTCGGAAGTGATTATTCCACTTGAAGGAGCGGTCAGTGCGATAGGTGGAGTAGACAAACTGCAATCCTACATTGACAGGAGGCAGTCCAGCATACAGATTGACTTTAAAAAGAATATCAACTTCAAGATGACCAGTCTTAAACTGCAAGAGAAGGTGAATGAAATCGCTGCCTCCCTGCCGACCGGTTTTACCGTACAGGTACAGAAAGTGGATATTGCTCAGATGAATAATAACTTCATGGTGCTTCAGGTGCGTGGTACGGGAGGAACCGACCGTGTCCGGAGTCTGGTAGACGAGGATGTTCGTTCCGATCTGGAGAATATAGATGGGGTAGCTTCCGTCAATATCTACGGAGGACGGCAGAAAGCCATTGAAGTGCGTCTGAATCCGGAGGCTTGCAAGGCTTTGAACCTCACTGCTTCCAAAATAAGCGGTTTGCTTTCGCAGAATACCCAGGAAAAGACATTTGTAGGCTTCGCAGATGAACCCGACAGCAAGAATTTTGTCCATGTCAATGCGATGTATACCAAAGTCTCTGATTTGGAGAATATAGTTGTCGCTCCCGGTCCTATTCTGCTGAAAGACGTGGCAACCGTCTTTTTTGACTTGAAAGATGAAACCACTTATAGTCGTGTGAATGGAAAAGAAGCCGTCTCGGTTGCTTTGATCAATGATTCACAGGCTAATCTGATTGAACTTTCACACCGTGTATCCGATGTGATTGAAAAGCTGAATGAGAAACTGGCTCCGCTCGAACTGGAAATTGTCATTCAGGAGAACAAGGCTGAAACCATGGAAAATAATATCAACCAGATTATTAATCTGGCATTGGTAGGGGGATTATTGGCTGTGTTCGTTCTTTGGCTTTTCCTGAAGAATATGCGGCTGGTGTTTTTTATCGCACTTTCCATACCGATTTCTGTCTATACGGCTTTCAACTTCTTCTACGCTTTTGGTATCACTATCAATAGTCTTACCTTGGTAGGAATGGCGTTGGCCATCGGAATGCTGCTGGATAATAGTGTCGTGGTGCTTGAGAATATTTATCGTTTGTCGGGAAACGGCTATACGCCCGAACGTTCGGTAACGCAGGGAACAAAAGAAGTGTGGCGCTCCATTGTGGCGGCTACCCTGACTACCATTACTGTATTCCTGCCGTTCGTTTTTTCTGATAATTTCCTGATAAAACTGATCGGGCACCATATCGGAGTATCCATTATATCAACTTTGACGATCTCGCTGTTTGTAGCTTTACTTTTTATACCGATGATTACTTACCTTCTTTTGAAGAGTAAGAGTGGGAACAGTGTCGTTTATGAAAAAGTATCGATCGTTCAGCGTCCGATGCAGGTCTATCTGGTCTTATTGAAGACTTGTATGCGTAATCCGGGAGTGACAGTCTTTGGAGCTGTGATCTTGCTTTTTGCAACGTTGATTTTGTCATTGACCTTGAATGTGCAACAGATGAAAGAAGTTGCTTCAGACCGGTTCAACATCAGTGTCGTGATGCCTACCGGAAGTACGCTTGAAAATACGGATAAGATTGTAAAGGTACTGGAAGAACGTCTGGAGGATTTTCCGGAAAAGAAAGATCTGATTTGCCGTATTCGGGAAAAAGAGGCGACTCTGACACTCGTTTTGCAGGAAGATTACACAAAGATCGCCAAACGGAAAATAGCCGATATAAAAGCGGATGTGCAGACTAAAGTTGCCAATATCAATGGTGCGGAAATCTATGTTTCTGATGCTATGGGAGGCGGAGGAGATAACTCGGCTCTGAGCAGTCTGGGCGGATTTATGCGTTTGTTGGGCATCGGTGACAACAGTGAACGGGTGGTGATCAGGGGATCTGATTTCGAAATGATGCAGATGGTGGCAGAGGAAGTGCGTTATTTGTTGGACGAACAGGATTTTGTACAGCATACTCATGTTTCGTATACTCCCCGTCAGGCGGAAATAAATCTGAACTTTGACCCTATTCTGCTGACTGCCTATGATATTAACCGTGGCAATATTACCACCGGATTAACTGCGCTTAATAATGAATACTCTTCCGAAGCTACTTTCAAGGTGGGAGAGGATATTTATGATATTATTATCCGTGACGAAATACCGGAAAAGGAAACTGAAGAAGAGGCACAGGAAAAAGCTCAGAAAGAGAAAACTGTGGATGACTTGCGTGCTATCCGGATAGAAAATGCCAATGGCGGTATGCACAATCTAGAAGATATATCGTCTCTGAATTATGGACGTGGGCGTTCGCGCATCATCCGTGTCAATCAAGATAAGCAGATTGAGGTATACTATGCTTTTCCGAGAGATGTTCAGTCTTCGAAAGATTTATTGGGAGGATATCGTTCCGATATCGACCAGTTGATTGCCAGTTATAATCTTCCGTCCGGAGTCGCTGTGCAGGTATTCCATGAGGAGGATGAATTCGGGGATTTCAAATTCCTTATTCTGGCAGCTTTTCTTTTGATATTTATGATCCTTGCTTCAGTCTTCGAATCTGTAGTGACGCCTTTTGTGTTGCTTTTTACCATTCCGTTGGCTGCTATCGGTTCTTTGCTGGCATTATTGCTTTCGAGCAACAGTCTGATGAATGCGAATACATTGACAGGGTTCCTTATTCTGTTGGGAGTAGTCGTCAATAACGGAATCATTCTGATAGATTACGCCAACATTTTGCGTAAACGGGGATACCGCCGGAACAGGGCGTTGATGACTGCCGGTATGTCACGTATTCGTCCCATTCTGATTACTTCCATCACCACAATTGCTGCCATGCTCCCGTTGGCTATGGGAGATACGGAGTATGCAGGGGCTATCGGTGCACCTTTTGCCATTACAGTGATAGGCGGACTTTTCTTTTCCGCCATGCTGACGCTGATTTTAATTCCGACAGTTTGTATGGGACTGGAAAATGTGCTTCAGTGGTACCGTTCGTTATCCCGTAAACTATGGACCATTCACCTGATTCTTTTTGTGTCCGGTGTAATCTGTATCTGGCTATACACTGACGGAATCCTTTGGCAGTCAATCTATCTGGTAGCACTGATTGCAGGCATACCGGGGATGACATACTTTGCGCAAACTAGTCTTCGGAGAGCTAAGGCGGAGGTTATCAATCCGGATGAAGAAATTCGTATTTCTGTCCGCAATCTGGTTAAGATCTACGATTGGCCTGGACACATCAGCCGTCAGTGGAACAGTGGTTTGCAATTACGCAAACGTCTGGGATTGAGCAATGAATACCATTCCCTGAAGGACTTTATCAATGTGCTATGGCAGTTTGGTATCTTACTGTTTGCCATTTATTTCACCTATTTCTTCATTCATAACAGGCTTTGGATATTCCTGTTCTCGTTCGCTATTTATGCAGCGATACTGTATTTGTGGAGAAAGGTACGTTCCTATTTATATTATCGATACGGAGATAATCGAGTAACAAAGATCGTAAACCGGGTGATATTCTGGAGTCTTCCTCCCCTTATTCTGTTTCAGTTATTCCGTAAACTGGATAATAACGGGCTGGTCATCATGATCGGATTGTTATGGCTGGTGGGTATTGCCATCTATGTCACTTCCCAGTATCTGTATGATCATGATGTAAATATTGAGCGTGTCACCGGACGATTTGCAGGGCTTCGCCGTTCCTATTTCCGCATGGTGAAGAGTGTTCCTATGATTGGAAAACGACGCAAACCTTTCAAAGCATTGCGTGGAGTGTCATTCGAGATTCAGACAGGTATGTTCGGACTACTGGGACCCAATGGGGCAGGTAAATCGACCTTGATGCGTGTCATCTGTGGTATCTTTGAGCAGAGCTATGGTAGTATCTGGATCAATGGTCTGGATACACGTATCTACAGAGAAGAGCTACAGAGTCTGATAGGTTTCCTTCCACAGGAATTCGGAACTTATGAGAATATGACTTCGTGGGAGTTTCTGGATTATCAGGCTATACTGAAAGGGATTGTAGACGGTGAGTTACGAAAGGAGCGTCTGGATTATGTACTGAAAGCGGTACATATGTACGAGCGGAAAGACGAAAAGATAGGTTCTTTCTCGGGAGGTATGAAACAGCGTATTGGTATTGCGCTTATTCTGCTTCATTTACCGCGTATCCTGGTTGTGGATGAGCCTACAGCGGGACTCGACCCTCGCGAACGTATCCGTTTCCGTAATCTGCTGGTAGAGTTGAGTAAGGACCGTATCGTTATTTTCTCCACTCATATCATTGAGGATATATCCAGTTCCTGTAATCAGGTAGTGGTGATCAATAAGGGTGAACTGAAATATTTCGGTGATCCTTCGGACATGGTGGAAATGGCTAACGGGAAAGTATGGCAGTTTAATATAGATAAGACAGAATTTGAAAAAGTACTGGACAAATCGTTGGTAATACATCATATTCAGGAAGGCGATACGATTCGGGTGCGCTATCTTTCTGTCGGACAGCCTTATGAAGGGGCTGTAGAGGTAGAAGCTAATTTGGAAGACGCTTATCTCTGTCTGCTGAAGAATATGAATTAAAAAGAAAAGAAGGATATGACATTCAAACAATTGATACAACTGTTGCCTAAAGTAGTCAGGTATAACCTGAAGATTATATTTGCCGGGAAGTTTTTCTGGTTTCTGCTGGCTGCATTTGGCTTTTTTGCTCTTTTCATGTTTCAGAATGCCTGGAAACGGGAGGAGATTAACGAGGGACTCATCTATAGCATCCTGATGTTTCCGTCTATGCTGCTTATTTTCTATCCGGCTGTATTCGGCATTCAGAATGATGAAGATAGCCGGATATTGGAGATTCTCTTTGGAATCCCCGACTATAAGTATAAGGTTTGGGGCGTGCGGTTATTGATGATTTATGTGGCAATTTTTGTTATTCTGATTATCTTTTCATACATAGCCATTTTATTGCTGTATCCGGTCAATCCGCTTGAGATGGCATTACAGTTGATGTTCCCGATACTCTTTTTCGGAAATATGGCTTTTATGCTGTCTACCATTACGCGGAGTGGAAACGGAACTGCCGTATTTATGATTATTATAGGCATTGCATTGATGTTCTTAGGTAAGCCGGATTCTTTCTGGAACGTTCTGCTGAATCCTTTTCGTGTTCCCGATAATGTTCATCCGATCATTTGGGAGGGAATCCTTATCAAAAACCGCATTTTCCTTTTATCCGCCAGTTTAGTCTGGATGATGGTCGGATTACTTTATCTGCAGAAAAGGGAAAAGTTTGTATAACAGCATATTAGGATGCTGAATATTCTCAAGTGTTCTTGCTGCGATGAGAAAAAATTCTCACTATGATGAGAAAAAAGTCTCATCGCAGTGAGAATTTTTTCTCATCATGGTAAGTATAGTCCTATGTAGGGATATTCCTAAAATAATAAAATTTAAGGCAACTAATTCATTGCGAGTTAGTTG
>ERZ773143.1150-NODE-1150-length-25002-cov-3.354592_pt1 | contig 25002 bp, 27 predicted proteins | sample MGYA00580852_ERZ773143 | MGnify/ENA primary metagenome ERZ773143 (study PRJEB29015, sample SAMEA2737853) | human gut metagenome | biome: human gut; feature: human-associated habitat; material: faeces | place: China | collected 2012 ... | reverse complement strand
AAAACCGAAGCAAAAGGAATTCCTTTACCAGAATCCGTTTTTTCAAACACCCGCCCTTTCAAGCTAAATTTCTGAGTTGATTTGATTTGAGCCGCTTGTTGTTTCAAAGCTAAAACTACTACAGCATCAGAACGAAAAGTATATGTCAGATTTGTACCATCAACTAACTTATCCATGACCTCCTTTATGGTCGCATGAGAAACAACAAATTCTTCTTTATTCATATTTTTTAAATCGTCCACCTGAAATAAAAAACGATAATCTGTTGATTTACGAATTTCCTGAATAATATTTATTACAGAAGTTTCCTTCATGGTCAAAGTTATCAATTGACCGAGTTGCTTATCAACTCTGGGAGAAGCCCCTACGATAGAAGAACTTCCCCATACTATCACTAAAACTATCGATAGAATCAAAGCCTTAGTCATAAACCTACGTTTAAAACAGGATGTTTTTCTCATACTTTTCTGTTTTTGATTAATATTAAGCACTGAATTACATATAGTTAGCCACCCTTTTATTGGGACGTTTTTTTGGGAAAAATTTAAATTTATAAACCTACTATTTTACTTTTCTGTAAAAATTAATCCACAGTTTGGAATTTTTTCTCGTATCGTGATATTGTATTTATAATCAACTAATTACATTCTTGTAAAACACTGTAAAATTCTTGCCATTACAGAAAACTGTGCTTGACATTCTTTGGTTTTTTACTCTTCATTTTTCACTTTTTACGCTTAAAAAGTGACTTAAAAAACGTCCGTTTTTAACGGTATAAAAATAGATAAAAGAAAAAGGTAGCACAATCCTCATCTTTAGGTATTTTTATTTAAAATTAATCTGCGTTATTTTCTATCGACAATTAGCCTGTTCGATATCACACTCATATTCAGTTTTTTAGTATCTTCAAACATTCGGATAACAGCATCAAAAGAGTCATACCTGCTTAAATCACCGGTGAAACGCAAATGTTCTAATTCAGGACGTATAAATTCTACTTCTATGTTATACCAACGTTGCAAAGTTTTTACAATTTCCCCCAATGTAGTATTATCAAAGACGAACCAACCGTTTTTCCAGGCGATAATCTCCCGTACATTTACCTCCCTGACTTCCATTTCAGCAGTATTTTTATGATATTGCAATTGTTCATGGGGAATCAAACGTACCTTTTCGCCCCCTGCCTGTACATCTACACTTCCCTCCACCAGAGTAGTCTTTACACTTTCCCGGTCATCGTAAGCTTCCACATTAAACTGTGTTCCCAATACACAAATTTGTACCCCGGAGACTGTACTCACAACAAAAGGTAAATGTTCATTCCGGACCACCTCAAAATAAGCTTCTCCTTTCAAAATAACCTGTCGCTTATTCCCGGAAAATTCAACCGGAAATACCAGAGAACTTTCTGCATTCAACCATATCTTTGTACCATCAGCCAAAACCAGATGATATTCTCCTCCGGCAGGAACTTCTATTGTATGATATTCTGCCACTTCCTGCCGTTGTATCTGTTCGGTCTCAGAAGCGGGCAATACAATAGAATAATTCAAGGTCGCACTATCTCCCGTCACCATTTGTTGTTTATTGACAAGCAATTCAATGGGTTTTTTATCCAAAGCCACTTGCCGTCCATCCCCTAAAATCAATATCGCCTTTGCCGAGCCAGGCTGTATCTGAGCAGCCATTTGTTCTGTCAATACCTGTTCTGAATCCATTGAAGTGAAATAAAAAACGAAAGTTATGCCCAGACAGAGTATTACACAGGCAGCCACCCAACTTACTGATTTCCGGATTCTCCTTTGCCTGTTCCGTTTCACCTTACTCCGGATAGCTTCCATCGCCCGGGAAAGGTCGAATCCAGTCACCCAATCCGAATATTCCGTCAAGCTCTGTCCCGACATCAACCGTTTATACATCTCTGCATTTTCTCCCGACTCTCCCAACCACAACTTCAAAGTTTCCCTCTCTTCCTCAGAAAGCTGTTGACAATAGGCTTTTTTTAACAATATATTTAAACTTTCTCTGTTCATCTGAATCTATTTTACTACATTTTCCTCTCTTAATTCATATTAAAGACTAACTCAGTAACGAAAAGGATGAACGGAATTATAATTTTTTTTAAATTTGTAGAGCAATTCCTTAAAAGGATGTTATAAAAATGGATAAAAACACAACATATCAAACGGGAAATACAGCTGCAACCAAGTTCGAAAGCTTAGTGAACCGTCTGTATGTCTCTTTGTGTTTCGCAGCCAACCGTTTCCTTGGCGATAAAACAGCTGCCCAAGATATTGTACAGGAAGCTTTTGCACGCCTCTGGGAATTACAAGGAAAAAACAAAAATATTGAGAATATCGATAATTATATGTATATGCTGGTTCATAACCTTTCACTTGAATGGCTGCGAACCCGCAAGCTGCAAGCTAAATATCTAAACAACCATCCTCTGAAAGAGGTCAATATCTTCAATGTCATTGTAGAAGCAGACGTCGCCATGCAGATTCTCGCAGAAATAGAAAAACTTCCTCCCCGTAGTAAACAAGTCATGCAGCTCGCTTTTCAAGGCCTCGACAATCAGCAAATAGCACAGGAAATAAACATCTCAGTAAGCAGTGTTAAAACACTGAAATACAAAAGTATCGACAAATTGAAAGCGATTTTCTCATCGGATACACTTTTAAAAATCCTGATGATCTTCGGCTAGTTTTTTTTCATTATTTTCTCTCCCGACAAGAATAATCGTTGTGAAAAAAAAGAAAAGAGACATACTTTTTGGGTATGCCTCTCTCAGTTAAAATTATTCCCGCTTTTATTCAATCATCACAACCAGGTATTTTGTTTGTTTCCAGAAATTATTTTCGTCATTGATTTTCAGGGTCATATTACCATCTTCACCGGTCTCCAAAGTATAGGAATCAGCCGGATGGACAGAAAGTAATTTCGCTTTTTTACTATTCAACGGGATCACCTTCATCTCACGGATATCCAAATCGGTAAAGTCGGCTTTTTGTGCTTGTGACGATACGATCGGCGGACAGAAAATCCCTTGTCTGGAAATTACCTCAGCTTCTTTCAGCTCTTTGCGGTTTCCAATCAAATAGTGTCCCTGATGAATCGCCATATCCTGTTCATTGATCGTCATTTGCTGACTTTTATTGGCTTTATCCAAAGCTTCCACATTCTCGGTCAGATTAGCGACTTCCTCGGTCTTCACTGCCAATTGCTGATTCTTCTCAGCCAATTGTTTAGTAATTTCATTCAGTTTCTGTGTACGTTGATCCAATTCCGCATTTAAGCCGGCAATCAATCTCTTAAACTCGGCCGACTGGCTTTTATTCTTACCTTCGAGTTTGGAAATCTGTTCTTTATAAGAAGCGATCGCCTCGGTAATAGCCTGTACGTCTTTTTTCAGCTGATTCAATTGCTGTTTGGATTTACTATTGTCTTTATTTTCATTAATTGTTTCCAAAGTCAATAAACGTTCGGCATCCCGCAACGATTGCATTCCGGCAGAAATATCGTTCAAATCGGCCAGCATACTCTCCATTTCGGAATTCTGCATAATATGTACTGTACTCAAAGAATCCAGACGGGCTTGTAAAGACTTATATTTCTGAGAACTCTCTACGCAACTACCCAGGAAGAACATAGAAGCTCCGATTCCTAAAATGACGATCTTTTTCATACTATTATTTTTTAGAGTTAGATTTTATCCTTAAACAGAACAAATCCGATGCCACAAGCACAAAATCAACAAAATACACTAATTATCAATACATTACATACAACAGATTAAGAATCGCAGCTTGTAGAAAGTGGGGAAAAAGTAAAAATGTTGGGGAAATATTCCCCAACATCGTATCCCGGTAAAGAAGACTCTCCTCATTATTTCCGATAGTCATAAAACCCGACTCCGGTCTTCCGTCCCAATAAGTTAGCGCGAACCATTTTCCGCAACAAAGGATGAGGCCGGTATTTGGAGTCACCGAATTCCCGGTACAACACTTCCATAATAGCCAGACAAACATCCAATCCGATCAAATCACCCAGTTCCAATGGTCCCATAGGATGGTTAGCCCCTAATTTCATAGCGGCATCGATTTCCTCTTTTTTCGCCACTCCGTCAGCTAATATACCGATGCCTTCGTTCACCAGAGGGATCAGAATCCGGTTGACTATAAATCCAGGAGCTTCCTCGACACTGACGGGCACTTTCCCGATTTCCTGCGATAAAGCAAATACCTGATCATGCACCTCTGCCGAAGTCAGCCGGCCTTTGATCACTTCCACCAGTTTCATAGCCGGAACAGGATTGAAGAAATGCATACCGATCACCTTTTCCGGACGGTTAGTCACAGCGGCCACTTCCGTTATAGAAAGCGAAGAAGTATTGGTTGCCAATATCGCTTCCGGTTTACAAATTCCGTCCAACAATTTGAATATCTCATGCTTGGTAGCCATATCTTCAGCTATCGCCTCGATCACCAAATCAGCATCGGCACAATCCTCATATTTCATCGTATCTTTAATCCTGGCCAATACCTGATCTTTAACCCCGGCTTCCAATTTACCTTTTTCCACCATTCTGGAAAGATTTTTATCCATAGCTTTGTGAGCTTTTGCCAAAGAAGCTTCAGAACGGCCTTTTAACAATACCTCATGTCCGGCCTGGGCAAATACCTGGGCAATACCATGTCCCATAGTCCCTGTTCCAACAATGCATATTTTCATAATCGATAAATTTAAATTACAAAGATTTTAATTCCCTTTAAATTCGGGTTTACGTTTCCATAAAAAAGCTTCCATGCCTTCCTTCTGGTCGGTCGTTGCGAAACACAACCCGAACAAACCGTTTTCGATGACGATACCGGTATCCATATCCGTTTCCACTCCCCGGTTGATGGCTTCTTTGGCATAACGGACCGCCAATGGCGCTTTAGCAGCAATAGTCTTTGCCATAGCCATACACTCATTCATCAATTCTTCCGGTTCCACCACTTTGTTCACCAGTCCGATCCGGCAAGCTTCCTCGGCATGGATAACCGCAGCCGTATAAATCAACTCTTTGGCTTTACCTAATCCGACTAAACGCGGTAAACGCTGGGTACCGGAAAATCCCGGCGTGATCCCAAGTCCCACTTCCGGCTGACCGAACTTCGCCTTAGCCGAGGCGATACGGATATCACAAGCCATCGCCAGTTCACATCCTCCTCCTAAAGCAAATCCATTCACGGCAGCAATAACCGGCTTAGCCATCAGTTCGATTTTCCGGAAAACAGCAGCCCCTAACTCACCGAAACGCCGGCCTTCTTCGGCCTTCATCACACTCATTTCAGCAATATCGGCTCCCGCAACAAACGAACGTCCTTCGCCTGTCAGAATAACCACATCGGTTTCCGGATCGGCTGCAATTTCATCGAATGCCCGGTCCAATTCCTGCAAGATCACCGTATTCAAGGCATTCAATGCCTCCGGATGATTGATCTTTACCAGACAAACACGATCTTGTTTTTCCAGCATTAATTTTTGATACTCCATGTCCGGGCTTTTATTTGTCAGTTTTCCGGATGTTTGCCAACCTCTCGGTCAGCAACGGAACGATCTGTTTCACATCCCCGACAATTCCCAGGTCGGCAACGTTAAAAATCGGAGCATATTTATCCTTGTTCACGGCAACGATAAATTCCGATTCCTCCATTCCGGCCAAATGCTGAATAGCTCCGGAAATACCCATAGCGAAATACAGATCGGGACGAACGGTTTTCCCGGTTTGGCCAACCTGACGGTCATGAGGCATAACCCCGGCATCCACCATGGCACGTGAAGAAGAAACCTCGGCATTCAGCGTTTCCGCTAATTTTCCGAGCATCTCAAATCCCTCCGTATTACCTACACCACGGCCTCCGGATACGAGAATCTTCGCTTCTGTTATATCGATACGGTTCTTTTGTTCTTTCACCGTCTCGAGAATCCGCACTTTAAATTTCGACTTATCGAAATGAATATTCACCTTCTCTACCGTTCCGGCACGTTGTTCATCTTTCGGTTTCGTGCGCATCACTCCCGGACGTACGGTCGACATTTGCGGCCGGTGTTCTTTACAAATAATCGTCGCCATCAGATTTCCTCCGAATGCAGGACGGGTCATCAGCAAATCCCGTTCATCCGAGATAGCGAGGCCCGTACAATCGGCTGTCAACCCGGTCTCTAAACGGGCGGATAAACGAGGGCCCAAATCCCGGCCGATCGTCGTCGCTCCAATCAATACGATACTGGGTTTACGCTCACGTACAATCTGTGTAATCGCCTGAGCATAAGGCTCGGTATTATATTGTACCAACTCCCGTTCGTCAGCACACAATACGACATCGGCCCCATAAGCGATCAATTCCTGTGCCTGACCCTCCACTTCATAACCCAACAACATCGCTACCACTTTTTCATTCAGGCTATCGGCCAACTCCCGGGCTTTCCCCAATAATTCGATGGCAACTTTCTGAATAACTCCTTCCCGTTGCTCTACGAATACATAAACGTCTTTATATTGAGATTTATCCATCTTCATCAGATTTTAAACTTTAGATTTCACCGGATTATTCCCGGTTTTCCTCTAAAATCATGTATTAAATAATAAATTTCTCTTTCAATTTTTCGATAATAACATCTACAGCTTCGGCCGGTTCCACTTCGAAAACTTTTCCGGCTGCTTTAGCTCCTTTGGTAAAAGACTTCCATACCCGCGTCGGCGAACCGTTCAATCCCAATTTAGCTTCATCCACACTGATATTATTAAAATTCCAGATTTCCACTTCCCGATCGTATGCCTCTACGATTCCCCGCACAGACATATAGCGCGCTTTGTTTGCCGTAGCCAGAACAGTAACGACACAGGGAGATTCCACCTGTACGGTTTGATATCCTTCTTCGGTAGATTTACGGATCGTAAACAACTTGTCACCATCGAATTCCAAATTCTCGACATACGTCACTTGTGGCAAATCGAGATGCTCGGCAATCTGAGGTCCTACCTGCGCCGTATCTCCATCGATCGCCTGCCGGCCGGTAATGACCAGGTCGAAATCCAGCATCCGTAAAGCACCGGCAATAGCATTCGACGTAGCCAATGTATCTGCACCGGCAAACTTACGGTCGCTCAAATGAATCGCCCGGTCGGCTCCCATGGCAAAAGCTTCACGCAAAATATCGTCGGCCTGAGGCGGTCCCATCGTAATAACGGTTACCTGCGCACCATATTTATCTTTCAAGGCCAAAGCCATTTCCAATCCACCTTTATCGTCGGGATTCATAATGCTAGGTACACCATCCCGTATCATTGTTCCTGTTACCGGATCGAGTTTGATCTCTGTCGTATCAGGTACTTGTTTTATACAAACTACTATTTTCATGTATTCTCTTTTTATAAGTTCAATGCGGAAAACATTATTATTTCAATAGAGCAGCAGCAATCACCATCCGCTGTACTTCAGAGGTTCCCTCATAAATCTCCGTAATCTTGGCATCTCTCATCATCCGTTCGACCGGATACTCACGGGTATATCCATACCCTCCGTGGAACTGTACGGCTTTTGTCGTCACTTCCATCGCTGTTTCAGCAGCAAATAACTTAGCCCGTGCCGAATCGACAGAGTAAGGGATTTTCCTGTCTTTCTTCCAGGCAGCCGTCCGCACCAACAAACGGGCAGCTTCGATCTTGGCATTTAAATCGGCCAACTGAAATTGGGTATTCTGAAATTGTCCGATAGAGCGTCCGAACTGTTTCCGTTCTTTCACATATTTTATTGTCTCATCCATGGCTCCCTGAGCAATTCCCAAGGCCTGTGAAGCAATTCCCATACGTCCGCCATCGAGCGTCTTCATCGCAATTTTAAATCCTTCACCCGGTTTACCCAGCATATTTCCTTTAGGCACAATACAATTTTCAAAAATCAACTCACAGGTTGCGGATCCCCGGATCCCCATCTTTTTCTCTTTTTTACCGATGGAAAATCCCGGAAAATCCCGTTCAACGATAAAAGCAGAGATTCCTCGTGTACCCTGCGACTTATCGGTCATCGCCATAACAATGTAAACGTGTGCATAAGCTGCATTCGTAATAAATATTTTGGACCCGTTGAGCACATAATGATCCTCTTCAGCAACAGCCATCGTCTGCTGGGCAGAGGCATCGGTACCTGCATTCGGTTCGGTCAGACCAAAAGCTCCGATCCATTCTCCCGAACATAATTTGGGTAAATATTTTTTCCGTTGTTCTTCATTTCCGAATTCATAGATCGGAGAAGCACACAAAGAGGTATGGGCAGAAACAATAACCCCGGTCGTTGCACATACCCGGGACAATTCCTCTACAGCCATAGAATACAATACGTTATCACCACCGGCTCCGCCATATTCCACCGGGAAAGGGATACCCATAATCCCCAGTTTCGCCATTTTTTCTACCGTTTCGACAGGGAATCTCTCTTCTTCGTCCACTTCTGCCGCCAGCGGTTTTACTTCTTTCTCAGCAAATGCTCTGATCATCTGCTGAAACAATATCTCTTTTTTTGATAATGAAAAATCCATACCTTTTTTAATTTATAGTTTACGATTCGGGCTAGAGGTATCCACCATCCATCCTCCATCGTGATTTCCTTCAATACGCTTTCGTCGTTCAGCACATCTTTTTTAAATCCGGGGCAACGATCAGAGTTGCTTCTGTAGCTGCCTGCACCTGTTCTACCGTAAACTCAGGATGTATCTCTTTCAGTACAATTCCCCCGGGTGTGATCTCCATAACTCCCATTTCTGTAACGATCATATTCACCTGCCCCTTGGCTGTCAAAGGTAAAGTACATTTTTTCAGGATTTTCGGATTTCCTTTTGCCGTATGTTCCATGGCCAGGATCACCTTACCGGCTCCCATCAGCAGGTCCATCGCTCCTCCCATTCCCGGTGTTTTTTTCCCCGGTATCATCCAGTTGGCTAAATCTCCTTTTTCATCTACTTGCAAGGCCCCCAGGATACTGACATCTACGTGTCCGCCCCGGATAATACCGAACGAAGTAGCACTATCGAAGCTGGCCGCTCCGGGCAGAGCCGTTATCGCTCCACCGCCGGCATTGATCAAGTCCGGATCTTCTTCTCCCGGAGCAGGAGTCGGCCCCATACCGATCAATCCATTCTCCGTTTGTAAAATGACCTCGACACCTTCAGGCAGATAATTCGGTACTAAAGTCGGCAAACCGATACCCAGATTCACCACGTCTCCATCGTGGAGTTCCATTGCCACTCTCCTGGCAATCACTTCCCTGATTTGTTCTTTTTCCATAGCTTGTATATTTTCAATGATTCATTCTTCGATCCAATTCCTGCGCAATAAACGAGGCGACATCGTCGGCATAGGTATTCATCCCGAAGCCGGCATCGTACCCCAATTCTTTCGCCAACTCATGTGAAATCCGGGGACCACCACAAGCCAGGATCACTTTGTCCCGTAATCCTTCGGCTTCTAACATCTCCACGAGTTCCGTCAGATTTTTAATATGAATATCTTTCTGAGTCACGGTCTGCGAAACCAATAAAGCATCGGCTTTCAACTCGATAGCCTTAGCGATAAATTCCTCGTTGGTCACCTGGCTACCCATATTCAAGGCTTCGAACATTTCATACCGCTCCAAACCATAATGTCCGGCAAAACCTTTCATATTCATAATAGCGTCGATTCCCACCGTATGGGCATCTGTTCCGGTACTAGCTCCGATCACCACAATTTTCCGACCGATATGTTCCCGGACAAACTGATCGGTCTCTCCCATATCCCACTTGGTCGATTCCACTTTCGGCACATAGATATGGCTATAATCTACCGTGTGTACACAATTTCCATAACAATTAAAAAAAGTATATCCTTTCGTCAGTTCCTGATGAAACACCACCTGAGGATTTTCAAATCCCATTTTTTTCATCAACTGTTTAGCAGCCTCTATCGCTTCATCTCCGGCAGGTACAGGTAAAGTGAAACTCAGCTGTGTCTTTCCGTCGTTCATCGTATCCCCGTAGGGTTTTATCTTTTTCAGATCGAGGGTTTGATCGAAATCTCTCCCTTCTGTTGAATATAAACCTCCGCTCATAATCTTTATTTGATTTACGATTTTTGTTATCTGTTCATCATAATCTCTACAAAAGGATTGCTATAGTTCTTTCCCTTGGCACAAACGCCGTCCAAGCCTTTTCCTCCGTTTTTGGGACGCTTGATATCGGCAAAAATTCCTTTTTCCAAGGCTGTAAAAAGTCCTTCCCGTTCAATCTTTTCCAAGAGAACGGTAGCTTTATCCAACACTTCTTTCGCCCTGTTTTGTATAATCCCGTTTTCTTTAAAGACCACTTCATCTCCGATATTTTTCATATTATTAAAAATATAACGGGCATTCTCGATCGACAGATAACGATCCGACATAAATGGAGTATGTATGGCTTCGGTCGGCATTCCCAACAGTTGAATACCTTGTGAAGTCCAGATTCCGATCATATTGAAAAGAGCATCCTGAATATGTCCGCGGAAAATATTTCCGGTCATAAATTTCGTCGGAGGCATATATTTCAAAGTAGCCTTCGGAAAAATTTCCCGGGTCATCTGGGCCTGAGCCAATTCGTACAAAAAGCCGTTTTCCAGCATGGGATCCATTTCAAAAGCATGTCCCAGGCCCATTTGTTCTTCCGGCAGCCCGGCCAATAAAGCCAATTGTTCATTGATCAGATCGGAAGCCAAAACAGTATGTGCTTCTTCGACAGCGTCGGCAGTAGTCAGGTAGTTATCTTCGCCTGTGTTGATTATCACTCCGGCAAAGCCGTTGATCACCCGCGACATAAACTGGTCGACCAACGTCCGCTGCATATTGATATCCCGGAATAAAATCCCATACAACGCATCGTTCAACATCACATCCAGCCCTTCCAAAGCTCCCATCACAGCAATCTCCGGCATACATAAACCGGAACAATAATTACACAGCCGAATATAACGACCGACTTCTTCTCCTACCTCATCCAAAGCTTTCCGCATAATCCGAAAATTTTCCTGGGTGGCAAAAGTTCCGCCGAATCCTTCTGTCGTAGCCCCATAGGGTACATAGTCCAACAAACTTTGCCCCGTTGTACGGATCACAGCAATGACATCCGCCCCTTGCCGGGCAGCCGCCTGTGCCTGTACCACGTCTTCGTAAATATTACCGGTAGCGACAATGACATAAAGATAAGGCTTTGCTCCCTCTCCGATCGTTGCGATATAATTCTCACGCCGTTTCCGGTTGTCGGAAATCCGACGGATACTGGCCTCGATATAGGGTTGCAACGCTTTTTCCCGCTGGCCGGGAGTACATACCGGTACCCGGGTGACATCTACTTTCCCGGCAGCCACTTGTTCGGCTATTTCCTGCGGAGTCATTCCGGTTTCCACCATTACATTACCCAGAAAGAATAAAATTCCTTCTCCCAACACGTTCTTTTCTTTCAGCTCGTCTACCAAAATGTTCGGCAGAGGGACAGCATGAACATCCACTCCGTCGATACCAAGCAAACGACACAATGTCCTTTCGACAGCCACTGTCGTATAGCCATCCACAAAATCCTGCACCTGGTCAGCAATCTTACGGGCCATTTCACGGGCATGTCCGACTTTATCAAAATCTATTCCTAATTTACTTTTCATATATATTTTCTTTCTACTGTACTGTCTTTTTCCAATCAGGATTTTCTTCCTGCAAATAATTTTCCACCCGTTCCAACACTCCACGGTCGATCCCCAGCATCCAGGCAATACGCATCGCCTCCTGGGGAACTTCTTCTCCGCTGTCTTCTTCGAGTGAATAATCGATAAACTCATTGATATTTTTCAGAATACTGCCAAACTCAATCTGATTTTTGATGTACGCACGATACACCTTATCGGGTTCACTGGAAAAAATAACCTTTCCGAACCCCGTCAGCCAACCGCAGACCTCATCAATCTGCCCCCTGTCCATCACATGACATTCGGCATCCTTGGTGTAGTTCTGGTAGGTCTTTTCATCCTCATGCAAAACACCATTCCTGCCGCTGACTTTGATTTCGTTTATCTTTCTCTGCGGAATGAAAATAGAGGGTGCTTTCAGCATCACAACGCCCATATCCAGTGAATTGACACCGTTCCAGATAAAATATTGATACATCAAACCGCACCCCCTACCGCAGTTACACGCCGTTTCCTGTAAAATTCCATTTCACGCATGAAATCATTTGTGGTCCTTTCGTCTTTGTTTTCTACCGTCCCGATGTATACGTTGAAATTTTCTGTTTTCGCTACCGTTTCGCCTCTGCGGTATCTGTCTGCCTCAGGCTGTGTCAGCACCCTTTCGCCTTTATGCAAAATTGCTCGGTATCCATCAAACGGCACTTCTCGCAGACCTGTTCTGTGACTGCCGTCCGAACCGCCGCCGCTCATGCCTGCCTCTTCCTTCGCCGCCCGAATGGCATCCCGAATCGCCTTTGTAATGGCATTTACAATACTGCTCTTGCCATCCTTGATACCCTCTGCAACGCCATCTGTCAACGCCTTGCCAACGTCATTGAAATCGTCTGCATAGCCCTTAGCCTGTTCCACAGCGTTCATGGCTAATTCTTCCATTTCATCAGAATAAAACTGCTGTGCCGCTTCATTCGCCAAGCGCCGCTTTTCCTCGAATTTCTCGACATATTCTTCAAACTTTCCGACCTCTAGGCTATCCAGCTTTTTGGTAAAATCCAGTGCATCATCAATGCTCATATCGGCAATCTCAGCCAGCAGTCCGCCGGAAAGACCTTTCTCCTTCAGCTTTTCAATCTGTTCGTTATACTGCTGAATTTTCTTGATGCTTTCATCCAGATCTGTCAGCTTGAAAATTTCTTTTTCGCTGTTCTCGTCCTGCACTCTGGTAAACAGCTCGCCGTAATCAAACAGCTTGTCGCTCAGACTGGATTCCTTCTGCTCGATGGCAGAAAGCTCGGATTCATATTTCTGCTTAAATTCCTGCAAAGCCGTCAGGCGTTCCTGCAATTTCTGCTGTTCCGCCGTCCGCGCCGCTTCCAGCTGCTTTTTGTTCCAATCCTTTTCCAGTTTGGCAATTTCGTCAAGAATAGACTGTCTGTTTTTCGGCTCTGCTTTTTTCAGTTCCGCCTGCTTCTTTGCAAGGTTTTCCTTGTACTGCGCCAGCTCCTCTTTGGCCCGCTCGTCCTCTGCTTCCTTCTGGATTCTGGAAATTTCAGCATTTACCGCGTCAATCTCATCCGCAATCGCGGTTTTGATTTTCTCCGCCGTACTCTTTACTGTTTCCGCCGGAATGGTATCCATTTCCCCTGTAATGACAGCTTTGATTTTTCTGATTGCAGCTCTTGCCGCTTTAGCAACAACATTGTCCTTCTCGAATCTGATTGCGAGCCCCTGCATCACAAAGCCGCAGATCTTTTCAGACCATTTCGAAGGAGAATGGGTATCGAAGCCATCCTTGCCGGTAAACCAACTCTTGATTTTATCGACTACGCCTTTGACCTTGCTTTTCAGCCATCCGACCTTATCATTGATACCATTCCACAGCCCCATCAGGACGTTTTTGCCGATACTGACAAAATCCGAAACCTTACCGCTGAACCACGAAACCAGTTCACTCCATGCCGCCCTGATATCACTCACAGCATTTTTATAGTAAGCAATTCCGCTATGGAACACGCCGATAATTGTGTTGATTGCGGCGTTCACCTTATTCCCGACTGCATCAAAAACAGCATTGACCTTATTCCGAAATTCCTCGGAAGTATTATAGGCATGAATCAGCTTCAGCACCAATGCCGTAATAACCGCAATCACAATCGTTACAGGCCCACCAATGGCGGCAATCGCAATCTTGACCGTACCAAGAGCCGTAGCCACCGCAGGGGCAACCGTCATAATCGCTCCTATGGATTGTATCAGCGTGCCGATGATAATTATCACAGGGCCAAGAGCCGCAGCCAATAAGCCGATTACAACAACAGTTTTCTGCTGTTCTTCACTCATACCATTCAGTTTGTCCATGAAATTTTGCAGATGGGTGACAATATCTCTAATGACAGGCATCAGAATTTCACCAACGGAAATTGCCAACTCGTCCAGCTGGCTTTTTAATATTTCCAGCTGTCCCGGCAAATTATCCTGCATGGTATCCGCCATGTTTTTCGCCGCACCGTCACAGTTATAGACTGCATCAGTCAGTTTATTAAAGTCTGCATCCGATGCGTTTACAATAGCAAGCATCCCCGCAAAACTTTCTTTCCCGAAAATCGTAGATGCCGCTGCCACCTGTTCTGCCTCAGATAATCCGCCCAGACTACTGCGAAGATTATTGACAACCTCGCCGAAGGATTTCATTGTGCCATCGGCATTTGTAAGGCTGATACCATATTGTTTCATGGCGGCTGCTTGCGCATCCGTAGGTTTTGCCATGTTCGCAAGTGCCGTTTTCAAACTTGTCCCTGCAACCTCTGCCTTGATACTTGCATTTGCCATCAAGCCAATCGCCAAAGACATATCCTCTACGCTATAGCCTAATGCACCTGCTACAGGAGCTACCTTCTGGAATGTAGAACCCATCATGCCTACATTCGTATTTGCGTTACTGGATGCCTGCGCCAGAACATCCGAAAAATGTCCTGCATCCGCTGCACTCAAACCAAACGCAGTCAGTGCATCCGTCACAATATCCGAAACAGAGCCCAGATTTTCACCGGATGCAGCGGCAAGGCTCATAATACCTTCGATGCCGTTCAGCATATCTTCGGTTTTCCACCCTGCCATAGCCATATAGTTCATTGCCTCTGCCGCCTCGGATGCGGAGAATTTCGTCTGTTCCCCCATTTCTCTTGCCTTTTTCCGCAGGCGTTCCAAGTCCTCGCCAGATGCACCGGAAACAGCGGCAACCTGACTCATAGCAGCATCAAAATCCGCGGCAGTCTTTACAGCCGCAACACCCAGTCCTACAACGGCACCTGTAACAGGCAGTAGCTTTTTCCCTACTCCTTCAACTTTTCCGCCGACATCCTGCATTTTTTTCCCTGCCGCTGCAATCTGCTGTGCGGAAACGCTGCCGAAATTTTTCATTTCCTTTGTCAGATTTTTCAGACTGTTTTCCGTTGTGGAAATCTCCCGCACCAGACGGCGATACTGCTCTTGATTGACCTCCGTACCGTTTGCCATGTCCTTATCGGCTTTTTCCTTCGCCGCCTTCAAGGATTCCAGTTTGGTTTTTGTTTCCGATACGGATTTTGTCAAAAGCTCCTGTTTCTGCCGCAGAAGGTCTGTGTTTTTTGGGTCATGCTTCAATGCCTTGTTGACATATTTCAGCTCATTCTGCAAATCCTTTGCGGACTGGTTCAAATCCTTCAAGCCGCTTTTAAATTTCTTGGTATCCGAACCAATCTCAATGATAATGCCCTTAATGTTCCCCATGCTCTGCCCCCTTTCCGAATTTTTCCCTCAATGCCTTTCTGTCCGGCTCGGTCTGCTCCAAAAGCCAGCACTCCTCCAGATATTCCCGACCACTTTCCGTCTGCTGTAAATTGAAAATAAACGCATCCCGCTGCAATCCCAGATAAACATCTATCGGCAAATGCTCGATTTCCAAAAAATTCAAATGTGCATAGTCCATCACTGTTTTTTCGGATAACGAAAAAATGCTGTAGTGCAAATCGTCCGCCTCTCCCGGCATAGAGGGTATTTTTAGTTTGGGTCAGACACAACACCTTTTACAAATTCCAGATAATCCTTCAGCAGCTCCACTGCATCCTCAAAATCAAACATTGCCGAAATCTTCTGGAAGCTGTATTTTTTCTTTTTGTTCTGGTTGATGATGGCGGTCAGCAGCTCATAAACATCGTTGACGTTTTCCATATCCTGTGCCGCTACCAGCTTGTCAAACATTTCCTTGTCTGGCATTGGCAGGATTGCCACAAAGCCATCATGCAGCTTAACCATGTATTTTTTCTTTTTTCTCGTTGTAAAATCTAACATTCCTTTTCCACCTCACAAAAATGAGGGGCTGTTATGCCCCTCTCCTCACGCAATACTCGTGTCCGCTTCCTTATACAGAATCAGCGTGCCTTCATTGTCCTGTGGCTGCGCCTTAAATTCGGCATTGATGACAGTTTCCTTATCCTTCGCAAAGGACAGCTCAAATCCTGCTTCGTTGCTGCCGACGATGGTCACACGAATGTCACCGTCCGTCTTATCCTCATGCACAAAATGCAGAACGTATTTCTTGCCGTCATTATGGCTCAGACCGCCGATTTTGACCGTTCTTGTCTTTTTGGCTGTATCCTCTGTCACTCTGGCGGTGGGTGTCAGCTTTTTCAGCGTTTCGCCGTTCCATGTCATTACGCCGCTTTTCAAAATTGCTTCTTCGTCTGTGATAATTTTTTTGGAAACGAAATTCAAATCGTCCTTCGCTTCGTAAAATGTCGGCTTGTAGGTCAGTGTCGCACCGCCCTGAATATAGCCCAACAGCTTAGCCTCAACCTCAATGGCTGCATCCTCAGGCAGTTCCCCTGTAAATTCATCCACATACAGCTTGCCGCTGCCAAGTACAATTCTTTCCATTAGTTTTCCACCTTTCTTGTAATGTCAAATGCAAATGATACCAGATACATTTTTTCTTTCTCGATGTAGATTTCCGTTGCATCGTAACGAATCCCAACAGAATCCAACGCCTTCTCAATTTTTTCCTGATTGGCAAAATCCTTCCTCGCCGAATAAAGCTCCACAATGTAGCTGTCTTTTCGCAGAAAGTTTCTGCCATCCGAGCCCCAAGCGGCTTCTCCGTCCTTCAGATAGACGATGTAGGGAAGCGTTGGGTTTTGGTCTGCCTCATAAAAATAGACCTCCAGACCCGTACTGCACAGCAGCTTGTATAACTCACTTTGCCGCATCCTCTATTGCCTCCCTTACCTGTTTTTCGTATTCCCGAATGATCTGTTCTTCTACCGGCTTAATGTGAGGGATTGCCTTTGTTCGCTTGCCGTTTGTCGTCACATGACCATGCTCCAGAAGGTGTGTCAGCCGATACCGCTTTTTGTTGTGAACGATATACCTCGCATTTTCGCCGAATCCGCCCGCTTCTCTTGTCACGCCCCAGCTTTTTGCATATTTGCCTGTTCTTTTGGGGCTGGTCTGCCGCAGCTCTTTCGCGGCGGCATTTGCAACGACTTTTCCGCAAGCATCTGCGTTTTTCACAATCTCCGTTTCATATTCGGAAAGCAGTTTTGCAATCTCATCCGATAAAGCATCAGCCTTTATGCTCATATAGACCACTCCTTACCTCGCAGTATAATTCTGTGTGATGGAAGTCGTTTCGGAAACGATACACGCTGTACAATCTGCCCCTAAACCGCAGGACTTCTTCCTGTCCATATTCGCCGTATGGAATCCGCAGGCACAGGGCAGGGCGCAGCCCCGTTTCTCTGCACTTGAAAAATTCGCTTTGGTTGATTGGCAATTCCTCCGCAAACACTTCGCGCTCCTCGTAAACCGTTTGCTTCATGCCGATTTCATCCCGTATCGTTTTTTCGACCAACAACGTCACAACATCGTTATACATTGTACTCACCACACAAACTTAATCCGTTTCTCATGCCCTTATAGGCTTTTTCATAACGCTCGCCCTCGCCCATGAAGTCATACTGCCATTTGAGGTACAGCTCAAACACCTTCTGAATTGCGGAATCCTCCTCGTTAATGACAGTAATGCCGACACGCATCATGTCTTTTTTGCAGGCATCCACGTTGTACTGAATTTCCTCATCCAGCTTATCATGCGAAATGCGCAGTGCCGTTTTCAATCTCGCTAAATCTGCCATTCCTTACGCCTCGCTTTCCACAATCTCCACAGTAAATTCCACATCTCCTGCGGATGTTGTCACCGTAAAGGTTTCAACGCCGACAGGGAATTTCTCCAGATAAGCCTTTTTCAGCACAACCGCAGTGCCGCCGGAAACAGACCAGTTTGCCCCGCCTTCCTTCGGCACATCTGCGCCGTTATGCAGCAGGGCTGTAATGGTCTGGCCGCCTTCGGCAGCCGTTACGGTAAGATCAGCATGGTTTGCGCTGTCTGCGCGCTTATCAAACGTGCCGCCGCTTACTGCGTTACTTTTTTTTTAAGAATCAGCACACCGTTGGGATCTGCCAGCTTCCCGTCACAAACCAGAGTGACCTTCACTTTTTCCTGATTGTTGTCGTTATCTCTCCAGCGGTCGGTGCGCATCTGCATATTCGTATTGATGATGTAATCATTCGGATTCACAAAAACACCGAACACCTCGCCGTCGGATGCCGCTGCAAAGCTTTCCAGCACATCCTCCTCTGTGGTGATAACCTCCTTGCCGCCGAATCTGTAGGTTTCACCCTCGGCAATGCCGTAGTTTACTCTTGCAATAGGCTGACCTGTGGTATCTACCATACCGTCAATCTGTGCATCAAAGGTACCCTGTGCAAATACGAACACGCCGTTTCGATAGGCTTTTTTCATCTTGGCGAAAACCTTTTCCTTCCACGCCTTCCAGCTTGCGACATCCTCCGCCGTCATTTCAATGACGTTGCCTGTGGGCACTCTGCTGTCCTTCGTAATGCCAAGCATCTGACCGCTGCCTGTGCCGGCAATGATACCCTTGTCCAAAGCGGCGATGATAGCCTCAACTGCCAGAGGAACAAACATTTCGGTAAACTCCGCAAAATCAACCACATTTGCAATCAGGCTTTGTGCGATTTTACATTCCAGACCGTAATAGCTGAAGGATACCTTTGTGTTGGCGGTTACCTTCTGGTCTGTGGATGCAGTGCCGTCCGCAACCCAGCTTGCCGTAGGACACAGGGACAGGATAGGAATTTCCACACCGCCCTGCACGTTTGTCTTTCTCACTCTTGCGTACAGTTCACCATGCGCTTTCAGCTCTCTGATAAATTCCTTCATTACGGTTGTGGGAATCACCGCTGTGGTTTCCGTTACCGTAGTTACGGCGTTCTGCAGCTTGCCTGCAATGGCATCCTTATACTTAACAGGCAGCGCTTCTCCCTTGCACACCAGATTCATAAAGGCATTTTTGTATTCGTCTGTATCAAATACATCCTTCTCCGCTGTGTTGCCTGTGGAGCCGACCACGCCGTCCGGATGCGCTGTCCCTCTGCCCTGCATGGCGGCAAGATTTGCCTGCGCCATTGCAAAGGCTTCATAAGCGGCATCCAACTGTGTGATTTCTTCCATTTTTGCGTTTGCTTCTTCCACGCTACCGTTCTGCAGCAGCTCCTCTGCCGCATTGTAAAGTGCTTCTCTCTGTGCTTTGTAATCCTCGTAATTCTTAAACTTCATCCTTCATTTCCCCTTTCAATCTGAGTAATTTTAATTTTGCAGTTACAGTTTTAACTTCTGCGTTTTCCTCTCCCCTTGCAGGAAGAAGATCCTTCAGCTTATGAATGGTCTGCGCAGGCAATACACCGATGCCGTTTGTCAGCGTCGGCGCAGATGCAAACATAACCTCATCCACAAAGCCATATTCCACCGCCTTCTGCGCATCCATCCACGTTTCCGCATCCATGATGCCAAGCAGCTCCTCCATGCTTTTGCCTGTCTTTTCCAGATATGCCGCCGCGACTGCTTTATTTGCTGTCTGCAAAATCTCCGCCTCCTGCTGCATATCGTGAAAATCCCCTGCGGCAGAGCCGGAAACATTATGCACCATAAACAACGCTGTCGGGCTGATTCTGGAATGTCCTGCCTGCGCTATCACAGAGGCGGCACTCGCAGCCAGACCCACAATATTGATTTCTACCGTGCCCGCGTATGCTTTCAAGGCGGTATAGATTTCACTGCCGGCAAACACATCCCCGCCGCCGGAGTTAATTTCCACAAGGAGCGGCTCCCCATTTGCCTCGCTGATGGCAGCATTGACATCCTTCGGACAGGTTGCATCCATGCCGAACCACTCATAAATCCACTTGTCCGCATTTCCGACAATCGTCCCCTTCACCTCGATTTTCCTCATTCTTCCTCACCTCCTTCCATAAAGCCTGTATCCTTGCGCCGCAGCAGCCTGTCTCCGCCGTCCACAGGTGCCATATTCAGCACCGCACGCACCTCGTTCGGTGTCATAATGCCCCTGTCAACGTACTGCACCAGTTCCAGCTTTGTTTTCATGCTTGCAAAGGTCAGATTAGAGCCTTCAAAAACAATCTTGTTTCCAAATGCCCGTTCCCTTCTGGTAAACAAGCGGCTGCTATAAACCGCACTCATCTGCGTAATCATCGGCTCAATGGCATTTTCGTAATACGCAATCCATTCATCCTCTGTATAAAGAGAGCTGACGATTTTCTCGTTCGTATTGAAAAAATCATAGATCCGTTTAATGATGCGGTCGGTCTGTGCGGCGTTTGGCACATAGTCCTTCGGTTCAATCCGCTGCACATCCGCCTTACTGTCCACGCCCGCTGCGCCGAAGGTTTCACTCTCCACAGAAAGATAGGTATCCGCAAATTCCTGCACGTTTTTCCTTACGTCATCCGGTCGCATGGCATTGGTGAACCGCAGCAGCCAACGAATCACGCCGCTGTTTTTGATTGCCTTGACAAAGCCCTGATCCATAATGCTGACACACTCCATCAGCTGAGAAAGTGCCTCCATCGGACTTTCCCCGAAAATATCATCCTCATTGAAATCATCACGCAGATGAATGATATCACTGTATGGGAAGGTGCTTTCCCTCCCGTTCAGAAATACGAACCGTAAAAACAATTCGTTGTCCTTGTAAAAAGCCTCCACCCCCGAACAGGGAATGGGATACAATTCTATCGGCTTTTCAAATTCATCCCGTACAATCAGAATAAAGGCGTTGTGGTTCAGTGCCAGCTGGTTTGCCACTTTCTCCTGTAACATTTGCCCGCTCATCAGCGGATTCGGCTCCTCCAGCAGAAAACGGATATAGGCATCCGGATTGACCTCTACCAGCTCCCCCTCCTGCGTTCTCGTAGTACGGATATGCTTTGCAACCGCCTTACCGATGGCTTTTGTTTTCGGGCGGATACAGGCACGCACCACATCGGAATGGTATAGCCTGCCGTTCCACGCATAAAAGCCGTTCCCCCTCTCCTGCACCATCTTGAAAGTTTGCTTGCTCATTTTTTGCACAATTCTGTTCCATAAACCCATTTTTCTCACCTCCTTAAATCAGACTTTCAAATTCATCTCTTTTATTGCAATACACCACATAGGCATCCAGAAGTGCCGCTGTGCCGTCAATGCGTCTTGTGCGCTCATCGCTCTTGACAGGCTGCACGTTGCCGTTGACATCCTTCTTTTCCTCGGTGTTAATCAGACACCATTTATCAATCGGATTGTTGTTGTAGACGATTTTCTTTTCCTGAAATTCCGCCTTTAAATCCTTCATTGGCTGGGATAATGTCAGAACGCCCTGCCGAATTTTAACCATGACGTTTCGCCCGAACTCCTGCTCAAATGCCGCCAGCAGCTCATCCGAGATATGCCAAGGGTCATAGCCGATATAAAGCGGATAAATATCTTCTCTGTCCCTTAATTCGCAGAACCAATCCAGAATTACCCGCTTATTCACGCGCCGACCTTCACAGGTGCGCATCAAGCCCTGCGACACCCATAAGCTGTACGGCACGCCGTCCCGTTCCCTTCGGTCTCCTCGCTCCTCCTGTTGGTCCAAAACCGCCTGTGGAATCCAGTACATCTGCTTAATGTAAAGCTTATCATCCCCACGCCGTTTGCAGATTGCCTTTGCAGCGTTTAGGTCAATACTGTCTGCGGCATCAAAGCCACCAATGCAATAGCGAAATGCGCCGCCCTCCGGCAACAGCTCCTCATTGTTTAAGTCCTCAAACGTCAGCCATGCAGACTGCGCCGTCTGCGGAATATTGAAATCCTTTACCAGAACCGTCGGCTTGAAGGATGGGTCATTCTTCGCCTTCTGCACCATTTCCTCCAGATATTCCTTTTTCTTGATGGTGCCAAGACCGGGGTTTGCCTTTATCCACATTTCCGGTTTGTCCCATTCGGAAGCATCGTCCAACTCATAGATAAACGGCAGAAAGCGCGGTGCTTTTATTTTCCCGTCCAGCACCTTTTTTGCGTATTCATACTGCGCATCAAAGATGCCGCTGCGGACAAAGCCGTTTGTGGTAATGCAAAAAAGCAATGGTTGTTCTCTCGCACCCATTGCCTGTTTAATCAAATCATATATATCTCTGTTTTTGATTGCCGCCAGTTCATCAATGATGGCTCCATGCACGTTCAAGCCGTCCAGACTGTTTGTGTTGCTTGCCAGCGCCTTAATAAACCCAAGATTGGAAGGCGCATATAAATCCGCAGCACGTTTGCGGATATGCTTCCGCAGGGTCGGGCTTTGCCGCACCATCTTGTAGCACGCATTGAACCCCAGCTTCGCTTGGTCAAGCATGGTTGCGACGTTGTAAATTTCCGGCGCACCCTCTCCGTCATTCAGCAGTAAATCCGTTTCCACGGCGGCACACTCGGTTGTTTTCCCATTTTTTCTGCCTTCCACAATCATCACTTCGTTGTACTGTCTGAGGTTATTATCATCCACAAAGCCGAAGATTGCCTGTAGCCTTGCCTTCTGGAATAGCTCAAGCTGTAACGGCTGCCCCAGTTTGCCTGTCGGCTGCTTGCAGAAACGCTCAATAAATGCGATATGCCACTTTGCAACCTCATAATCGAAATGAAATTCCCCTGGGCTTGCAAACTGATTCAAAAGCATTTCACTGACCCGCTTCATTTTGTCGCAGGCAAGAATCGTGCCGTCATAAAGCGCCGAAAAGTATTGTTCAAACTCCGTCACTTGACACCACGCTCCCGCTGGAACAAAACAAGCTCATCCGCCGCCGCTTCATCTGTTTCAGGCATCAGATCCAGAAGCTGCTTGATTACACTGGAGTAATTTTTAATTGTGGCGGTGTAGATTTCAACCTCCGGAGCCTTCTTCGTCCCCCACTGGTTTTCGCCGTTCTGGTACTCCGAAATATATCCCTTCTCCCCAATATCCTCTTGCAGATGCTCCAGCTGCTCCGCCATAAAGGCAGCATTGTCTATCAGCTTTTCCACGATTTTCTTTTTATTTTCGGGAATTTCCTTGAAGATGCGCTTCAATTTCCGCATTTCCGCCGCTTTGATTTTTCCTTTCTCCATTTTCTCACTTCCTCTCTTTTCCGCCCTTATACTACACCCCCCACGCGCACGCACGCCCGTTGAAACAGTAGTCCACTCCTCGGTCTCCACGGGAGAGACTTAAAAATAAAAATAGGGGGGTTATCCAAATTTTCTTTTGTCTATCGGCTGTCCCTCTGCATCGAATCCACAGCAACATCCCTTCCGTTGGATGAGGTGTCCTTCCTCCTCGTCATGGCAAGGCTTGCAGACGTATTGCAGGTTGTCAAAGGACAGCGTGATGTTTGGGTCTGTGATGTTCGTCGGTGTCAGCAGCTCCTTGTGATGAACAATGTAGCCAACTCTTTCGCCGCATATTTCGCACATACCGCCATCTACCATGATGCGACTGTCTATGTATGCTCGCCTGCACTTCTTCCACGCCGCCGAGTTGTAGAAGCCTTTTGCAAATTCCTTCATTGTCTTTCTCCTTTGCCGCAAATAAAAAATCCCGATATGATTATCGGGACATTTGTATTCTTAGAATTTCTTTATGCTTTTTGCTTTTATAACAGTGCTTCCAGTTATACTACGATAGCTTTTTATTAATCACATAAAAGATTTTTCAGAAGCTTAAGACTATCACAAATATAATTATAAATATCATCGCTACAGAATCTTTCGCATATTCGAAGCAACTCCTCACCTGCTTCTGTATAAAATACTGAACCTGCCATTATTTTTTTACCAACACCGACATTCATTATTTCTTTATCACCATACTTAACAATCATAGGTTTATCTGATGTAAAAACAGAATTTTTTAGTTCACTAAATTTCACTAAGCCATAATTTTCTAAAGCACAAATATCTTCAAATGTTATTTCTGCTATTCTTTTTAAATCATCGTCGAAGTTTGCTATCACAGGGACTATTCTATTAATTTCCCCTTCTTCATAAATGTCTATGCAAAGATTTGCTAATCTTTTAAATCTATCTGCATCTTTCTTTGACATTTGCATAAGAATGTACAACAAACGTTTCGAAACACTTCTTGGGGTATTAGCTTCTTGGGCAAGTATCTCACTCCAAATTAATTGTAATTCTTCGTCAGACACTAATCTAGCTTTATCCATAAACAGAGATAACCAATCCATATCCATTTCTTCTGGTTTGGCATTCTCTTTCAAAAACGGAACAGCATCCTGTATAATTTTTGTCTGATTTTTATATTCCTTAACAGATTTCTTTAAATTAGAAATTGTAGCTAATCTTATAACAGGATCTAAATCGGTCCTGTTAGCAATTTCTTCGATAATCTCCGCTTCGGCTTTATATTTTGCATCTCTAGCAACTTTCGGCCACGCTATATAGCCGGCAGCGTGTTCCAGCATATCCATAAATCGACATAGAACTTTTCCAGATGCCTCAGATAAATTACCGAAATCAAATAAAACTACTTTATTTCCTTCCTGCATAAAATCCACCTCCATATTTTGTTTTTCGACAGAAAAAAGTAAAATCCTGCTTTTTACAAACATAAAAGGGGCACCGACTCTTATGCCGATGCCCCCATTCTAAGGAGGTGTATTATTCATATTTTCACAATGCCATAATACCATATTTCGATGTGGCTTTTAGTGGCTTATTTCAGAAATTTCAAAATTCTTTAAGGCCCTTCCGTGGAGTCTTAATACCCAACGGTAATTGTAGTTCATCTCCACTGCAATCTGTTCCCATGTCCTTCCCATCAGATACCGCCGAATCAGCACTTCCTTCTCCGCCCCGT
>ERZ773143.1148-NODE-1148-length-25034-cov-51.685296_pt1 | contig 25034 bp, 31 predicted proteins | sample MGYA00580852_ERZ773143 | MGnify/ENA primary metagenome ERZ773143 (study PRJEB29015, sample SAMEA2737853) | human gut metagenome | biome: human gut; feature: human-associated habitat; material: faeces | place: China | collected 2012 ... | reverse complement strand
TTGAAAACCGTTGTACTGCGAGGTACCCGGGGTTCGAATCCCTGTCTCTCCGCTTTAGGTACTCTGAAATGAACATCAGAGAGAAATCTAAGAAAATCGTAAGTATCATAGCTACAAGTAGTTATGATACTTTTCTTTTATACCCATCCCAAATTTCAGAGTATGCACGGAGGGGGCAGAAACTCCCAAAATGCTCTAAAAAGGCTACAATCAGGCTACACATTTTCAAGGCAAAATAAAAATGTAGCCAAGAGTACATACAGAGTACATAAGGAGTATGCGTAAATTACTGCTATTCAAACAAATATGTTGAACTTTGCAGCGTGATTACAGAGGTGTTTTTGTTACCATACACCACTTCGGGCAACAATGTGTCCGACAAGCCACGGCTACAGATGGCAGGTGTTAGGACAAGACTTCTGTTCAGGCTACAACTAAAAGCAGTAAAATGTATGAAAGCTATTTTCAGAGCAGTCTTCTATCTCAGAAGCAATTATGTGAACAAGGAGGGCAAGACCCCCGTCATGCTGAGAATTTATCTCAACAACGAACGCCTTTCCATCGGCTCGACGGGCATTGCTGTCCAACAGTCCCAATGGGACAGGGAGAAGGAACGGTTGAAGGGAAGGACAACTGAAGCACTTTCCACCAACCTCGAACTTGACAACATTCAGAGCGGACTCCAGACCATCTTCAAGAAAGTCGAGATGACGGACGAGGTGTCCTTGGAGCGTATCAAGTCGGAGTATCTTGGTAAGAAGGAGGATGTGGATACCCTAATGAGCCTCTTCAATAAGCACAACAGTGACGTTGCACGGCAGGTAGGCGTGTCGGTCGAAGCTGCAACCTTACAGAAATACAACGTCTGCAAGAAACACTTCTCAAATTTCCTTCGTGACAAATACGGTCGATCTGACATCCGCCTGTCCGAACTCGGCTATATCGTGATACACGACTTCGACATTTATCTTAGAACGGTTGTCGGGCAGAATCCCAACACCGCCACGAGGATGATGAAAACTTTCAAGACAATCACCATTCTGGGCAGGAAACTTGGTGTTCTGCACCATGATCCGTTCCTCAATATCCGTTTTCACATGGAACCGGTCAATCGTGGATTCCTCACAGACGAGGAAATCCTTAAAATTGCCAACAAGGATTTCGGCATCGGTCGTTTGGAACTTGTAAGGGACGTGTTCGTGTTTTCGTGCTTCACGGGACTTGCGTACATAGACGTGTACAACCTCGCTCCGGAAAACATCGTCACGCTCAACGGCAAGCAGTGGATAATGACCAAACGGCAGAAGACGAGCGTGGAGACCAACGTTCTTTTACTCGATATACCCAAGAGCATCATTGCAAAATATAGTGGTAAGACCTATCGTGACGGCAAACTTTTCCCCATGCTGACGAATCAAAAACTGAACAGTTATCTGAAAGAAATTGCTGATATTTGTGGCATCAAGAAGAACCTGACCTTCCACCTCGCCCGGCACACATTTGCCACGATGTCACTCAGTAAGGGCGTACCCATCGAGTCGGTTTCAAAAATGCTGGGACACACCAACATTAAAACTACTCAGCTCTACGCCCGTATTACCAATAAGAAGATAGAACACGATATGAATGAACTGGCTGACAAGTTGGGTACTTTCAATACGGCATTAGGCATTTCCTCAAAATAATGTATATAACCCTAAAATTTTGAATTTATGACAACAATAAAGAAAGAACTTTCCTACTTCCGTCTGAAGTTGGAAGCATATCTCGGAGACCATTTTCCTGAGAGAGTGAATGACAATGCGTTTGTAACCGCTCGCGCAGACGAGGCATTGACGGCTTACTGCGATGCCGTGGCGCAAGGTTTCTCCTACCCCGAAGCAGAGACGATGGCAAGCGAGGTGCTGTACCACAACCTGCACTTCTCAAAGTATGATACCCTTGTTTCCGTGCTGGAGCAGGAGTTTGAGAAGGAGCTGCCAAGTCCGCTTCCCGAAAGGTTAGCACTAATTTTACTGAACAACAAGGCAATTCAAGCGGTATTTGCCAAGTACGAACTCACAGACAACTTTGCGGCAGGTACAGAATACGACAAACTGTACACCGAACTGACTGGTACAATCGTGCTGCTCATTGAGGTCAATGGTCTGCCGACGATAGGCGGTGAGAACATGGCTTGATACTTCACCATCGGAGGCTTTTGTAGTGTCAAGAGCCAAGATAAACGCTCCACACCACACGTCAAGAGTTTTTCAAACACTTGTCTTTGTGTAGTGTGCGCATCTTGTTGTCGCTCTTGAAACTATTAAAAGCCCCGATTATGAAAACAATCATCATGAATCAAGACATTCATCAGCCCGCCTTCATCAAGGCAGACGCATCGTATAAAACCGAGAAGAACAGGCAGCCACCGAGTTCTCCCAAGCAAGTCCGCCGCTTCGGTTGGACACGCTTCATCGAACTCGCTGTTCTGCTTTCCATCGTTATCGGTGCGGTTTACCTCATCTCGAAGATAGTTACGCCGCAAGTCGTAACCGCCGTTTCGGTTATTCTCGGTTTCCTGATACTACGCTTCATTGTCAGAGTGATACTGCAAGTAACCTTTACAATCCTGCGTTGGCTGTTCTGGCTTGCCGTCATCTTGGCAATCCTGCTCTGTGTGCTCTAAGGCACAAGGAAAGATATTCTTCGATTCATTCTTCTTTCTGGGTGGTTATCTCGATTTGAGGTAGCCACCCTTTTTCGTTTTCCATACTGGCGTTGCACTTTCGCTTCTCACGTCCACATATTCCACTTTGATATGCCATAAGTCGGTGCTGATTTCTTTTTATTCGCAAAGGTAGTAAGGGGCTACGGCTTGCACAAGGTCAGTGCCTTTGGTTTGTACGGAAAATCTCCACACCTACATTTCATTTCGGGTAGTATTTTCCTACAAAACCTTGTGCCGGCTGCGCCCCCTACCTTGTTCTTGCTACAAAAAGGAATCAGCATACTCCGATCTTTGGACGCATAAAAAAAATGTCATTATGGAACAGCAGAAAGTAAATATCACATCTTCGATGAAGAAAAAAGGATATAGCTCCTCCTCTCATTACCGCATAAGTTCGGTGGTTGATGAAAGTGAGCGTTTGGTGGCAACTAAGTTTGTGCAGTGGGATGTTGAGCCTTTGGAAACTTTGAGCCACAGCAAGGTTTATTTATTGCGTGTGAAACTCAATCGTGGGGAGCGAATGAGCCGTGAGGAAAAGAATTGGCTTGCCGAAGCGGTGAACACTAACACCTACTTCCGTACAGCCGTACCCCTTATGGGTTATCGGTTTGACTTTATGGACGTATTGAAGAAGTATTTGGTCAATCAGTACGGACATTGGGCAGAGTATTACGCACCCGACAGAACAAGCCTAAGAGCCTACCTATATGGACGCATCAATCAAATAGTAGAAATTCCCAAATATTAAACGACTATGAAAGGAACAGAACATTTTACGAGAGCAATAGCCGAGTATCTCAATCAGCGTGCAGCAACAGACCCTTTGTTTGCTCCCAACTTGATGAAGCCTAACAAGAGCATAGAGGAGTGTGTAACCTACATCTTGAACCAAGTGCAGGCGAGTGGCTGCAATGGATTTGAGGACGATGAAATCTACTCAATGGCGGTACACTACTATGACGAGGATGAAATTGAAGTAGGAATGGAAATCACTTGCAGAGTGGCAGTAAATCATCTTGTAGAACTCACAGAGGAGGAGAAAGCCGAAGCAAGGCAAGAAGCCATCAAGCAGTACCAACGTGAGGAACTCGCCAAGATACAGAGCCGTAACGCAAGACCACAAAAGAAAGAAACGGCAGAGGTTGCACAACCTTCATTGTTTGACTTCTAAAAAGCAAAGACTATGGAACGATACGATTTAAGCGAAGCACGCATCTATGTAGGCACTTACGCCAAGTACAACGAAGGCTCACTAAGAGGTAAGTGGATAGACCTTTCAGAGTGTTACGACCAAGACGAGTTTATGGAAGTATGCCACGAACTCCACCAAGACGAGGAAGAACCCGAATTGATGTTCCAAGATTGGGAGAACATACCCGAAGAACTCATTGACGAGGGGCATTTGGATAGCAACTTCTTTGAACTGAGGGACGAGTTGGAGAATTTGGACGGTATGAATGTGAGTGCCTTTTGGATATGGGTAGAGAATACCGGCAAGGATTTAACCGAGTCCGTCTATTACCTAATGAGACAATTCAATTCCGCTTTTGTAGGCAGATATGTGAACAAAGAAGAGTTTGCAAGGGAAATAGTAAGTATGGAACACGAACTATCCGAGTTTGCAGAACGATATTTCGATTATGACAAGTATGCGGACGAACTCTTTGACGAGGGGTATTGGTTTGAGAGTGGATATGTATTCCGTGACGAGTAAAACAAGGAGGACAGAAAATGAAACCAAGAAATAAATATGAGAAGGCAGTCCTTGCCGAGAGTAAGCACCTTCGCCCGATAACCAAGACACAGAGCAAATGGGCATTCCGTGAATGTATAGACCATTTCGCCTACCGACTGCCCAAAGGTCGCACAATGTGTATGGATTGTGGGCATAGTTGGACAATAGAAAAGCCTACGGACACTTGCACCTGCCCCCATTGCGGGGCAAGGTTGCAGGTCAAGGAAACCTTTCAACGCAAGATTAGGCAGAAGCAGTACTTTACGATACTTACCGCTTGCGGAGAGTACCAAGTACTAAGAATGTTTCTTCTTTCCGTGGAAATGGAGAAAGGTTGCAAGGCATCTTCATATACCTTTGAAATCGGTCAGTATTGGTGGAACGCACAAGGAAGAAAAACGATTATTGCCGTTCAACGAACATTAGGCAGATACATTGACACCTTTTCTTTCTGTTCGCCAATGGCAGTACGCAACGACAACGAAGCCTACCGCCATATATCATACTCACCGATATATCCCAAGTTCAAGGTTACGGACACACTCCGCAGGAATGGTTTTGAGGACAACTTCCACAATATAGTGCCTACTGAACTCATACCAGCATTGCTTTCCGATAGCCGTATGGAAACCTTGTTGAAGTCGGGGCAAATCCCGCTACTCAAATTCTTCATGCACAATGGTCGAAGAAGCATTGATAGCTATTGGGCATCTATCCGCATCTGTTTGCGAAACGGCTACCATATAGAGGACGGAAGTCTATGGTGTGATATGGTGGATATGCTCAATCAATTAGGCAAGGATATTCACAATGCCAAGTATGTTTGCCCCACCGACCTAAGAGCAGCGCACGACCATTACCAAACCAAGCGCAGGGCAAGGCAGGAGCGTGAGAACATTATCAAGAAGCGCAAGGAAGCGATGGAAGCCGAACAAGCATACAAGCAACTCAAAGCAAAATTCTTTGGCATAGAGTTTACTGACGGCATTATCCGCATCCACATTTTGGAGAGTGTGCAGGAGCATTTAGAGGAAGGCACGGCAATGCACCATTGCGTATATGACGCACACTATTACAGCAAACCGCAGTCGCTTATCTTCTCTGCCACAAAGGACGGAGAGCGCATCGAGACCATCGAGGTATCATTGGAAACGATGAAAGTGGTGCAAAGTCGTGGCGTGTGCAACAAGAACACCGAGTACCACGAGCAGATACTAGCCTTGATGCAAAAGAATATGAGAATGATAGCGCAGAGAGCAACCGCATAACATAAACCCATTAAATAAAGGAGTATGAAAGTACAGATAGAAGGCATTATTCATAATTGGGCAGACGAAATCCCCACTATTATCGTGAGAGTTATCAACGCCATAAGCATGTCCGAGAACAAGGAGGAGTTGCAGACCACACTCCTCCAAATCTCCCAAGAAACGGAATTTGACAAGTTCTTTGCCTATGGTTACGGAGCACACCATTTTTGGCTCACGCATCTCAGGTTATCGAATGGCGAGCCAATGGAACAAAGATTACTAATCGCTGAACTTTGAAAATATGGAAAGGAAAGTTTATAGAGTACGCACTCAATACGTTTTTGAAGGAGTATTTGAGGTAGCAGCCTCAAACCGAGAGGAAGCCGAGCGCAAAATCCTTGAAGATTGTGGTATGGTGATGGGCAGAGGAGTACACAGCACCCTGCCCGATGAACAAATCAACTGGGCTTTTGATACCCACCCCGAAGAGCGGATAATTGAAACAACCGAAAATCCCTAACACAATGAGCCACGCAACCTTAAAAAATTGCGTGGCTTCTTTTCTTTTTCTTTGAACAAGCAGGCGACCAAAGAAAAGAAGCAAAAGAAAGTCGCAGAAAAGAACTTCGTTACTTTTGTCAATGAATTAAGACGGCTCAAAAGTGAGTAACAAAAAATCCAAGTGAAATGGACTCTGCGTTTAATCAACAGTTGGCAATCCTTGATAAATTTCCAGCCAATGTCCGTCAGGGTCTTCAAAGGTCAGTAGCTTTCCATAAGGCTCTGTTCGTATTTCTCCAATCATTTTTACTTTTTTCTCTTTTAATTCTTTATATACCAACTCTATATTGTTAGTTTCAAACATAATTCTTGTTTTGTTTGCAACTACATCACCTTTGTGTGCCGGTCTTTGAAGAATAGCAAATGAGGTTTCTCCGAAATTAAATTCAATCCAATCTCCATCTATAAGTTTAATCTCAAAGCCCATGTCCTGATAAAATTGTTTTGACTTCCGCAAATCACTCACATAAATCCAACAGGCGTATATCTTTCTCGGTTTCATTCTTTTGATATTATTGATGTTTGATTTTCAGCAGACCGAAGAACGGTGTTATCTCTTGAATATCCACAAGTTTCAATTCTGCTTTTTTCAGTATTGATTTCAAATCTTCGATAGAGTGGAACCAATATTCGGGAGGTGTATTCTCTTTCATGTCTTGCCAAGTATAGATATATCCCTCTTGCAGATATGGCTTGATATGATTTTCATACACTTCTTTCGGGGTGGTATATTCTAAAAGATAGCGATAGACTTCATTGAACTTTTCGGGAAATGCGTCCGGATTGAACAAGATGATTTCGTCTGCCATAACCATTTCACCATCTGCTTTCAGTACTTGTTTTACGGCTTCAAACAGTCTTTCCTGCTCATTCCATTCTACTTGGTGCAGAACAAGAGAGGAAATAATTAAATCCACGCTTTCTGCCAACAGTTCTAAATCTTGAATACAACCATGCTGAAACGAAACATGATCACAATCCTTATAGGGCTTCTTTTGCTCGCAGAATATTCTCTTGACTCATATCTATTCCGAGAGCGGAAAGAAAATGGGGGACGAAAGGTTGTAGGGATTTTCCCCAACCACACCCCAAATCCAACACTTTATCTCCATTCTTGGCACTCGCAAATTCAAACATCCGTTCACTCAATGCTTGTGTGGACTCAAACGTGTCTCTTCCGTCAGGACTAATAGTTCTTTTGATATATATAGATAAATTCTTTTCCCAACTCTTCTCCATATGCAGTTGTATTTTGTCTTATACTCCTATTCTTGTAGAAATCGTACCTATCTTGATTACAAATGTATTCCATTGGAGATTATATCAGAAATTAAGTTAGAATACCAAACAGTACCAAGTCCATAAGAATTTTTCCTTATAATCGTCATATCACCTATATCAAAAGGAGCGCATTGCTGCACAGGTTCCCCCGAATAAACTCCTAAAAACACGAATTGTTTTTCTTTTGAGTGCATCAATTGACCATTAATCATTGCTATATTTGTAGGTTTACTTATAACGAGGCCGCCAGACGAACCAGGAAAAAGTTGTGCATCAATTAGAAAAACAGGCATACTATTAAACTGAAGTCCCCAGCCACTGGATATTATACCTGATTTCACGATAGGAAATTTATTCGTTATGTCATAAAAACCACGAGGATAACTCGCTACTATAATATCACTTGTTACATCAATTTTTATTGGAGAGTTTATGGGTAAGTTATCATTGCTTAAACTTCCTCCAATTATAAAACTCCTATCAGAATTGTGGCTGACAAGATCTATTATTACATCATCGACCTTTATTGCTACAACATCAACATCATTATTATTATGTAATAATAATCGCTGTTTCAATTGCTCTTGAGACAAGGTAATGGGGACCCATTCTACTTTATCATCGACGACCTCTCTTAGATTAAAAATAAAATAATCTGGCAAAACTTCACATTCGTTTATCTTTGGTAGAGCAACATGTCTATTTGTTATTAAATATGTTCCTTTTATTTCTCTCCATTGACCACCATCTATATTAGGATCTTTTGGAGAAATTTCATTATAATAAAAGCCAGAACCCTGTGATTTGAATTGAGCTGTACCACATTCAATTAAAGTCGTAAGACCATATAAATTTTTGTCAAAAGAGATATTTTCTTTCATAATAATTTGTTTTCTGCAAAGTTACTCATTCATAGTGAAAAGGCAAATAAAAAGACAAGAAAACTCCCCTTGCGGAGCATAAAAATGTCGCAAGAGGCGTCTTTGATAATCAAGATAAATAAAACAGAGCAAATTCCACTTGCCTCCGTTTGACTAATCCACGCAAAATCCTGCCCTTATATCGGCAGAACGAAATATACTCCCGATAAAAGTTCCTATCTCCTGCCTCTATCTTTTGTAGCAGCCTACTCTTGGGGTGCTTGCCATAACCAAGCAATCGTCCCACACCCACATTATAGGCAAGCAAGGTCAGCAGCAGCGCATCTTTACCATAGCCTTTGAAGTGTTCAAAGCATTTCCAAAGGTCGGAACGGAGCAGCGAGTCCGCCTGCCGTTCCGTCATATCCGCAGTGAAACGTTCTCCTGGTTGTAGCTGATGCCCATATCCAACATACGGATAATTCTTCCAGCTATGCATACCCTCAAAGTATTTTACAACGACAACTGCACGCTCGAAAGGTGGCAAGTCTGCCAGCCGCACCCTGCGCTGGGCAAGGGTCGGCTGACAGAACAGGCAGAATACACAAAGTAAAATGAAAGAATTTATCGTTCGCATCCATTATGTTCTTAGTGGCGAGAAGATGCAGGCTTATCCTTGCCCTCTTCCCGCTCGTTGTTGAAACTAAAGGTTAGCTGCTGAACCCTGCCGAAACTATCCTCCACATATACATCAATCGTCTGGCGGTCAGATGAGAGAGAAGTGTAGTATAAGCGGAACACATCTTTTGTAAGCGGATAGCGGTCGTTCGGCTTAAAAACCGTGCCATTATCATTTCTTAGCAAGCCCTTACCATCAGACTGGAAATAACGTATCGTATAGCGAGTGTCGGCAAACTCACCGCCTCGCTTGAGCGTGCAGCGTATCTCAGCCGTCTGTCCCCTTATGATGTCCTTCTGAACCGGCATTGTCTCCACCGTAAACGGATAAGACTGCTGAACATCCAACTCCCTATCACAAGCAGATAGGCAAAACACGGCAAGGGTCAGCACGCCCATTACCCAAATCGTATTCAATATCTTCTTCATCTTTTCTTCTACTTAAAAGTTAAACCTTAGTCCTGCAGAAACAGCTGGACGAAAACTATGCACGTCTGTTCCAAAGAGTAAACGTCCCTGCATCTTTACAAGAAAGAGAACTCTGTCCGTGAGGAACACTTCCACCGAGCTATGCACAGCACCGCCATAGACAAAGCGGGAGCGGTCGAGCAGTGTCGCCCCATCGGGCAGCAGTTTGTTGTCCTCGTTCAGCTGCTCATAACCTCCCAAGGCGGATATGCCACCATAGAGAAACACGTTCTTTCCTCTATCGGAAAGAACAGGGTGCATATAGCCCACCTGCAAGAGTGCATCCTTGAGTTTTACGTTATAACTTCTGTACGGCATATTCTGCTGTTCATACTCAACTTCCACAAAGGTGTAGTTCTCTTTTTTGAGATAACGGGTGAGTGATGCTCCCATGCCGAAGTTATCACCTGCAAAGAGTTTCTCACCCTTGATAAGAGGAACACTACCCAGGACTTCAATCCCACGTTGCTTGGGTATCAGTCGCTGTGCCTGCGATGGCAGACTAAAAGCCATTGCCACCGCTGCACAAACCGATAAAATGATTTTCTTCTTCATAATGTCTACCATTTCAGTTTGAGATTATCAATCTTCTTTGCTATCTGCAGGTCTTCTGCCGTTACATGGAAGTTCAGTGTACGACCGCCATTTCTCTCATAGAGCGTCACTTCAAGCTGCTTGTCTTCAGCAAGAGAAAACTGTTCGAGCGCAAACACAGTGTGTTCACTGCCCATGCCACGCACCTGCATCACCTGATGATAGGCACGGAGTGGCTGCAAGACCTGTTCCTGTATAGCGGTACGCTTTGCCATCTTCTTATCAACCACCTTAAAGGTGATAAAATCCACCGAGTACGGCATATTCGTGTCGTTTTCCATACAAGTGTGGAAATACAGCAAGCCGTTATGGGCATACAAGCCACGAAGCAGAAACTTCATGCCGAACTGCTGTGCACCGATGTGCTTGATGGTACGCTTGTCGTTCTGATAGATAGTCTGCATCATCAGTTTTACTAATACTGGCGACTCGTTACCGAGTTCCTTAAAGTAAATGTCAGAGCGATTGCTTGGTAGTCTACCTTCCGTTGTGGAAAGAAAGTCTTTCATCTCGATACTTAACTTCTCTGGCTCATCGGCATATTTTATGTTGAAAGCATAAAAAGAGCCGTCCTCGCAGATGACACTCATATTGGTTTCCGTTTCAAAGTCCTTCACCGAAGCCTTTACACGCAGTACGTTCTCTGCATCCTCTGCCTTTCCTGCAATGATATTCTGCGAACCTAAGTCTACATAACGAATGGCAGAAGGGAAGATAAGATGCACGGTCTTGTCAAAGGTAACGTCCAGACCATACGGCAGTACGACACGTCCCGTTGGTATGGCACGGCTCATACCTTGAAACAGCTCTCCCGAAGTAAGCGGGCGGCTTGGTGTCAGACCATCATTGTTTTCCTGTGCTGTGGCTGTTGCTCCCACCATGGCAAGCATAGCCATTGATAAAATAATTTTCTTCATTGTTCCTTTTTTATTTGATCTTATTGTTTTACTTATCATTTTCGATTGTTTTATTTGGACTGAACCAAGAAAAGGCGGTAGCCACCTTTGAGCGTTACCTTGACGGTGCGCAGTTTCTTTTGGAGCATCTGGCTCGCCCCCTGCATCACCCCACGGGCAGCCTCGGAGATAATCTGGTCTTTGGCAGAGGAAGCGAAGGTAAAGGATGTTCCCATTGAACCGCCGATGTTCGCCCCGACTTCCTTAAACGCATTGATATCCTCTGAACCTGGTATATACACACCCTCCTGTCCATCTGTATCGTATGCCGAGAGTTTGACGGCTATGATATGTCCGTCCACCTCAATGCTTTTGATAAGCAAGCGCATGCGGTTGCCCTCTATCTTGGCTACAGCTATCAGTCGGCTCTGACGTGGAATGTGCAGCCCCTGTACCTTGGCACTTTCAAGCAGACGGAGCACGACATTATCGCCCTCTTTGAGCATCGTTGTCCTGTCCACCACCACTTTGAGTGTGTTGCGCATCGTAGGTGCAGCCGTGCTTGCGAGCGAGTGAAAGCCCATATTACGAGCCTTCTTGCCGTATTCCTCCATAAAGTACACATCGCTCATAGGCTGATCAAGTGAAGAAACTATCTGCCTACGCTCCGGCAGAACTTCCATTGCAGGCTTTTCGTTCTGCATGGTCTTGCCTTTAGTGGCTTCAGAGCTACCTTCTGCCCCTTCCGTCTTCTCTTTTCCTGCCGTCAGACCATTATTGAAGGTAGGTGGAGTTGATGCTTTAGGGAGATACTTCGCTGCCATCTGATAGCTCTTTTCCATCAGTGCAAGCTGCCGTCTCTCTTCATTGTCCTCCCTGCTGTCTTTGGCAGAGAGTTCCTTTTTAAGATTGTCTATCTCCGAACGCAGGGCTTCACGCTCCTGCTCGTGTGGATCGGGAGCGTAAAAAGAGTTTAAGAGCCGATTGTTCTCCTCATAGCGATGCATGGAGCTTTCTATCTTTGCCGTAGAAGCAGCTGTCTCTGCACGCTGCTCCTCTGAAGGAGCAGTGTTCTGTGCAAAATAGTCCGATAGCCTGCCCATCTCCTCGCGGGTCTGTTCCTCCTCGTGTGCCTTGTCGCCTAATTCGTAGGCTTTGAGCTTGTTTTCGGTGAGCTTTTCAGTCGTTGCCTGCGGGATGCTGTCATTGAGTCCCTGCTCCGCTGCAGTCTTATCCTTACCCGAAGGTGCGAAGATAAACCACATCGAGAGGGCAAACAGCAGTCCCAGTCCTCCGAAGACCAAGCCTTTCTTCATTTGTTCTTTCTGTTTATTATCCATTTTCCTTGTTTGTTTGATGATGTTGTAGGTAAAAATTGCCGTGTAACTCTTGTAAAGTGCTGTCTGTCCGTATAGGACTGTCTATCAGCTTTCCCTTGGGGATGGGTAGTTTCTCCTTCTTTGGAGGAAGGAAAAACTGCGCTATCATCCAAAGCGAGCAGAGCAGATAGATGAAACTCAGCCCATAGACGATTTCCTTTCTCTGCCTTATCGTGAGCCGTTCACACCGATGGCGGAGCCATAGGTGAAAGCGCAGATAGTGACGTGAGAGTAAGAAGTTTCTTTTCCTTGCCATAGCCTTATCGTTTATAAGTCTGTATATCCCTGTTCTCCTTGACAAGGAAGTTCTCCATAAGAAAACCTTGCGGGTTATTGTCCGAACGGACAGAGTTCTGCAACGTGCAGGTCGTAACAAGACTGCGCTCTGTAACGTTGCTCTGACGGACGATAAACTCCCGTGCATAGGTCGTTACCGCATAAGGGTAAGTATTAAAGTTGCAGTGGATAGAGTCCACCTCTATGCGCTGATTGACATTACCCGATATGGCACGGTTATAATAGCCCTTCTCTGCCAAGTCCTTGTAATAGTTGAAAGCCGACTTGTCACACAGCACAAAAGCACGCTCCATATTCTTTTCGATGGCATCCTTGTCGGGTGCAATGGTGAAGAACAGTTCGTGGAAGCGGCGCACGTGTTCTCTTGCCTCCACGGGACGGTTTCGGCTTGCATCCTGACTGAGGGCAAGCATGAGCGACTTACCCTGATCAAGCACATAGATTTTCTCCCTCTGCTCCTTTGCGAAGCTGTACGAGGCATAGACAGCATAACCGCTTACCGCCACGCAGACGATGGCAAAGACAAAGGCATAGAGTCTTATCTGCCTGAATGAGGTCTCGATATTACCAAGTGATTTGAATTCCATTTCTTTTTTCTTTTATATCTGTTGATTAATTAAGCATAGTTGCTTGATTTCTATTTTCCTTTGAGCAGTGCACCCTTGATACGTCCACCGACATTTCCCAAAGCAGCACCTGCGCCAGCCATAGCAGCCTTGCCACCGGTATATGCTCCTTGCGCACCATGCTGTGCTGTTTGGTTGACATTACGACCGTATGAGCCGATACCACCTCCAGCTTCGATAATCCAACCTGCCACGGTAGGTACACAGAAGTAGCCTACAATACCGATAAGGAAGAAGACGATGTAGTACCACGTCCCCGAATCAGGTAGGTAGTTAGGGTCACTGAGTGCTTCAATATCCTTCTCTATCATCAGTACTTGTATTTTTGTAAGCAGTGCCGTAAGAATAGAGCTAACAGGCAGCCACAGGTAGACTGAGATATAGCGTGAGAACCATGCCGTAAGTGAGCCTGCAAGACCATCCCATACGGCAATGCCGAAGACTATCGGACCGAGAATGGCAAGGACGATGAGTATGAAGGTGCGCAGTGTGTCGATGATAAGCCCTGCAGCATGGAATAGGAGTTCTAAAAGGTCGTGTACCATCTTCATGATCCATTGCTTGGTCTGATAGGCGGCACGCTCGGCATACATACCTGCTATCGTCACGGCATCTTCAGGTCCGATGATGCCCATTTCCTCTATCTTCTCATCAAACTTCTCGTTGGAGACAAGGTAGGCTGTTTCAGGATTCCTAAGGTAGGCTTCTTCTTGCAACTTGTCCCGCTTGGCAGTAAGCTCGGCAAGGTTTCCCTCCTGCTGGTGTACCATCATCTCCGTTCCCTGCACTACAGGCGAGAGAACGGCATTCATCGTACCGAGTACGACTGTCGGGAAGAACATGATGCAGAATCCAAGCACGAAGGGGCGCAGCAAAGGAAAGACGTCTATTGCCTCGGCACGGGCAATGGAAGCCCATACCCGAAGAGCAATATAAAAGAGCGCACCCAAACCCGCAATGCCCTTGGCAATGCCCGTCATCTGGGCACAGAGCGGCATCATCTCATCGTAGGTTGAGCGTAGCAGCTCATGTAAACTGGCAAAATCCATAAGCAAAAGTGTTTTATGAAAGTTCTTTCAAGTTCTTTTTTAAGTCTGTGGATTTACCAATACCTGCTTGCCGTATTACCATAGAGTGCCTTAACAGAGGCAAGGTTGTTCTTCTCCCTTGCACGCACATAGCTCACGGAGATATTTTTCCTTGTGTAGTAGGATACAAGCGAGCGGTATTCCCTCAGTGTGGTATAGATGCGGTCTATGGACTGCATTCGTTCGTGGTCGTTCATCGAGAAGACATTACTCTTAACGATGGACTTGAGTTCTTTGAGACTCTCACCACTCTGCTCCAAGAGTTTGGCATAGCCCGAAGCCATCGCCGCGAGTTCCGAAGGGCGGAAGTTCTTGTCCGAAAGCATTTTCTTATACGAGGTAACATAAATTTCCGAGATGTCACCCACCATAAGGATGCACTCTTTGACCTTATAGGCATCACCAATCAAGTTGTTCACCTTCTTGAGTGCATCATAATACTTCTTGGTGTCGTTGTAAAGTTTCTCCACCTCCTTAAAACCGTCAAGGGTATTCTTCACCGTCTTCGAGGCAGTTGCTATCTCCTTGACAGAATTAACGATGTTGCCGGCAAAATTGCCAGGGTCGGTTACTACCCACTGTGCGTGGGCTTTGGGAACAGAAAGGCTCAATCCTAAGAGAGCCATGAAAATGTACTTTTTCATTGTTACTATAGTTTTGATGATTTGTACTTATTTCTTTTTATTGTTTCTTTTCTCTATGGCAAGCTGACGGATAGCCGTTTCGATATCTCCACCGAGCTGTGCCGCCCTGTTCATCACCTCCACCTTCTCGGTTTCCTCCGTGGTGTAGGTAAGGTATTCCTCCATGCTCACTTCTGTGGCATAGACGGCACTCTGCATACCGCCCAGACCTATCCACACCTCCTTGTAGAGTCGGTTGGGGTCGTTGTTCTGGTTGATGGAGAGAATCTGACTCTTTTCCTTTTCCGAAAGGCCGAGCATCGCCTGTATACCGTCGAACTTGGTCATGTACTTGCGCTGGTCGAGCAGTATCTTGCAGTCAGAGTTATTAATAATACTTTCCTTGACTATAGGCGACTGAATGATATCGTCCACCTCCTGCGTTACGACAATGGCTTCCCCGAAATACTTTCTCACCGTCTTATAGAGATACTTGATGTAGTCTGCCATGTTTGCCGAAGCAATCGCCTTCCACGCTTCCTCAATAAGTATCATCTTGCGGATACCCTTTAATCGGCGCATCTTGTTGATGAAGGCTTCCATGATGATAATCGTTACCACAGGAAAGAGGTCTTTGTTGTCCTTCACTTGGTCGATTTCAAAGACGATGAAGCGTTTGGAGAGCAGGTCGATGTTCTTGTCCGAGTTCAGTAGGAAATCATATCGACCACCACGATAATATTGCTTCAATGTCGTTAAGAGGTTATTGATATTAAAGTCTGAGAGCGTTACCTTAATGTCTCGCTTTTCCATATCCTTGCGGTACACGTCCCGCAGGTACTCATAGAAGGTATTAAAACAGGGTGTAACGCTATGGTCAGCACATATCAGCTCGATATAGGAGTTTACGGCTGAACCAAGTTCACCAGCTTCCGTCTTCGTGATATGCTCATCAGCACTCTTCCAAAGTGTAAGCAGTAGCGTGCAGATACTCTCCCTTTTCTCTACATCGAAGAAGTAATCATCCGTATAAAAAGGGTTGAAAGATATAGGACTTTCATTGGTATAGGTGAAGTAGACGCCGTCCTCGCCCTTGGTCTTGCGGTGGATAAGTTCGCACAAGCCTTGATATGAGTTACCCGTATCAACCAAGAGGACGTGCGCCCCCTGTTCGTAATACTGGCGTACCATGTGGTTGGTGAAGAAAGACTTACCACTACCCGAAGGACCCAAGATAAATTTGTTACGGTTGGTGATGACTCCCTTTTTCATCGGCAAATCCGATATATCCAAGTGGACGGGCTTTCCTGAAAGGCGGTCTGCCATCTTGATACCGAAGGGAGAGAGTGAGTCCTTATAGTTCGTCTCTGCCGTAAAGAAACAGAGGGCAGGCTCGATGAAAGTATAGAATGACTCTTCTGCAGGAAAGTCTGCCGCATTGCCGGGAATACCCGCCCAGTAGAGCGTTGCCGCATCAATAGTATTGTGGCGAGGGTGGCATTCCATAAGAGCAAGTGCAGAGCCCACGTCATTCTTAATCTGGCGAAGTTCTTCCTTGTCGCTACTCCATGCCAGTACGTTAAAATGGGCACGGATAGATGTCAGCCCCTGTGAGTGAGCAATATTGAGATACTCCTGTATCCACTCCTCGTTGATTTGGTTGCTACGGCTGTAGCGTGCCAGCGAGTGCATGTTTCTTGCCTGCTTCTCGAAGCGTTCCAAGTTGGCATCGCTATCCTCGATGAAGAGATACTGGTTATAGATATGGTTGCAGGGTAGCATCAACCCTACAGGAGAGGCAAAGGAAAGACGGCAGTCACTTCTGTCGGTGGATAATCGCTCATATCGACTGTCCGTGCTTACTGTTGTCGGCAGGTCATCCGTATCGGAGAGCGTATGCAGACAAAGCATATTGTCGCCCACACGCACAAGGTCTACGCCCAAGCGGATGTCCTCCAACGAGGCGTGTCCTTCTTCCGAGAGGGAGAAATAACGGTCCAAGAGACCGCCTTTTTCCTTTGTACCAATCAATTCCTCTTCTGTCATGCGAACAATCCTTATTTGCTCGGTATCGTTGATGATTCGCTCAAACTGGTCTACGGCTTCCATGAACTTCATCACTTCATCCTTGTTGGTGATTTCCTTGGGCAATAGGTGTCCACGGCAGAGCGAAGAGAAATTGCTCTGTTGTGCCATACGCTGCTTGTTGGTCTTGGTCAGGAAGAGATAGACTGAGTGGTGGAGATACGGACGTTCGTTGAAGTGCCGTTCAGAGGAACGGGCAAGGAAGCTCAGTCCGCCATCGGAGAGCTTTTCTTGATAGTCCTCCCTGATGAACCAGTCCTGCTTATGTACGATGCTGTAATTGGGTAGCACCTTGATTGCCTTATGCCAGGCTGAGTGCATTGCTTCGTATTCTGTAGAAGTGACGGTGAAGAGTTCGGGCAGCTCCACACGGAAAGCCACCGTGATGTCAGCATCTTTGCTCACCATGCAACCCTGCTCTATGGAGAGCAGTGGAAACTTAGACTCCAAGGTGGTTATCTTGCTTTTATTTCTCATTGCTTCGCTTTCTTTGATTGAAGGTTACAGATAAGGTGGCAGACCGTACGGCGGTTTACAAGGTAGCGTGGGTGCATACGTATTGCTCCTTTTTTCATCAGCCCATATTGCCCATACTTTCTATTCATGGTGAACGTTTGCCATACCACAAGGCTGGCACCCACTACACCTATGACAAGACAGGTAATTTGGCTGACTCCACAGAGATAGAGCACGACAACGAGAATGAAGACAGCCAGCAAGCCTCCTGCAAAGAGGAAGAGGTACTGCGCCTTCAAGCCCTTGAACTCTACCGTCCGGCCTACACCCTTGTTGATTTCAAATGCTGCCATCGCCTTACAGGAAGAAACTTCTCAAGATTGTAGCAGCCACAATGAGGAAGATACACGCACCGAACCAAGAAGCTGCGGTCTTGCTCGTGTCGGGGTCACCACTTGAGAACTTGTTATAGACTTTTATTCCTCCAATCAGACCTACTACGGCTCCGATAGCATAGATAAGCTTTGTACCTGGATCGAAGTAGGAGGTTACCATCTTTGTGGCTTCATTGATACCCGCCATGCCGTTGCCCTGTGCGTATGCTCCTGTGGCAGTGGCGGCTATCAGGAGCAGCATTGTGATTTTCTTTTTGTTGTTCATTGTTCTTTTTATTTTAAGTTGTTAAATGAATTGTTTTCTTTTGGATAGAGGTGGTAAGGGGCGGCTCGGTTTTATTGTATGACTGATATTGGTTGATTGTTTTACTTTTGAGCCACCCCCTGCATTCCTCCGAAATATGAAAATCAAGAAACCATTTTTACAGATAATAGGACAGCGGTCGGTCGTCAGCATCGCCCACTGCTGTGTCAGATATGCCAGAAACAGGAGGTGTTGAGTTTTGTGATGATGGCATTGCTGGTTGAGCATTCTGTTCTTCCTTTTCTTCCGCCTTACGGATTTTCTCCAATAGCGAGGCTTGTTCACCCAGCATCTTGGCGATGTTTTCTTTGTACTTATCCAACAGGTCTGAGTCTTGAAGCTGCAGAACGGTCTCTTTGACTTCTCCCTCATCAGCCTCCTCACTGTTCTTTGCCCACTTTTGCAGGCGGACTAAGTCACGTGCGAGGACGGACTGCTCCGAAATTTCGGCTTCGCCCGATGTGGACTCGATGGGCAGGCTTAATTCCTCACGGGCGACCTCATTCTCGTCCACTCTCTCCATCTCGAAATCAACGTCCATTTCGTTGTCCTCTTTCATTTCTTCCTCCTTTTCGGAGTTCTGCGGTGCAAAATTATTATTATTCTGCTCCGAATTTTCAGATGATGAAACAGAGGGAATTTGTGGGATAATCGGGGAAGTGGAACGGCTTTTTCCAATCAGTACAAACTCGGCTTGCTCTATTGTTCCTTTTCCTTTCTGTCCGTCTTTTTTCTTCGTTGCTTCTTTCTTCTTGATATCTTCATCGCTCTTTCCGTTTTTCTTGATAATGAAGTCATACGGAGATACATACCGCATATAGAAATACAGGATACCAAGCATCATCCAAATGATGATGAGTACCAGTATAAAACTGAAAAGTATTGTTTCCATCATAGTGTTATTGTTGTTTTACGTCTTTGCTTTGCTGCTGCATTATTGAGAAGTTCCTGATGTTCCCGCAGATGCTCCCGGAGGATATTATCAATATAGGAAGCAATAGATACCCTTTCTCCTAAGTCTTGTAGCACATTGCGCAGGTTCTGTAATGTCTCCAAATTGATGGAGAAAGCCGTCCGCATTTGCGAACGTACGGGATGAAAGTATAGGGAACGGTATTCCTCTATGGAAAGGGACGACCTGCCAGACTTTTCTATTCTCGGTTTTCTTTCTCTTTTCGGTTCCGTGTTCCCGATTTCCTCTCCTCCAGTTTCGTCTGTTCGTTCTTCTTTTGCCGTCTTCATTTCTTCCGAACTTTTGTCTTCCTCTCGTGATGTTGCGAGGGAAGGCTCGGTGTCCTCGGATGGATCGAAGGGGTTGGGAACCGTGACAGGTTTCACCACGACATTGTCCTCTGCCATTTTCTTCAGCTTCTTTTCCAGTTGCTGTTTTCTTTCCTCAATCGTTGCCATTTTCTGTTTTCGTTTTTAGTTTGAGACGTTGAATTATCTCGGAGACGAGTTCATCCAGCCCCGTACCCGTTCGCAGTCCCTTTGCAGGAGGCTGATAGGTGGAACGGAACACACCACGCAGCCCGTATGTGGAGAGTTCGTGGGAGAAGCGGTGCGTGGCATATACATAGCCGGGCAGGAGCGTGAGCTCATGTCCTTGGATGAGCTTCGTGTATTCGTCAATGATGACGTTCCTCACCCTTCTGTCCACCTTGTTCCAGAACAGGATAATGTCCTTTATCCGTGAGTCGGACATTGAGACACCAATATCCGTGATGGTCTTGGCGTATGCCATGCAGGAGACGAGCGACTGTATGTCGGCTTCAAGTGGAGATAGGATATAGTCCATCTGAAGGGACAGTTCCATCAACTCCGTTGTTCCTGCATGACCGGGAAAATCGAACACAACCAACTGGTACTTCTCATTGCTGATAGCGTCAATCTTACTTTGTGCTGTCTTGACGGCTTCCTTGGGGCTGGACTTGTAAATTCTGTATGCCTTTTTGCCGAGGTGCTGAAAGAATGCCTGCATGGACTTGGAAAGTTCCTCGCTTCCCTGAATGACACTTTTCTCACGTTCTCTCAGCTTGTAAAAGGAATCCTGCGACAGGTCGCAGTCCACCACGAAGAGGTTGATGCCCTGTTCGTAGTACAATATGCTGCTTACGATTTCGGCAAGCGTGCTTTTTCCGACTCCTCCCTTTTGCGAGGAGAACCCCAGAAAGATGGGGCGTTGTTGTTTGTTCTCCATAATGATAATTTCTTAGTTCATATTACTTGTCTATTTGATGTTTGGATGTGCTCTCATTCTTGAGAAGTATCAGCAGACAGTTTGTTCTGGCTGCGTATGGTTCGTGCGATAGTCTGAAAGGACGATTTATAGTTCTTGCTATCTGTTGTACTGACAATAGTTTGTCATGACAACAAATTGTTATGAATATGTTTCGTTCCTTCTTGTCATCTTTGGTGTAAGCCAACGGTAATACGATATATCTTTTGCTTGTGTTATCATACCATTGTTCGCTCGTTCTGACTGCAAAATAAATGATATTTTGGCTGATTATATGACACCAATGAAGTGCAGGGAAATGCGAGGAAAAAGAGTGAATACCATTGATAATGAGATATTTGAAAACTCGCCGTAACTTTGCAGGCGAGAATAATACATGGAGGTAATATCCCGAAGCAGACACCCCACGAGGGTGGATACTTCAATCGTATCAACTCTTGATATTGGCAAGGTGTGTCTTTGTAACACAAACTTACAGTTGTACCACAAAGACCCTTGCCCCAAAGGGGATTAAATCACTCCAAAGTCGTGATTAAAGAAAAGTAAAGCTATGGATAAGGAAGAGAAATCTCGTTCAGAGAGAAAAAAAGCGGAAAAGCCACGCTGGGACAATTGGCACGTGCGGTTGCCCAACCCCAAAGACCAGCAAAAAGTCATTGAACTTTTCCATAAATCCGGTGCAAAATCGAAGTCTGATTTTGTGCGTGGATGTATTCTTGGAGGGAAGTTCAAGGTGATAACAGTGGATAAATCCGCTGTGGACTATTATCGTAAACTCTCGGAATTGATTGCCGAAAATCATCGGATAGGCGTACTCTACAACCAAACAGTACGCGCAATAAACTCTTATCACAGCGTGAAAACTGCACAGATTTTACTTGAAAAATTGGAAAAAATCTCTGGTCAAATCATCACGCTACAACAGAAAGCCATCCAACTGACGGAACAATTTGATAGTCGATAAAGGAATATGATTGCAAAGATTTCTTCTACCGAGAACCTTGGGGGAGCATTGGGATATAACTTCAAAAAGGTGCAGCACAACGAAGCGGCAGTCCTCTGCGTGAACGAACTTCGGAAAGGCTTCGATGGCACTTTTCAAATGGATAAGGTACTTGCCGATATGCAAAAGGCGATACCAGAGCAATGCAGGACAAAGAAAACGGTTTTTCATTGCTCACTCAATCCGCACCCGGATGAGAAACTATCTGATGAAAGGCTCACGCAGATTGCGAAGGAGTATATGGAGGCACTCGGCTATGGCAATCAACCCTACATCGTCTTTAAGCATAATGACATTGCCCGTGAGCATATTCACATCGTTTCGCTTCGAGTGGATTTCGATGGTAATAAAATCAATGACAAGTTTGAGGGCAGGCGAAGCAAGAAGATTACTAATGCTTTGGAAAAGAAATATAACCTCATTCCAAGTTCAAAGGTCAGTGAGAGAACAACAACAGAAACACCAAAGGTCAATGTTGTGCAAGGGAATATCAAGGAACAAGTGGCAAATACTGTTCGTTCTGCGATGAAGCATTATACCTTCTGCTCCTTAGGTGAACTAAATGCCGTTCTGCGTAAATACAACCTTGCAGTAGAGGAGGTAAAGACCGAGTATAGGGGCAAGCAATATGACGGGCTGGTCTATGTACCTACCGATGACAAGGGCAATAAGGTGAGCACGCCCATTCACGCCTCGGACATAGGCAGAGGTGTGGGCTATACTGCCGTTCAGAACAAGATGCTGAAGTCAAAACAGATGGTTAAGCCATTGATACCAACTGTCAGAAGAAAGGTATTAGAAGTAATGCGTACTTCTCCCCACACAGAGGAAAGACTTCGACAAAGATTGGAGAAACAAGGCTTGCAAGTGGTAATCCGAAAGAATGATAATGGACGCATCTATGGAATTACATTCATTGATGATGAAAAAGGTATTGCGCTCAATGGCTCTCGATTGGGTAAAGGATATGCTGCCAATAAGTTTAACGAGTACTTCTCTAACCCGGAGAATAATCCATTCTTGGATGAATCGCTTTATGGAAAGATTGATACCACCTTTCAACAACAGATGCAGACAATACAGTCTGATGAGCAGGAAAGCGACAATCTTGTCGATGAATTTATCGACAATATGGTAGGAGAATCCTTCTCTTCATCGGGCAATGATGATTGGAAAGAAGCGGCATGGCAACGCAAACTTCGTAAGCAAAGTAAGGTAAAACTTAAACGCAGGAAGCGTTAATGGCACCATTCAAATGGTAATCAAAGATTTTTCAAATAGTATTCAAACGATATTCTAACAACAATAAAATAGCATTATGGCACAAGAAGACGATTTAAGGGCATTGGGTAAGGTTATGGACTTTATGCGGGGAATTTCAGTGATTTTCCTCCTGATTAACTGTTATTGGTTCTGCTACGAGGCATTTCAGTCGTGGCACTTCACACTCGGCATCATCAACAAGATACTGATGAACTTTCAACGCTCCACGGGATTGTTTTCATCAATCCTTTGGACGAAGCTGTTTTGTGTGATATTTCTCGCCTTATCCTGCTTGGGGACAAAAGGCGTGAAGGAGGAGAAAATCACATGGCCAAAGATTTGGACGGTGCTTTTCGCTGGTTTTGTGCTCTTCTTTCTGAATTGGTGGCTGTTGGCATTGCCCATAGGTAAGGTGGGTGCTGCTTCGCTCTATATCTTCACGCTTTCTTTGGGCTATATCTGTCTGCTAATGGGCGGTGTGTGGATGAGCCGACTGCTCAAAAACAACTTGATGGACGATGTGTTCAATACCGAGAATGAGAGCTTTATGCAGGAAACTCGGTTGATGGAGAACGAATACTCGGTAAACCTTCCTACACGATTCTACTATAAGAAGAAGTGGAACAAGGGCTGGATCAATGTAGTTAATCCCTTCCGTGCATCAATGGTACTCGGCACCCCCGGCTCTGGTAAGTCGTATGCTATCGTGAACAACTACATCAAGCAGCAGATAGAGAAAGGCTTTGCCATGTATATCTATGATTATAAGTTTCCCGATTTGTCGGAGATAGCCTACAATCACCTGCTCCATCATTTAGATGCTTATAAAGTCAAACCGCAATTCTATGTGATTAACTTCGACGACCCTCGCAAATCACATCGCTGTAATCCCATCAATCCTGCCTTTATGACAGATATATCCGATGCCTATGAGAGTGCCTACACCATTATGCTCAATCTCAACCGCTCGTGGATTCAGAAGCAGGGAGATTTTTTCGTCGAATCACCGATTATCTTGCTTGCCGCCATTATCTGGTTTCTGAAGATATATGAGAACGGCAAATATTGTACCTTTCCCCATGCCATCGAATTCCTGAACCGTCCCTACGCACAGATATTTCCGATACTTACTTCCTACGATGAGCTTGCCAACTACCTTTCTCCCTTTATGGATGCTTGGGAGGGAGGAGCGCAGGAACAGCTACAGGGACAGATTGCGAGTGCCAAGATACCGCTTTCACGCATGATTTCTCCTGCCCTCTATTGGGTGATGACAGGTGATGATTTCTCGCTTGACATCAACAATCCCAACGAGCCGAAAGTACTTGTTGTGGGCAATAATCCCGACCGCCAGAATATCTACTCGGCAGCACTCGGACTTTACAATAGCCGTATCGTAAAGCTCATCAACAAGAAGAAGCAACTTAAAAGCTCGGTAATTATCGACGAGTTGCCAACGATTTACTTCCGTGGATTGGATAATCTCATAGCCACAGCACGAAGCAATAAAGTGGCAGTTTGTTTGGGTTTTCAAGACTTTTCGCAACTCACCCGTGATTATGGCGACAAGGAGAGCAAGGTAATCCAGAATACGGTGGGTAATGTGTTCTCAGGGCAGGTGGTTGGAGAAACTGCCAAAACACTCTCGGAACGCTTTGGCAAGGTGCTTCAACAGCGACAGTCTATGACCATTAACCGTAATGACAAATCCACCTCTATCTCCACACAAATGGATAGCCTTATCCCTGCAAGCAAAATCAGTAATCTCACACAGGGAATGTTTGTCGGTGCTGTGTCCGACAACTTTGACGAGCGTATCGACCAGAAAATTTTCCATGCGGAGATAGTGGTAGATAGTGCCAAGGTATCTGCGGATATGAAAACCTATAAACCCATCCCCAATATAACTGATTTTACTGACAAAGAAAGCTGCGACACGCTCAAAGAAACCATTGAAGCCAACTATCGTAAAGTGAAGCAAGAAATTCGATCGCTTGTCGATTCAGAAATTCAACGGATAAAGCACACGCCAAGCCTTGCCCATTTAGTAAAAGATTAGCAGCCTTATTCTAATACTGCCGTATAAATATGAGCAAACGTTTGCATTCTGTATTTTTCATTATTTTTCCGGAAATTGCTTGTAATTTTGGGGAAAAATACTTAAATTTGCATCATATTTTCAAAATAGGAAACATATTTTTCCGTAAAGTTATGTACCTTTGTCGGCAAATAAAGATATTCTC
>ERZ773143.1140-NODE-1140-length-25164-cov-4.967661_pt1 | contig 25164 bp, 20 predicted proteins | sample MGYA00580852_ERZ773143 | MGnify/ENA primary metagenome ERZ773143 (study PRJEB29015, sample SAMEA2737853) | human gut metagenome | biome: human gut; feature: human-associated habitat; material: faeces | place: China | collected 2012 ... | reverse complement strand
ACTCCTTTTTACCCCCTCAGCCATACGGCACGCAGTTTCACACGGCTCATTCTTCGCCGGTTCTACTAGTGTCCCTAATTAGTGGGGGGAATAAAAACGTAAAGAAATTGCCTTTGCCCCATGTAACTACTTATCCCTCGTTCAATCTATAGACTTTAGGTAGAAGATTATGCTAATATTATCTGTGAGGATTGAGAAATTATGGAAGAGATTTTACAACATATTCAAGAAATTTTAGGTGTGCCGGCCTTTTTGATAAATCATTGTGATTTTTTACCGCAATATATTAAAGAGGCACTTATTTCAAGTATTAATTTTATTCCGTGGCTTTATATTTTGTACTACGGAATTGAGTTATTAGAAAGATTTTTCTTAACTCATATCAACTTTTTGATTCGTTTGATTCAAAAACTAGGGGCACTTTTCGGGGTTGTAATCTCTACCCTCCCAGAATGCGGATATCAGGTTATTGCCAGTACATTTTATTCAAGAAGAATGATGTCTAGAGGAACACTTTTGGCTTTTTATATCGCATGTTCAGATGATGCGTTGCCGTTATTATTTATGGATTTGAGCAAAGCTTTTGTAATAATTCCAATCATTGTAATAAAAATTGCTGTGGGTATTTTTGTTGCATATTTTGTTGATATTGTTTCTGTAATTTTCCGCAGAAAAAAACAGATTATGGAAGATATTAATGCAATTAACACTGATTTGAATGAACCTGCTTGTTGTCACCATAGAATTCAAACTATTGAAAACCCTCCATATTGGTGGCTTCACCCACTTACGCATACGTTCAACATGTTTATGTTTACATTTTTATGTTTGGCATTTTTCAATTGTGCAATATTGCATTTTGGGTCTGTGGAAAATTTGTCTAACTTCTTGTTAGGTAATACTCCATACCAACTTATTGCAACTGCATTTATCGGTTTGATTTCAAATTGTGTAACTTCTGTATTTTTGGCACTTGCTTATGTAAAAGGTATAATTGGTTTTCCGGCATTGTTGTCAGGTTTGATATCTACAACAGGTTTGGGTTTAATTACACTAGCTAAAAGACAACAAAAAAGTAAAGATAATCTTTTAATTGCGACAATCCTTGTCGTTACTGCAATAGCTACAGGTTTTGCGGTGTATTACAATATGCAACTTATAGATGTTCTAAAAGATTTCTTTATTAGATAAGGGAAAACAAAATGCACGATATATTACAGTTTATAATTCATGGTTATAATTTTTTATCAGAACTTCCGACAAATTTGATTGAACCGATTACGTTTTTACCAGAGTGGAGTAAAGATGCAATTGCTGATAGTATAAATCTTGTACCGTTTTTATTTGTTGTATTTTTGATTATTGAAGTTATTGAACAGTATTTTACAAGGAAAAAACATTTATTTGTTTTTTATATAAAAAAAGTTGGTCCGTTATTTGGAAGTTTGTTTGCATCAATTCCACAGTGCGGGTTTTCAGTAATTGCAAGTACTTTGTATGTCCGAAGAATTTTGAGTAGAGGAACTCTTTTGGCCGTGTATCTTGCAACTTCAGATGAAGCAATTCCGGTACTGTTGACTTATCCGAGTAAGATTTATTTAATTCTTCCGATAATTTTAATTAAGGTAATTATTGCTGTAATTGTCGGGTATTTTGTTGATTTACTCATTACATATAAGGCGAAAGAACCTGTTCTGGAGAAGAACGAATTACCCGCTGATGTTGAAATTGAACAAGAAACCGGTTGTTGCCATCACCATCTTGTTGATGCTTCCAAAACTAAGGAATTTTGGTATCACCCATTGAAGCATACTTTTAATATTTTCTTATTTATATTAATAGTGTCTTTGGTTTTGGCATTTTTGATTTCAAAAGTCGGGACAGAAGAAAACTTGGCAAAATATTGTTTGATGAATTCGCCTATTCAACCGTTCTTGGTTTCGTTATTAGGGCTTGTACCGAATTGCGCAATTTCTGTAATGCTGACTTTGTTATTTGTAAAACATACAATCAGTTTTGGGTCATTGATTGCCGGATTGAGTACATCAGGAGGTCTTGGAATTTTAGTACTATTAACTAAAAACAAGGATAAAAAGGATACTGCAATTATTATTGGAACTTTGGTTGTTGTAAGTTCAATTGTTGGTTTGATATTCCAATACAATGTATTCAATATAAATCATATCTTTAGTTTTATAGGAATTCAGTTATAATTTAAGGATTTAAATATGACTCAAAAATCAGAAAAGTTTCAAAAGGCTTTTTCGTTGCATCAACAAGGAAAACTTACAGATGCAAGAGATTCGTATATGGAAATTCTGAAAGATGAACCGCAAAATGCTGAAGTGTGGGATTTACTAGGTGTTTTGTATTATCAAGTTAAAGAGTATTTGGAAGCTGAATTGTGTATAAAAAAAGCGATTGAGATTAAACCTGAAATCTATTATTTTGAAAACTTGGCAAAGTTGTATTTAGATAAGGGTGATTTTGAACTTGCGATAAAGTATTATGAAAGTTTGAGCGAAGAATTCCCGAAAAACTATGAATATCAATTTAACCTCGCAATGGCATACAAAAATCATCACGACTGGGAAAGAGCTAAGACTGCATATAAAAAAGCTATTGAACTGAATCCGAAAAGTCACGAAGCTTATTTTAATTTGGCATATCTTTGTTTTAATGAAAATCGTCCGCAAGATGCTGTTGAGTGTTATAAAAAAGCTCTTGAAGTTAAACCTGATGATTGGGAATCTTCTTACTTTTTAGGTTTGGCTCAAATGCAGGTTAAGGATTACAAAGATGGGTTGAAAAACTTTGAATCACGGCTTTGCAGATATAGTGCGATTGTTTCGCAAGAAAAAACTTATCCGAATTTGATGAAAGATAAACCGCTTTGGACAGGGAAAGAAGATTTGGCGGATAAAATTTTATATACGTATTATGAAGCCGGTTTTGGCGATATGTTGATGTTTTATAGATATATGCCTCAACTTACACAAATGTGCAAAAAGGTTATTTTAAAACCGCAAAAAGAACTTGCTTCATTATTTAGAGAAAATTCTTATGGCGCTGAAATAATGGAGCTGTATGATTTTGAAAAAGATGTTTATTTTGATTATCATCTGCCATTTTTGAGCTTACCTTATACTTTAGGAATTTATGGCGATAAAACATTTGTACACCATGATGACGGGTATTTAAAGGCAAATCCGGCAAAGGTTAAATATTACAAGGAAAGATATTTCAATAATGATAAATTTAAAATCGGTATAAAATGGCAAGGAAATACTTTCTATGACAAGGAAAGAGTTTTGAAGGTTGAAGACTTTTTTAGACTTTTTGAACTCCCTAATACTCAATTTTATTCTTGTCAAACATTTGATGGTTCAGAAGAGTTTGAAAAAATTAAAGATAAATATAATGTAATTGATTTGGGCAAAACTTTTTCTAATTTTTCAGATACTGCAGGCGCTATTGAAAATATGGATTTGGTAATCTGTAATGATACTTCACTTGCTCACCTTGCAGGTGCTATGATAAAGCCTTGTTGGGTGTTGCTACCATATATTTACAATTGGCGTTGGCATGATGATTTGACGCATTGTGATTGGTATGACAGTGTGAAGATATTTAGACAACGTGATCATGGGGATTGGGATAGCGTTTTCAATCCGGTTGAAGAAGAGCTGAAAAAATTGATTTAGTCAAAAAATTTGCTGATAACATAATTTTGTCATATACTAATACTGCTATGAAAAATACAAGACAAACAAATATAAATATCCACAGAGATGCTTGGGTAGAAATAAATATTTCAAATTTAGAAAATAACATTAGAGAGATTAAAAAGAACGTACCACAAGGTGTTAAACTTCTTGGTGTTGTAAAAGCTGATGCTTATGGACACGGTGCCACTATGCTTGCTCCAACTGTTTTGGCAAGTGGAATTGACATGCTTGGAGTCGCATCTATTGATGAGGGTGTAGATTTAAGACAGGCAAAAATTGATTGTGACATTTTGGTGCTTGGGGCTGTTCCTGTCTGGGCAATTGAAAGTGCTGTTAAAAATAATATTTCAATTGCTATATTCACAGATGAACACTTAAAAGCATGCGAACAAACTTACCAGAGAACCGGAATTAAACCGAAAGTTCACGTAAAAATAGATACCGGAATGAATAGAATCGGTGTTAGAGCAGATGCTGCAGTTGATTTTATTAAAAAAGTTCAAAAGAGTGATTTTGTAGAATTAAAGGGGATTTTTTCACACCTTGCGGCTGCAGAAGAACTTGATAAAGCAAAAGAACAAATTCAAAAGTGGAATAATGTAATTGATAATATTGATAGTAAAGGATTGTTGTTGCATATTTTGAACACTGTCGGAACAATTTGTTATGATGTTCCAAATACAAATATGCGAAGAGTCGGAATTGCTTTGTATGGTTTGTATCCTGATTTTCCACAAGGGTTAGAATTCAGAAAACCAAAATTAAAGCAATTGATTTCTTTAAAAGGAAGAATTGTTAATATTCATACCGCAAAAGACGGAGAGGGTGTAAGTTATTGTCACACATTCACTGCACATGGTGATAGAACAATTGCGACTGTTCCGCTTGGTTATGCGGACGGAATTCCAAGACTTTTGTCTAACAAAATTACAGGAACATTAAATGGTGTTGAAGTTCCTCAAGTCGGAAATATCACAATGGATCAGATGATGTTTGATATTACAGGAGTTGATGCAACTGTTGGTGATGTTATTACGTTACTTGATGATGAAAAACATTCAATTGATGACTGGGCAAAAATTCTAAATACAATCAATTATGAATTAACTTGCAGACTAAAAGTTAGATTACCGAGAGTTTATACAAGATAAGGATTTTTTACAATGGAAGAATTTGATTTAGGTATTGTTGGGGCAGGACCTGCCGGTTATACTGCAGCTCTTCATGGGGCAAGTCTTGGGCAAAAAGTTGTTTTGTTTGAAAAAGAAAATATTGGTGGTGTTTGCCTTAATAAAGGTTGTATTCCGACAAAATCTATTTTGCATTCTTCAACCTTATACAAAAGTATCAAAAATTCAGAAGATTTTGGCATAACTGTAGATGGTGCTAAACTTGATTACGCAAAAGTAGTTGAACACAAAAACAAAACTATTGAAAAATTGAGAAAAGGTATTGAACTTGCTCTCAAAAATTCTAAAGTTACCGTTATTAGAGAAGAAGCAAAAATTTTATCTAAGAATGAAATTTTTGCAGGTGATGAAAAATTTAAGTGCAAAAAAATAATCTGCGCTACAGGTTCTTCTCCAAAATTAATTAAAGGTTTGGAATTTGACCATAAGTTTTTCCTATCTTCAGATGATATCCTGAATTTAGTTAACCTTCCAAAAAGTATTCTAATTGTTGGTTCTGGAGCAATTGGGATTGAATGGGCTAGAATTTTTTCAAACTTCGGTGTTGAAACAACTGTTGTTGAACTTGCATCTCACCTTTTGCCTTTAGCTGATATTGAGGTTTCTAAGAGAGTAGAAAGAATTTTCAAAGCAAACAAAATAAAATTCTATACTCAAACTTCTGTTAAAGAAATCGCTGATAAAACGGTTATTCTTTCAAATGATGAAATTTTAAATCCGGAAATAGTCCTTGTTGCTGTTGGAAGAACTCCGAATGAGTGTGAAAAAGTTGATGGTGTTATATATATCGGCGATGTAACCGGTGAAATTCAACTTGCACATTTTGCAATCAAACAAGCTATTCAAGAAATTGAGCATGTTGAATTTCGCAAGGATTTAGTTCCTGCGGTTGTTTACGGAACTCCTGAAATTGCATGGGTTGGCAAAAGAGAACAAGACTTAGAAGATACTGAATATAAAAAATCTAATGTGCTGATTTCTTCTCTTGGTAAAGCTCAATGTGATGGAGAAACTGACGGGTTTATAAAACTTCTTTCTCAAAATGGCAAACTCGTTGGCGCTCATATTGTGTCTGTTGAGGCATCTGCATTAATTCAACAACTTACAATTGCTATTCAAAATGAAATTTCTATTGATAAACTAAAAGAAGTTTGCTTTGCACACCCAACTTATTCAGAGGGAATATTTGAAGCTCTATTCAAATAATAACAAAACAAAAGACCGGTCAATGCCGGTCTGAAATGTGTGAGTAAATATAAATTTATAAGTTTTCTATCTTTCTTATTTATGCGAATAGGTCTGCAAACGGTCCGTTAGGGTCTTGAATATTTGCTGCTACAGCGCCATCTGCTGCTAATTTCATTGATGGCATTACAACATTATTCACACCGTTTGATACACTTGCAACTTGTGAAGCTGTTACTTTGTATGAATATCCTAAGCTTGCTAAAATTGCATTTGTACTGTCTGCCAAAGCTTTATCTTCTGCGTTGAATTTTGTGAAATTTACACCATATAAGCTTTGTGGGTTTTTAGTTAATAAATCTGTTTCATTTTCTAAACCTTTAAAGGTTGTTTCACTTTTTTTAATTTCCTTTGATTCTTCTGCTTTCTTAGTTTCTTGAGCATCTTGTGATGCTTTTTGACCGATAGCAAAGTTATAATTGTTATAACTATTGAAACCATTAAACTTGATTGCCATTTTCGGTTCTCCTTATATTTTACTCACATTATCAGATACGGCATTCAGTTTAATAATCTTTAATTAATTGGCTAAATTTTAATGGATTTTGTTACATTACTTAATAAATTGTTGGAGAAATTCGCAAAACAAAAGGTCAGTTTTTTAACTGACCTTATAAAATCATTGTGAGTAAACTTGTTTAATTTAATATGGCTTAGCCAAGTGCAAATAATTTAGAAAATTCCTCACCTGCAAGATCCCCTTTTGGAACACTTGTCAAGTTTGCTGCAACTGCACCATTTTCAGCAGATTGCATTCCCGGAAGTACTGTCTTGTTTACTCCTGCTGTAACACTTTCAACTTGTGCTCCTGAAACCTTATAGTTTTTGAAACCTAATTGTTCCATCATTTTATTTGTATCGTCAACAATTTTTTTAGATTCAGCACTCATTCCTTGAACTGAAAAATAAGGATTAATTTTATCTAAATCTTTTCTACCAATAGAATTATTACCTTGAAAACTTAATAAAGGTTTTTGTTCTACTGTTTCAGCTTTTGTTGATTTAGCCGTTTTTGGTGCTGATAATTGACCGCTAACTCTATTTCCAACTGCTTTGTTGATTCCGTCTAATAAACCCATTTGTCGAATCTCCTTTGTTTACTCACTTACTCTCTTAGTGTAATGATATTCCGTTCCGTTTATCGTTTTTGATTTCCATCTCGTATATATATAAAGTATTTCACCTGTAAATAATTGCCTTTTTAAAACTATTTATTAAGATTTCTTAATAAAGTTCCAAAAACCTTTATATACATAGCTTTTTAGAAGATTTTAATTTGTACAAGTATTACAAATATAGCCATTTGGCTAATAGTAATATGGCTAGGTAATGATAGTATATAAAAGGAGGAAATAATAAAATCGCTTTATGAGTAATAGAATTAAGAATGATAATTTAACCGCTAGAGAATTAGAAGTTTTGCAATATGTTGCACAAGGAAAAACGAATAAAGAAATTGCTAAGATATTAGCAATTACAGATCATACTGTAAAAGCCCATATCGCATCAATTCTCCGCAAAATTGGTGTAAAAAACAGACTGGAAGCTACTTTGGCTGCCGTTGTAAAAGGAGTTATTACTCCTCCTCGAGGCTAAGAACAGCCATGAATGCTTCTTGTGGAACTTCAACACTTCCTACAGATTTCATACGTTTTTTACCTTTTTTCTGCTTTTCAAGGAGTTTACGTTTACGAGAAATGTCACCGCCGTAACATTTTGCAAGTACGTTTTTACGCATAGCTTTAATGTTTGTTCTTGCAATTACTCTTCCGCCTACTGCTGCTTGAATAGGTACTTCAAACAATTGGCGAGGAATAATGTCTTTTAATTTTGCGGTAAGTTTTTGACCTACATAAAAAGCATTGTCTTCATGACAAATTACAGAAAGAGCATCAACAACTTCTCCTGCAAGCATGATATCTAACTTAACAAGGTTTGAGCGTTTGTATTCGCTGAATTCGTAGTCTAAACTTGCATAACCTTTTGTTCTTGATTTTAATTGGTCATAAAAATCTGTAATCACTTCACTTAATGGAATTTCATAAGTCAAATCTACACGTACTTTGTCTAAATAGTGCATGTTTTTGTAAATTCCACGTTTTGCTTGGGATAATTCCATTAATGTTCCAACAAATTCATTTGGAGTGATAATTTGAACTTTAACATAAGGTTCTTCTATATAATCTCTATATTGAGACGCCGGAAGATTTGACGGATTGTCGATTTCAACAACTTCTCCATTTGTTTTGTGAACTTTATAAACTACAGATGGAGCAGTTGTAACAAGTGAAAGATTGTATTCTCGTTCTAGTCTTTCTTGCGCAATTTCCATGTGAAGCATACCCAAGAAACCGCATCTGAAACCAAATCCCAACGCATTTGATGTTTCAGGTTCAAAGGTAATACTGCTGTCGTTAAGTTTCAATTTCTCAAGTGCTTCTTTAAGGTCTGCATAATCTTCGTTATCAACCGGATACATACCTGAAAATACCATTGGTAAAGCTTCTTTGTACCCCGGAAGTGGTTCAGAAGCCGGATTTTCAACGTTTGTAATTGTATCACCTACAAAACGAGTCAATTCTTTAATTGAACCTGCAAAATATCCAACATCTCCGCAAGTCAATTTTTGAACTGATTTTCTCGCAGGTGTTTGATATCCGAGTTCAACAACTTCATATTCTTTATTAGAAGCCATAAATCGAACTTTATCTCCAACAGAAATACTTCCGTCAACAACTTTGAAATAACAAACTGTTCCTAAGTATTGGTCATACACACTATCAAAAACCAATGCTCTTAATGGTCTGTCAGAATTATCAACAGGAGCCGGAATATAATTTACAACGGCTTCCAAAACATCATCTATACCAATACCGGTTTTAGCACTTACAGGAATCGCCATTGATGCGTCAATTCCTAAAATTTCTTCAATTTCTTGTCTTACTCGTTCAACATCAGCAGACGGTAAATCAATTTTATTAATAACAGGAATAATTTCCAAATTCTGTTCAATAGCCAAATAAACATTTGCCAATGTTTGGGCTTCAACCCCTTGTGTTGCATCGACGATAAGTAAAGCCCCTTCGCAAGCAGCCAAAGATCTGGATACTTCATAAGAAAAATCAACGTGTCCGGGAGTATCAATCAAGTTTAATTCATAATCCTTACCGTCAGATGCTTTATAATTCATTCTGGCAGCATTTAACTTAATAGTAATTCCTCTTTCTCGTTCAATATCCATGGAATCAAGCAATTGTTCTTGCATATCACGTTGAGCTACAGTGCCTGTTTTTTCTAAAAGTCTGTCAGCTAAAGTTGATTTTCCATGGTCAATGTGGGCAATTATACAAAAATTTCTTACGTTTTCTCTAGTTTTCATAGTATTGATTATATCTTAAAAATAAACTATGTAAAATACCCAATTCTAAAACTTTGTGTCCCAATGTAACAAAATATTAACAACTACTACGCATGTCCTAAAGTTTTTTTAAAATATTCCGAATACATATTTGTAAGGAAACAAAGGGATAAGTCTAATGAGTCTAAATGTAAATTACAATTCATTATACAAGAAAGGCATTGATACTTCTGTATTAAAAGATGTATCTCAAGAGATTTTACGTCGTGCCGCTCAAAAAAATTCCCAATATACTAATGCTACAACAACTCAACAAATTAACGTTGCAAAACCTGTAGAATTAGGTGTTGACTTATACCAAGGGAAAATTGATACATCTGTTCAAAAACAAATTGCAATGAACAATGCTTATCAATACAACTTTAATGAAACAGCTTTAAAATCTATTCAATATTTAAATTCACAAGCAGCAATTACAAACAAAGTTGATGGAAAGTATATGCCTGCAGTGAATGAGGTTGTTACAGAAACTCAAAAGGCAACTGAAACAAATTCTGCAACTCATTTCATCAGCATTTTCTCTGCAGCGGCTTCTAAAGACAGAGATGGTTCAAACCCTTTTTATCACGGCGAACTTCTTATGGGTAATTCTAAGAAAGAAGAAAAACGCAATGTTGAATCATTGAAAAGCATTTTTGCATAATAAATAAGATTCCTTAATTTCCTTTTTGTTTACATTTTTATTTTCCTAATATTCAATATCTCCCAACGAGGGGGATATTTTTTTTAGCCAATCAGGTATTAAATTTTTTCTTAAAAAGGTCTAATATTTTAGTACTCAGAAAGGTTAGGGAATATAATGAAAAACAATATTTGGTTTATTATTGCGTGTGTTTTAGTATTTTTTGTGGGTTATAACATAAATGATGTCGCTGTATCTTTTCCAAGATATAAAGTTGCAGTTGTTGATGTTTCGACTATTTTGACAAGTTCGCCGGAAATTCAGTCTTTAAAGCAATCTCAAGATAAGAAGATGGAAGAATTAAATACATTGATTTCAAAAGCTCAGAATGAAATTGTTAATGAATCTGATAAAAATAAGGCTTTGCAAATGGAAACAAATTACCGTAAAGAGATTGAGCAAAAGAAACTTGATATGGACGAAGAATACAATTCAAAGATTACTGTGATTAATAACAAAATTAAATCAATGATTTCAACCGAAGCAAAAAAATCTAATTATAATCTTGTTCTTCCGACTGGCATGGTTATCTCCGGAGGTGACGATATTACAAATGATATTGTTAAAAGAATGAAGTAGGTGTTATTTCGGTGAATGGTGAGAGGTGAATAGACCGTAACGGTCTATAGGTTGATAAGTCTATAAGTGTTTTCATTTTATCGTCCTTTTTATTCATTGTTCTCGTCATACTGAGGGAGTCTAAACGACCGAAGTATCTCATACTACATATATGGTAGGGCAAAGCCACTGATGACTCGTTCCATTTGAGTAATTTTCTTTAGAATATTTTCCAATTTCGCCTTAATCCTTGAGATATGTTTTTGTGTGTCGGCGTGGCAACGCCGGCCTACTTGTTTCCTCGTAATGAAATGTGAAAAAGTCATGTCATTGAGAGGAACATTTATTGTTAGGTGGGAAATATAGCCGTGATTTCAGATGTTTCTGTCGGTGATTTGATGAAAATAAACTAAATCTTAATGTTTTTTACTAAATAATTAATTTTTCCTTAACTTTTACGAAAAATTGCAAAATTCGTTATATAAATGTACTGTGAAAGATTTTAGCTTGAAATTATTTCAGAAGCTTTAATCTCAGAGAATCTGAAACAATTTCAGAGTTACCAGTAAAGGAAAAGGAGAGTTATTATGATTAAACCGTTAGGCGACAGAATTGTTATTAAAGTTGTAGAAGAAACTGAACAAACTTCAGGCGGAATTTTTATTCCGGATAGCGCTAAAGAAAAACCTCAAAGAGGTGAAGTTGTTGCGGTTGGTCTTGGTAAGATGAACGAAAAAGGTGAAAGAGAACCAATGGACGTTAAAGTTGGTGATACTATTCTTTATGCAAAATATTCAGGAACAGATGTTAAAGTTGATGGTGTTGAATACAAAATTCTTTCTATCAAAGATGCTTTAGCAATTGTTGAATAAATTGATTAAACTATAAATTTTGATTGTAAAAAGGAGAAAAATAAAATGGCAAAACGTATTATTTTTGATGAAGAAGCTAGAAAAGCTCTTCTTAAAGGTATTGATGCAGTAGCAGATGCCGTTAAAGTTACACTTGGACCAAAAGGTAGAAACGTAATTTTGACTAAGAAATTCGGTGCTCCTCAAATTGTTAACGACGGTGTTACTATTGCAAAAGAAATCGAATTAAAAGATGCATTGGAAAATTCGGGTGCTCAATTGTTGAAAGAAGTATCATCTAAAACAAATGATATTGCAGGTGATGGTACAACAACAGCATCTGTACTAGCTCAAGCAATTGTTCGTGAAGGTTTGAAAAACTTGACTGCAGGTGCTAATCCAATGTCTATGAAACGTGGTATTGATAGAGCTGTTGAAGCTGCTGTAGAAAAAATCAAATCTATGTCAAGACCTGTTAATACAAAAGAAGAAATTGCACAAGTTGCTGCTATTTCTGCAGGTAACAACAAAGAAATCGGCGAACTTATTGCTGAAGCAATGGAAAAAGTTGGTCATGATGGTGTTATCACTGTTGAAGAATCAAAATCTTTCGGTACTAACTTGAAAGTTGTTGAAGGTATGCAATTTGATAAAGGATATATTTCACCATACTTTGTTACAGATCCGGAAAGAATGGAAGCTGTATTGGAAGATGCTTATGTATTCTGTTGCAACAAGAAAATCAATTTGATTTCCGACTTAGTTCCATTATTAGAACAAGTTGCTCGTGATGGCAAATCATTATTGTTGATTGCAGAAGATGTTGAGGGTGAAGCTCTTGCAACATTAGTAGTTAATACAATGAGAAAAGTTTTGAGAGCTGTAGCCGTTAAAGCTCCTGGATTTGGTGATAGAAGAAAAGCAATGCTTGAAGATATCGCTATTTTAACCGGTGGTGAAATGTTCACTGAAGAACTTGGTATCAAGCTTGAAAACGTTACAACTCAAATGCTTGGTAAAGCAAAACGTGTAACTGTTTCTAAAGACGAAACTACAATTGTTGTCGGTGATGAAACAAAAGCAGCAGTTCAAGAAAGAATTCACTTGATTAAAAATCAAATTGCAGCTTCTGATTCAGAATATGATAAAGAAAAATTGCAAGAAAGAGCTGCTAAGTTATCAGGTGGTGTTGCAGTAATTGAAGTTGGTGCAGCTTCTGAAGTTGAATTGAAAGAAAGAAAACTTAGAATTGAAGATGCATTGAATGCAACAAGAGCTGCAAATGAAGAAGGTATTGTTCCTGGTGGTGGTGTTGCATTGTTAAGAGTTCAACAAGAATTGAATTCTAAACTTGACACTATCGACTTTGAATCAGATGATGAAAAAGTTGGTTTCAAAATCTTGACCGCAGCATTAGATGTACCACTTAGATCAATTGCTCGTAACGCAGGTGCTAAAGCTGATGTGGTTGTCGATTGTGTTCTTGAAAAAGACGGAGCATACGGCTACGATGCATTAAATAGCAAATATGTAGATATGTTCCAATCTGGTATTGTTGACCCTGCAAAAGTTACAAGATCAGCATTGATTAACGCAGCATCAGTTGGTTCAATGCTATTGACAACAGAAGCTGCTGTAGTTGAAATTCCGGAAGAAAAACCTGCAGCTCCTGATATGTCTGCAATGGCAGGTATGGGCGGCATGGGCGGTATGATGTAATAATCATTTTGTGATTGTTATTGATTACTTTTTAAATTGTAAAGGCGGTGAAAATGAAGATTTTCACCGCCTTTTGTATATTTAATGGTTTTCTCTTTTTATTTAATTAGTTTTTAGCGATTAAATTTTTGATTGGTTCGTAAGTATATTTACCGATGAATTCACCTGCTTTTGCCAAGTAGTGAGCCGCTTTATCCATAATGCCTGCATTTGCTAATTCTTCAGTTGGTAAGGCTTTAATAATATTTGGTAATACTTTTGGCAATGCAACTAATGCTCCTGCGATTACTGCTAAACCTACAACAGTTTTAGCTAAAGTTTTACCTCCGCTTCCTGATTTTTTCTCTGTCGGTGCTTCCGGTGGAGTTTCTGGTTTTGCATATTTGCCTGGTCTTTCTAACGGATTAATTGTTGCAGCTTGTTCCGCACCACGAAATCTAACACCTGAGATTGCATTGATCATCATGAGAAAACCTCCTTATAAATACTTACCTACACTCTCTTAATAAAACACTTTATATGTTAATTTTGACTTAATATTAGGGTTTTGTGAATATTCGTTACAAAAATTTACAATATTTTTGGAATATTTTAAATTCTCGTGTCATCTATACCTATGTGGGAGGAGAGAATTAAAAATGGCAGGAAAACAAGAAACATTAATATATATAGAACAGGAAAATAAGACAGAAGCGGAATTTATGTCTAAAAGTTTTGTAACAGGAAGTATTAAAAACAGAGCATATATCAATGCTTTGGGGGCAGAACTTATTACGAAATATTTATCATCTGAGGGTGTTAATGTAAATGATATTCATAATTTACACTCAATTTCTAAAATCTTGGAAAAGATTGACATCTCAGATATTCAACTCCCTAATATTTATATTGATGTCCGAGTTATTTTTGATGAAAATCAAATATTTATTCCAAAAAGCCATTTTGAATTAAATCTTGTTCCGGATATTTATGCTGTTTTAAAATTATCTAAAGATTTTACTTATGTCGAATTTTTAGGCTATTTTGCTCCAAAACTTATCAATAAGAAAAATCAAAATAGTGAATATTATTTTATTGAAAAAGAAAAATTATCTACTCCTCAAACATTTACAAAATTTGTAAAAGATTTTGCAGGCATGACCTCTCGTAGTATTTCTCAAGACGATATGTTGAGAGGTCGAGAGTTATCAATTTCAATGGCGGATCACAATATTACCGATGAAGAGCAAAAAGAGTTGTTGAATTTGCTTTTGCATAGTGATGAATTGAGAGATAGTGTTTTAGAATTTGATAATTTTGAAACACTGTCATACAGTGTGGGTTCAAGTATGGAACCACAAGTGATTGATAATGTTATTGAAGCAGATGTTGTGAATTCTGAAGACGAGAACAATAGTGTAGAAGAAATGCTTGAAACTTCTGAAGAAACTCCAATTGAAGATGAAACAAAAGAAGTTATTGAAGACACTACAGGCGAAACAGCTGAAGAAGAAACAGTTGAACCTGTTGAAGAAGATTCCGAACAAGAAGAAGTCCAAAAAGAAGAACCTCAAATAGAAGAAGAAATTTCTAATGACGAAATTGAATTACCAACAAATGATACAGAAGATATGATTTTAGATGAATCTTTTTTCAATATGGAAGATGATGAAGAGTCAACAGTTGAACAAGAAGAGCCTGTTGAAGAAACTAAATCAGAAACTGTTGAAAACGATGTTGAAGATATTGAAGTTCAACCGTTTGAACCGGAAGAAAAAGAATTACCTAAAGAAGAGCCAACTCTGGAACTTGACGCAAGTGATTATTTGTTGAGTTTAGAAGAAGATGATAAACCGACAAAACCAAAAGATGAAGAGCCAAAAACAGAAGAAAAAAGCGAAAATACTTTAGAAGATGCTATTAGTTCTGCTGTTAAAAAGACAATGGAAAAAACTGTCGAAGCTACTGCAACGGCAGGTACAATTACCGCAGCTTCTCAAACTGCTTCCACTGTTGAAACTGCTTCAAATGTAATGGCGGCATCAAAAGATGCAATTAAATTGGCTGGAATTTCCGGTGATATTGTGAAAGATTTGATTAACAAAAATCTTGAAAACCAACAACAACATTTAGATAGAATTGATTATGCTAAAAACAAAACAAATACTGCAGATGTTCCGGAAAATATTGCGGCTTACGATTTATCTACTGCAAAAATGGAAGCAAACATTGAGGCTGAACAGTCCGGACAATTTGATTCTCCAACAGAGTTAGATTCTCTTCAAAAAGTTAATACAACACCAAAAGGTTATAACGAAAATATAGAACAGGAGGTTATTGATCTCGGTCAAATGGATTCTGTTGAATTAGATTATGTTGAAGAAAATACCGAGGGAATTGTTGATTTGAATAACTTGTCACAAGTTGAATCTCCAACAAAACCTGTTCAAAATTTGGAAGAAAAATTGAGTGAGTGTGAAGAGGATAAAGGTATGGACTTGCCTGATTTGACAAGTTTCACAATCAATGATGATGGCACATCTTCTATTGATAATTTAGACATCAATTTTTCAAATGAGCAACCACACGAAGAAAATTTGATTGATTTCAATATGAATACCGGAAATTTTGTTATTGATAATAATGATGTTTCGGCTGATGGGAATAACCTTTCAACCTCTGCTGAAAATGAGTTAACATTGGACGATGATTTTGCAGACGATTTAATGTCTGATGATTCCGATAGTCAATCGCAAGAAAATTCAACTCCAAATGAAGATGAAAATAAAAAAGATGAAGATATTGAAAATATCGAACCGGTAGAAGAACCGACATTAGATGATAGTTCTTTGCCTGATTTAGATGTGGGTGATGACTTAACTCTTGATGATAATTTGACATTGGACAATGATATTGCTTCTGTTGAACCTACGTTAGAAGAGAATTTGACTCCAGTTGAAAATTCTGTTGAAGAAGAACCTGCCGGTGAACCTATTATTGAAGAAAATATTACTTCAGATGTTGAAGATTTGACAATTGATGAAGTTTCTCCTAATGAAGACGAAACTTTAACATTAGACGATGATTTCAATTTTGAAGATACAACAGAGGCGGCTGTTCAACAGACAGAACAGACAGAACAGACAGAAGATATGATTTCTGAACCTGAGTCTCAAACAGAAGAGAATTCAGATGTTACAGATTTAGATTCTGTTTTAGATGAGCTAGAGGAAAGTTCTCCTGTTGAAGAAACTCCAATCAAAGATGATATCAATGAAATTCAAGAAGATTTTCCAGCACTGGAAACTCCTATAGATGAAGAACTTCAAACAATTGAAGAAGTTGAAAATACGGAAGAAAATAATGCTCAAAATCAAGATTGGCTTGAAGAACCAAATTATGATGATTTGCAAGATGTTGAACCTATTCAGCAAAATGATGATGAAATTATTAGTGAAACTCCTCAACAAGAAGATGTTGAAAGTTTGACACCTATCGAGGAGCTATCAGATGAAGAGTTTATTCAAGAACCGCAACCGGAAGAAAAAAGCTTCAATGTTGTAGAAAATTCAACTGTAATTTCTGATATGGATTTTGCTCCTCGTGAAATTGAAATTGATATCAACAATCCTGAAATCCAATTACAACCGGAGGGTCCTGCTCAGTTAGAAGATTTGTATGATGAAAATTCTGAAAATTCTACAATGTTGCAAAATCCGGGAAGATTAACTCGTGGAAACCAGCAAGGTGGCAAAGTCGGTTTAGGCATGGGATTAGGTATTGTTGGAGTTTTAATTTCAATTATTATTGTTGGTATAATTGGCTTCTCTATTTCAAAAATGGTTAAGAAACCAAGTGATGAGGCTCCGGAACCAATTACAGATGATGCTGTTCCAACAAGTTCTGATAATGGAGTGAGCGAAGCTAATACTCTAAATGTCGACCAAAGTAATGTTGTAAATATGGATAATACAAATCCGATTGCAACACCTGTTAAAAAGCAACAACAAGCAGCACTTCCGAAAACTGTTGCACAAACTCAGACTCAATCTAAAAATTCAATTCCTGCAACTTCATATATTGACGTTCGTAAAGTATCTTGGGAAGTTCCTGATTACGTTTCATATAATGCTAATTTCAGGCAATATTTCCAATCTGCAGGTAAGAGTTTGAAATTGTCATTGACAAGTGATTTGTTGCTTGCAACAGATTATGCTTATTCTGATCAAGTTAGAGTTAGTATCTTATTTGATAAAGATGGGGCATTTAAAGATTCCAAAATTCTTTTATCAAGTGGTTCTGCTCAAATAGATAACATTGTGTTACAAACTGTTAACCAAACTCTAAGAGTGCTCAAAGCCCCTCATAGCATAGGAAATGACGAAAGTACTACAGTGATACTTAAAATTTATTTCTAATTATGCTATAATATCTTTGAACAGACTTGAGGAAGAGTAGTGTGGATTTAACACAGGATAAGATAGATTTAATTAGCAAGATTATTAAAAGTGATCGAAAATATCCTAACAATGAGGATTTGTTTGATGATTTCTTCAATGAAACATGCAAACGTTCTGTTGCTATTCTTAATGCAATAGATACGGAGGCTACTTTAGAAGCTTATCTTAAACGTGTTGCTACAACCTCTATAGTCAATGTTTTAAAGGATTCCGGAAGATTAAGACGAACAAGAGCCGGCTATATGTCTACAAGAGAAGTTCTTGCTCCTCAAAGTGATATTGATTATTCAGATGTTTATATTAGCTATTCAAATGTTCAATTACCGGAAACTCCGGAAGAAATTGTTATTCAAAAAGAAATCCTTGATTTTGTTGCGAAAACAATTAAAAACATTGATAGTGAACACCCTGACAAAAACTACTTACAGATATATACTTTGCGATATGATAAAGGCATGACCCAGAAAGAAATTTCTGAAGAACTTGGTCTTTCTCAGTCTGAAATCTCAAAAAGATTATACAGATTGATGGAAAAAGTAAAAGATATCCTTGGTTAAAAGTTTTTAATATGAAATGTCCGGTTTGTAAAAAAAATATCTCAGAATCTTCTCTAAAGTGTCCTTATTGCAAGACTCGTGTTGGTCTGCTGTGTAGTCATTGCAATACCGTAAATCCTGTGGGTAATTTTGTTTGTAAAAAATGCGGGCAAGAATTATTGAAAGTTTGTCAACACTGCAACAGTGTGAATTTCCCAAGTGCTATAAAATGTAGAAAATGTGGACTTCCATTCGGTCAACCTGCACAAAAAACTAATAACCCTAAAAAGCAAAAAGAAGAAAATAAAACAATTAATTTGGAATTTAAACCAAAATTTTATTCCCGAAAGCAAGCCTTTGATGTTCTAGTTGATGGTATTTGTTCAAAAGATGAAAAGATTTTTTCTATAACCGGAGATAAAGGAGTTGGGAAAAGTACTCTTTTGTTTAAGTTGATAGAAAAATTTGAAAAAGATAAATTCCAATGGTGTATTGGCAAATGTACTCAACTTACCCAATTAACCCCCGGGGGAGTAATTCAAGATATGCTATTGAATCTTTTCAGGCTACCTAATTTCTGCGTGAATAACGAAGAAATGCAGTCTGATGCGGTTAAATTTTTTAGCAATGAATTTCAATTTTTGAATAGCAGTGAAATTTTATTATTCATAAATTTCTTATATAATTCTCAAGATGGGAACTATGAAGATATCATTATCAATAAAAAAATGACTTACAATGTTTTGATGAAAGTGTTTGATGCTTTTGCTCAAACCGGTAGATTTATTTTTGTTATTGATAATTTTGATTTTATAGATGGCTTTTCAATTGAATTTCTAACTCATTTTATGCAAAAAAATGAAAACTGGAAAAATTTGAAATTCATAGCAATCTATAATGAACACCGTCCGATTAGCGGATTTTTTGGATTTGATGACAAAGACATAAAGTCTTATGTAGATGTTCATATCGCACCACTAACTCCTGCTGAACTATCTAAAACTATTGATTTTAAAGGCGAAGTCGGAAAGTATGTGACCACTAGAGAAAAGGAAGTGATTTTTAACAAGAGCAATGGAAATCCCGCTTTTGTCGAACAGGCAATAAATTATTCTTTTGATTGTCAAATTTCCGATAAAGCATTTATTTTGCCGAATAGTTTTTCTGAACTAATCAAGGCAAGACTTGCAATTCTCAATAAAAATAACAATGAAGCTTATAAACTTTTATGCGGAGCGGCAATTTTGGGAGACAGAATCAATCTTGCGCTTTTGAAAGAGATTTTTGGTTATAAAACTCAAAAATTCAATGACATAATGTTGTATCTTGTTAAATCAAATTTTGTAAGACCATACAATGATGTTTGCTATGAGTTTAACAATCTTTTGTTGTGGGAAACTGTTCTGAAAAGTATTTCATTTGATATTTCTTTTGAAGATTTAAATGTAAAAATCGGGAAAGCAATCAGCGTGTTTAACCTAAACACTAATGCGACGATGGCAATGATTGCACATAATCTTAAAGAAAACCGAATGGCTTTTGACATTTGGACAAAAACAACACGACTGGCATCTTATGTTGGGGACGTGAATTTATACGTAATTGCGCAAAAGCAATGCTTGGCACTTCTTAACGAATTCAATGAGAATGAAACACTGAACATTCGATACAATATCAGTGAACGTTTAGGAAAACTTTTGACGGAGTACGACCCTGAAGAAGCTTTAGACTTTCTGCCGGACGCAATATCTAATGCGAAAGCTAAAAATGATGAAGTTAAAGAAATTGAACTTTTAGGCTATCTTGCTTTGTGTTGCAAAAAAACAGGCAATTATTTTGGTGATGTTGAATGTGTTGACAATGTTTTGAAAAAAATGAAATCAGGTCAAGAAATCGAAACAGCAATTTTAAAAACAACAAAATTATCATCACTTATTGATATTGGAAATTGTGGCGAAGTTATAAATCTAATTGATAATGACATTATGCCGGTTATCAGTTCGTATCTTGCTAAGCCGAAATTGAGCAAATCTATTCCGTTGGGATTTTTGTATGATACTTGGTTAAGAGTTTATTTAGAACTTGCTACAGCCTTAACTTTGCAAGGGAATGACCGCTCATTTGAAGTTTTGACGACTTTCTTTGAAATTATTGAAAAACATAAAATCAATGACCCATTGTTGATGTGTAAAGCAAAACTTGTATTGGCTTACGCAAACACAATGAAAGGCGATATTGCAACTTCTAATGAAATCTTAGATGGTGTAAACAGTAACTATCGGGCAGATGTTATGGATAGCAGAACAATTTCCCGATGGAATCTTGTTGTAATTATTAATAAATTTATTCAAAAAGATTATGAAAATTTGAGAGAACAGTTGTTTGATGCTGTGACCTTTGCAAATAATACCGGAGATAATTTTACTAAAAATATTTTGAAAGTTCTTCTTGGTAAGATTTTCAAAGATGAACAACAAGCAAGACATGCTATTGATATTTATAATCAACAAATTACATATTTTGCGAATGAAAAAATGGCACTTGGGGCATTGCTTTCTTGGTACTTGATTTCAGAAGCAACAATTGTTACCGAAAATCCGAGAAATGCTCTAGAGATTGCAAATCAAGCTTTGGAAATTGCGCAAAATCCTCGTATAAATAATACTTATTTTATTGTGTTGTTGAAGAAAGTTATTGCAATTGCTTACATCACAATTTCAGATTTTGAAAGTGCAAAAATTCATATTGAATCTGCAATAATTTTAGCGAAGAAATATAGTTTGAATGAATTGTTATCTCAATTGTATTTGCTTTATGGCAGATATTATCAGGATATCGGGTCAGTTCAAGCGCAAAACCAATTGGAATTGCTAAAAGGTTCTTCCAAAATGTATGATAAAGCTCTTGAAATAATCATGACAAAAACTAAAAATCCGTATATGAAAGAATGCATAGACAAACAAAAATCTACACTTCTTGCATATTGCGAAGAAAATGGATTAAAGATTTAAAAAAAAGCCCCGCTTGTTTGCGGGGTAAATTTTTCTAGGAATTAGGAATAGGAATTAGAATTTTCTCTCTTTTATCTAAACGGAATTTAATCTTTGCTCTCTTCTTAATATCTCTCGTGTCTATTTAATGTCTTCATATATATAAAGTATATAAATATTATCTAATTTCAAGACTTGTTTTATTTGTTACAAAAGTTAATAATACAAGATTTTTAAGCGCTATATAATAAAAATATGCAGAAGAACGAAAGAGAACTTATACGATATTTCAGAAGTTTGGGGCTTGAAGTTCACACGTCCACAAAGGCTCGTGGACATCAAGGCTTTTATATGAAAAAACGCATTGATATATCTAAAAATATTCCACCGGAAAGAACTATACCGACTCTTTTGCACGAATTTGCTCATTATGTTCACTCGCAGATTGAACCTTTTATGGAAAAGACTGGCGGAACTTTGGAAGTTTTGTTTGATAGTAATGAGGTTTCAATATATGAAAAAGAGTTAATTAAAGTTACGAATTTTGTTGATTCGCATTCAAAGTGTGAAAGACTTTTGGCACATAAAAATATTATCAAGTCTAAAATCTTGGAGTATGAAAAAATTATTAAAGATGGATACCCAAAATTTATGCGTTCTAAAAAGTTCAAAGAATTTGACAGATATATAAAAAAGTCTAATGCACGGTATTTGTTGAAATACGATAGAGTTAAACTTGTGACCGGAGTGTTTTTTAAAAAGGTTGATGTTTATTCGATTGATAATATTGAACGAGATTTTTGTGATATGCCAATAGAATTTGTGGCATATATCCGTTTAAAATCAATGCAAAAGAGACAATCTCGGATTTCAGCCAGAATAAATAAACTCCAAAAGTATTATAAAAAGCCGACAGAATTATTTGCAAGGCTAGTTGAGGGACTGTATCTTTCTCCTTGTACGGTTCAAGATTTAGCCCCTCAAACTTGTAATCGTTTTTATGAACTTCTGCAATCCGGTTATTACCGAGAATTAGCAGATTTGTCAGATTATTTTAATATTTCATTCTGAACCTATTCTCCCTCGTCTTTAAAATAAGGGAGATTGTTCAAAAACTTACATTCCTAATAACTTGTAGAAAATTGATTGGATTTTTGTTCTGTCAGTGATTGTTTCAGAATATCTTTGGTCAACATCAGCCAATTCTCTGCCAACTTCTTGGTAGACAAATTTCAAAATGTCTTCATCTCTTTGTTCTGCAGTGTCATATTCTTCTCTAATTTTTTGAAGCTCATTGTTATCAAGGAATTTTCCACCACAAGAATAACAATCATCAACTTCAATTTTCTTATGAATGCTTGAACTATTTTTAACCATTTTAGTACCACAATTTGGACAGATTCTAGTTTGAGATTGGTCAACAGGGGCAAATTCTTTCCCTGAAATTTTCTCTAAGATTTTAGAAATATCTTCATTTTTTTCATCAAATCGTTCAAATTCTCTGTTGTCGAAATAGATTCCGCCACAACCATCGGTACAAATATCAAGATTTATCCCAAGGTTAGGAATAAACACTTTTTCCATATCTTTACCGCAAGCCGGACATTTTAGTGCTTTAAGAGTATCAGCCATATTAAAACCTTTCATATATAGTTCTACATTTTTAATGTAGCATTTTATATAATTTTTTCATCATTCAGGTAATGGATAATATGCTACGCACGTAGTTATGCTACTAACAAAAGTGGACTTTGTATGGCTGCTGATAATGGGACGCACAAAGAGTTTTATTGAGGTGTGAGGTTTAAAAATAAAAAGATATACAGAGTGACGTCGTAATCTTGAACACTGTACACCACTGTCACCCTGAACTAGTTTCAGGGTCTCAAAAGTTAAGGAGATTCCGAAACATGTCTTGGATTATTGGCAGGTCGGCCGGCTCAACGCAGCCCTCCCTAGGACGAGTTTCGCTATCGCTTCACTCTTACCAAAATCCGCAATTCGGAATGACAATTAATAATAATTCCCTATCCCCACAAGGGGCGAGGAAATAAAGCCCCTCCTCGAAATCACAGATTTCGTATCTCCCACAAGGGGTGGACATGTTGTGTTGTATGTAATCCAACGTATTAATTATTTTTCAACTTTTCAAACATCTTTTCAAATTCGGGGAATGAAATATTTACCCATTCAAATCCATTAATTGCAATCTCTTTTTTGCAAATTAGCCCCGCAATATATAAACTCATTGCTAGTCTATGGTCGTGGTAAGTTTCAATTTCACAGTCTCCTAACAAATCAGTTTTTCCGCAAATAATCATTCCGTCCGGTTTTTCTTCAATATCTGCATCGAGTTTTTTTAGTTCCGTAACAACCGCAGTAATCCTATCCGATTCTTTATTCCTCAAATCTTGAGCATCAGAAATTGTTGTCTGACCTTCGGTTTGTGTTGCTAAGACTGCAATAATTGGAATTTCATCAATTAATTTTGGTATAATTTCACCGGAAATTTCACAACCTTTTAGTTCCGGAGAGTATTTAACTTTAATATCTCCAACAAGTTCTCCGCAAGTTTCGTGTTCATCAAGAATTTCAATATTTCCGCCCATTTTTTTTACTACTTCAAGAATTCCTGTTCTTGTTGGATTTAATCCGACATTTTTTAAAATTATTTCTGAATTCGGTACAATCAATCCTGCGACAATAAAATAAGCTGCAGATGAAATATCTCCGAAAATATTGATTTCTACCGGTTGAAGTTCTGATTTTTCAATAGATACGGTTGTGCCTTTTGTAGAAATTTTTGCCCCCATGTGTTTAAGTAAAATTTCGGTATGGTTTCGAGAAATAAACGGTTCTGTAACTGTGGTTGTTCCCTCTGTGTTTAATCCTGCAAGCAAGATACAAGATTTCACTTGTGCGGATGCTATTTTTGATTGAAAATTTATTGAATGGAGTTTTTGTCCTACAATATTTAATGGTGCTTTATGATTATTCGATGTGATTTGTGCGCCCATTTGAGTTAGTGGTTCAATTACTCTTTTCATTGGTCTTTTAGAAAGGCTCTCATCTCCAACAAGTGTTGATTTGAAATCTCGACTTGCTAAAACTCCCGTCAATAATCTCATTGTTGTTCCGGAATTTCCACAGTCTAAATCAATGTTTGGAGCTGAAAGTTTTCCTGTTGAATTAATTTCAACTGTTGTATCATCAATTAATTCAATATTAACTCCTAAATTTTTAAAAATATTTAGGGTTGAATGAGGGTCTTGTCCTGTTGAAAAGCTTCGGATAATGGATTTCCCTTTAGCTAATGACGGGAAAATAATTGCTCTATGAGACATTGATTTATCTGCAGGAATTGTAAGAGTCCCTTTTAGACTATTAAAATTTTGTTTAACTACTTTTTTCATAGCTAGATATTAGCATAAAATCATCTATTTATATAATTGATAATTTTGTATTTATGGTGGCATAATCAAATTATGTATAGAAGAGGTCAAACATTTTTTGGAAGTATTATTGCAATATACATTGGTTTGTATTTTGTTTCAAATTTTTGTTTAGCGGTGTTTTTTATATTGTTAATTCCTGCATTGATATTGCGATACTTTTTTATGGATTCATTGTACAAAGGAAGTATAAGTATTGTTCCTAAACGTTTTGTATTCAATAAAAATACGATTTATAATGAACATTGTACTGTCAAATATTTTCAAGATGAAAAAATTGTAGTTCTTGATAATGTTGCAAACAAAAAACTTGAAAAACGAACATTTACTATAACCAAAGAAAAAAATAAGGTTAA
>ERZ773143.1138-NODE-1138-length-25214-cov-4.042689_pt1 | contig 25214 bp, 18 predicted proteins | sample MGYA00580852_ERZ773143 | MGnify/ENA primary metagenome ERZ773143 (study PRJEB29015, sample SAMEA2737853) | human gut metagenome | biome: human gut; feature: human-associated habitat; material: faeces | place: China | collected 2012 ... | reverse complement strand
ATTACAGCGATGAGGAAGCGGATATTTTGGTGGTGGACTACAACATCAACCGCGAGGACTTACTGCCCAGTGAGAAAGCCAAAGCCTACAAGCTGAAGCTGGACGCCATGAAACGGCAAGCTGGGCGGCCCTCAAAAAATTCTGGCCAAGTTGGCCAAGATTTTCGTGGAAAAGCATCGGTAGACATTTTGGCTGAACAGGCAGACGAAAGCCGCAAGCAGGTGCAACGGTACATCCGCCTAAACAAGCTAATCCCGCCCCTGCTGGAAGCCGTGGACAGCGGCACCGTCAAATTCGTTCCCGCAGCGGATTTCCTCTCTCACCTGTCCGAAAAAGAACAGACCTACCTTCTGCTGGTCATGGAGCGCGACGAGGTATCCCCATCGCTTGGACAGGCCCAGCGGCTCAAGCAGCTCAGTGGCGAAGGCAAGCTGGAGAATAACATCATCGACCTCATCATGCGGGAGGAAAAGCCACTGGAGCGCAAGATCACGATCCGCAATGACCGGCTGCAAAAATACTTCCCCGCCAGCTACACCCCGAAGCAGATGGAAGATGTCATTATCAAGCTGCTGGAGGGCTGGCACCGCAAGCGCCAGCAGGAGCAGAGCCGATGAAAAGAAAGCTGCCATTCAGAAATGACCTGCCGGAAACCTGTTTTTCCGTTCTGCCGTCCAGCGGTCAGCTTATTATCATCCGACATGGTGAGCGCGGCTATTATCCCTCTGAGTGGGACACCGGCAGCCGGGAGGAAAACCGCGAGATTGCCAGCAGCCATAATGCGCGGCGCGGCATCACGGATATTCAGGAAGCGGCAATGCTGGCAGGCTCTATGTTCGGCTGGAACACACCAGGCGCGAACCCGCAATGGTATTTGGACAACGCAAGATATGTGAATTCCAACATCGTCCAAGGCCATATCAAAGACCCAATCATGAGCGTGTACTATCCCGTCAGCAGTTTCTTACTGTGCTATGAGATCATGGGCAAACAGCACTTTTATCTGCCCATGGACAAACTGCCGCAAGAACTGATGGGCCAAAGGTCGCAGTTCATCATGCTGCCGGATATGGTATGTGGAGTACCGGTCATGCCGGTGACAGCGACTTTTGCACAAAACGAGAGCTGCACCGTCCAGTTGGAGCGCAGCTGCTATGTAGCGGGCGAAGCAGTCAATCAGGAATACCACATCACCGCCCGCGTCCGCATCGGCAGTGCCGAGTTTGTCATGGGCGAATGCAGCAAAGCTCCCGATCCGTTTGTGACATGGGTGAGAAACTGCAAAAATGATGGAGATGGCCCACCCAATTACTTTTGGGGACATTACAGAAGCTATCGCGCCGCCGCTGTTGAAGATTTCTGTGAACGGGCAAATGATGAATACAAAAAGCAACAAAATCGCATGGTGCAGCAGGAACAAAAGCGCACCACGCCGAAAAAAGAAAGAGGTGAAGCACGATGAGTGACCGTGAGCCGGTAAACATCATGGGCGTTATCGCCTTTCCAAACCCCAACAAGGATGAGCGCGTGATCCGCTTCATCGACAGCGAATACCACACACTCTTTACCATCAAGGATGGGGAAAGCATCGTCATTACCCGCTTTGACGGTGAAAAGATGATCCTGCCCTGCACCTACATTGACGATTCCCACAGCTGCATTGGCGGTTCCGTCTACCATATCCGCGAGTTTGCGGAAACGCAGGAGCGCAACGGCAACACCTATGTTCCCAGCGCGCCGAAAATCAGCGGCGAGATCTGCACCTATGAAATCTATCAGATCCCCGCAACCGCTGATGTGGACTACTATTTCCGGTCTTACGCGGCGGCAAAGGGGAAACTTCGGAGTGCTGATTATCAGCGTTCTTACGCCGGTATGTACGCAAAGGGAAATTCGCTGGAGGATCTGTGGGCAAAGCACAATAGGGATTCCCGCCCCTTCGCCCATCGGATGCGTTCCATGTCCGTAAGCGACATCGTGGTACTGACGCAAGGTGGAAAGAAAACCGCCTACTACGCAGATACCATCGGCTTCAAGAAGGCCCCGGAGTTTTTGGCACAACAGAGAGCGCAAAAGAAACACAAAGAACGAGGTGAAGCCAGATGAACTATGACGCGCGGAAGGTGACCTACCAGGAGGTCACGATTTTTGACCGACCGGCATTGTTTACGGAATGCCGCATTGACCGGGCCACTGTGCCGGAGGGCGTATATCGCTACGAGCTGCGCCATGGGGATGAGGATTGGGGTGAGCCAGTAGAATTGTCCCGAAACATTGTGGTCAATTACTATGGTACTGTCCTTACCCGTGAGCCGTTCCAGCTTCCCATTGATGGGTGGATTCCAATGGAGAATGACAGCCTTTCCTTTCTGGATGGTGAGTGTCGCACCCTTGCGGAATTTCAGCAGAAGTATCCCGCCAGCGAGAAAGATGTCATTGACTTTTACAGCGTCAATGAGCCTGCGCTGCACGCTCTCTATTTCTCCCGCAGTGAGGAACAGGACAAGACCGTAGGTTGCGTGGGACACCTGCGGGGTGATTTTGGCAGCGGCAAGCAGTTTTATACAACATGGTGGCCCCACCAGCAGGATGCGCTGAACACGCCGGAGTTTAAGGACGACATTGACCGTACCGTAAACTGGCTGCGGGAGCAGCCGGGCTCCCCGCTGCGGGACTTTGCCGCCATGAACCGTTGCTGTGATCGCTATGGGAGGACCTGCGCCATCAAGAGCGCGATGTTTCCTTCCTGCGGATTCATGGCGAAAACACAGCGGTATGTGTATATGCTCCGCTGTACGCCAGTTAAAGGTGATTACCAGTTTTATATTTATTGCTATCAGCGGAAGCCATTTGAAAAGGCCCAAAAAGAACAGCAAAAGAATGACCGGCTTGCAGTAAAAAAGCGGGCGGAGCCGGAGAGATAGGAGGTGCCAACTTGCCTACTAAATTTCAGCTTATTACGGAGCTATATGACCAGACTGTGCAGAGCGTCACCGGCAGCTATCAAAGCTGGACGGGCTTTCTCCGCGCCGCCTGCTACAATTACAAATGCCCCTTCGATGATCAAATTCTGATCTACGCCCAGCGCCCGGACGCCACCGCAGTCCTTGAAATGGAACGGTGGAACAAGCGGTTTGGCCGCTGGGTGAATCGCGGGGCCAAGAGCATCGCCGTATTTGGTGATGACGGCCAAAACTGTCTGAAGCTCTATTTCGATGTGTCGGACACCCATGCGTCCCGCTTTGCCCGTCCACTGCCCATCTGGACGATGCACCCGGCCTTTGAGCCGGAGGTCATCGAAACGCTGGAGGCCACCTTCGGCAACCTGTCCGAAAAAGAAAATCTGGCGGACGCGGTGCGCTCCGCCTGCCACAACGCCGTGGCGGACAACTTCACGGACTACCTGCAAGACCTGCGGGAGTGTCGGGAGGACAGTCTGCTGGAGGAACTGGACGACCTCAATTTAGAGACGTTCTACCGGGACGCGCTGGAGGTCAGCGTGGCGTATATGCTGATGACCCGGCTGGGCCTGCGGGCGGACGATTATTTCACTGCTGACGAATTTGCCCATGTTTACGAATTCAACACACCGCCCACCATCAACGCCCTGGGCATCGCCACCAGCGACATCGCGGAGATGGGGCTGCGGGAGATCAGCCGCACAGTCATGCAGGCCCAGCGGGATCAGTTTTTTGCAAACCGTGAAAAAAGCAGATATGATGACCACACAGAACAACACGAAACAGGCCGAGAAAGGAGCAAACAGTATGGAGATCACTTACAGGATGCAGGATGGCTTTCAGGTGCCGAACCTGCTGATGCCGCAGACGCCGGAGGTGCATCTGGGCAAGTACGCGGAACTGCGGAGAGAGTACCTGAAGAAGCGCCGCAGAGTGCTTTACACCAACCTCAAGACCAGCGGCAAGCTGACGGAGCATCTGGCGGAGATCGAGCAGACCGCGCGGAAGATGGTGGAGCAGACCGTGGCGCAGATGGCACAGAACGAGGGCGTGACGGAGGCACTGAAAGCGACCGATCCCCTGCGCTGGACGGGCCTGATGAACAATCTCCGGCACAGCGCGGAGGAGCTGGTGCTCAGCGATCTGATCTACGCCTGACAACCGAAGAACCCACAGAGGCAGGAAGTGATGAGCTTCCTGCCTTTGCCGCAATCGGATCTGATGCGGAAGGCGGCGATCTTGCGGAAAACCTTCCGGCCATTGGGGAATTTTATACGCTGTACCGTGAAGCAAAGCGGCAACAACCAGACGCGATCATATTTACGAAGCTGCGAGATGGATACCTCTCATTTCAGGAGGACGCGCGGCTGTTGGAAACATTTTCAAATGTCAAGGTGACGCAGCGGGAGCGGATAGGAACGCCTGATCGGATCTCCGTCTGCTTTATCCCTCATGTTGAGATGGAAGATCAGCTTACACAGCTGGACGCCTTGCATAAGCCCGTTATTTTGGCGGACAAGCAGCCCGGAGAAGAAATTGAAATGCTCCGGATCGAGCCAAAGACCCGACGTACGCTCACAAGAGCGTATCAGGTCGCTGCCTATCACCATTTTGAAAACGGCTTTGACGATAAGCTGGACTATCAGACACTGGAAGAAGCGGAGGCCGCAGCGCAGGGCTATGTTGCCGGTACAATGGAGGAAGATGGTTTTGCATACGACGGCGCTGCCGTCTATGACGCCGAAACACGCCAGTGCCTCCGCGTCTACGGTGATTATCCGGACGAAAAAGCGCGGGAACAGGCCGCAGCCTTTGCGCTGGAGCACGACGCCGTAACCCCCAACGGTACGGAGCTTCCTGCTTTCCTGGATATGCACCTCATTGAAGCAAATCTGCTGGATGACGGCGGGCGCAAGCACAAGCGGCAGGAGATCTTTGAATACTTTCAGGCGCACAAGAGCCTTGCGGAACGGACGGAATTTCTCAAAAACAGCTACAACGATATATGGGTGGAAGTCCTGACCGACGGTGTTCGGACAGGCTACCATGCCGAGAAAGACGGACTTTTGATGTGGGAGGGCAGCTACCTCTCCCGCACTTCGGAGTCTGTTTTTTCATGGCCGGTCATCACCGAAATGACCGAGGGCCTGATCGAGCGCGGCGAGTACAAGATCAAGCTGGGCCTGCAAAACGCCCCGGTGATGGCAGAGCAGCTTGCCCTATTCGACATGGGCGGCGACGCCCCGGTGTACGAGGCTCCGGCAGACACAGCCACCGGCATTCTGGCCCCGGCCCGCACGGTGCCGCAGGAGGTCATTGATCTGGCGCTCTGCACGGGCGGCAATGAACCCAACAGTGCGGAGCGCATCGCCGTATTTTATATGCGGGAGCGGCCAGAATCGGAAAATATATCATTTCTGCGCCGGGAGTTTGGCACAGAAAATGGGCGCGGCATGGAATACGAAGGCCGCAAATACGCCGTATGGTTTCTGGAGGATGGTATCCACCTCGCCCAAGGCGACAGCGTCCGCACCGGGTACAGTAGAACCGTGATCACATGGGAGCAGGCATCGGCGCGGATTCTGGAACTGCTGGAGGTGGGGACTTATCTCTCCGCGTCCGAGCTGGCGCAGGCCCCGGACAAGGTACTGCATGAAGCAATGGACGCCATGTTAATGACGGCCCGTGACCTGAACGAAGATGGCCGCGGGCAGGGCCTTTTCCCACAGACATTGGCGATCCATGACCAGCACAAGGGCTACCCGGAACTGGACGAGGATATGGTGGCGTTCGCTAAGACAGAGGGTGGACTGCAAACTCTGGCACAGGAATATCACACTTTCCTTGACGCCTACGCCGCGGCCCCGGACATCATGCGTTTCCGTGTCAGTGGCTATAACACCCACCGGATCGGTGTTGTGCTGGACGGTCTGCCCTACCCGGAGCGGCACTTTAACGCCCAGCCAAATTTCCTGCGTCAGTGCAAAATGTTCATCACGCAGGACGAGATCGACGTTTTTTTCCTCTGTGACCATCTGGATAGCCGACTGGCCGTATATTCTCACTTCTGCTATCCCCACACGCCGGAGGAGCATCAGAAATTTATCAAGGGCAGCTTTGGTGAGTACAGCGGCGGTGGCCGTGCCGGATACCAGCACACGAAAACATCAAAAGGGCTGGAGTATGAGCGCGACTATAATTTCAAGAAATATGATACCGTCCATCTGACCATCCCCAATGTGGTCAAGGAGTATGAGCACCTGATCGCGCAGAAACGATTCCCCGGCGAGGATGCCATCGCAAAGATCCCGGAATATGAGCGGAGACAGGTGGCGCGGGCCATTTACTCCAGTCTGTACAATGCACCGGACAATGTGCCGCGTCCCTATTACATGGGCATGGATTATTATCAGGCGGTACCGCTGATTGAAGAAGAATTGCAGGATAAGTCCACTGCAATGTGGCTCATGGACGCATTGAATGCCCGGTTGGGTGAAATGCAAAAAGATGACCGCCACTATGAATTTGTCCATGAAACTCATTTTCAACTTTATGCCTATGTAAACGGTGAGTTCAGCCTGTTCAATCACCGGCATGATGCTCCTCAGCAGGAACGCAGCTTTGTGGAGCAGGTCGCAGAGGATGCAGCACGGCTTGCCGCAGAGCAGCCGCCCGCCTATGAGCGGTTCAGCGTGATCGAAACTGAGGACGGCTACGCCGTCTGGGACGATATTCGGGACGAAATTTATGTTGACAGCGATGGCGTCCGTGAGACCTTCCCCAGCGAGTGGCAGGCTGAGGATTATCTGGAGCAGGTCAGAAAGGCAGTCAACGAAAAGGAATCGGCGGAATGGCTCTATGTGGAGCAGTCCAGAAACACCGCAGCGAAGCCGGAGCAGCCGCAGTCCGAACCTGTTTCAACTGCCGATCCCGTTATCGTTGGCACACGCCTGACCATAGATGGGCGGCAGTTTGAAGTGGACAGCGTAGACGATCTCACCCAAAAGGTATCCCTGCGGGATGTGACCTTTGAAGGCGGGACGGGCTTTCCCATCTTCCGAAAGGAATCCGTCGACTATGTCCGCGCTCACATGGAGCAGCCGGACATGGTGCGGGAAACCGCGGCACCGCAGACGGACGAGCCGCCTGCGGTACTCACCCCGCCGAAAAAGAAAAAGCAAAATGCGCTTGCCTATCCGCTGGACGCGGATGGCCGGAACTATCGCATCATCGATGACCATATCGGAGAGGGCGCACCGCTGGAGCGTTTTCAGCGCAATCTGGACGCGATCCGTACTCTGAAAACCGTGGAGACCGAAAACCGCACCGCCACAGCGGAGGAACAGACGGTGCTGGCGCAGTATGTGGGCTGGGGCGGTCTTGCCGATTTCTTTGACGAAAAAAATCCTCGTTACGCTGAACTGAAAGAGCTGCTTACCGATGCCGAATACGCCGCCGCCCGCGAATCCACGCTCACGGCGTTCTACACGCCGCCCGTGGTCATCCGCGGCATCTATGCCGCCCTGGGGCAGATGGGCTTCACGCAGGGCAACATTCTGGAGCCAGCCTGCGGTATCGGCAATTTTCTCGGTATGCTGCCGGAAAATATGAGCGGCAGCAAGTTCTACGGCGTGGAGCTGGACGATCTCTCTGGCCGCATCGCCCGCCAGCTTTATCAGAAAAGCAGTATCGCGGTGCAGGGCTATGAGAAAACCGCTTTCCCGGATAACTTTTTTGATATTGCCATCGGCAATGTCCCCTTCGGCCAGTTCCATGTGCCGGACAAACGCTATGACCGGCTGAATTTCCCCATCCATGAGTATTTCGTGGCCAAAGCGCTGGATCAGGTCAGACCGGGCGGCGTTATCGCCGTTGTGACCTCCAGCTACACCATGGATAAGCGCACCGCCAGCGCGCGAAAATACATCGCGCAGCGCTCGGAGCTGCTGGGGGCGATTCGCCTGCCCAACAATGCGTTCAAGGCCGCGGCAGGTACGGAGGTGGTTTCAGACATTCTGTTCCTCCAAAAGCGGGAACGAATGGTGGATATAGAACCCGAATGGGTACACCTTGCCACCAACGAGGACGGCATCCAGATGAACAGCTACTTCATCGACCACCCGGATATGATTTTGGGCGAGATGAAGATGGTGTCCGGTCCGTTCGGCCCCACGCCCACCTGTGAGCCGTACCCGGAGCAGCCGTTGGAAGCTCTGCTGGCGGAAGCTGTTCAGAATGTCCACGGTGAAATTACCGCTTATGACCGGGAGGAGGAACTGGAGGGCGAGGATCATTCCATTGAGGCCGATCCTGCCGTCCGCAACTTCTCCTATACACTGGTGAACGGGCAAATCTACTACCGGGAAAACAGCCGCATGAACCCGGTGGATGTATCCAAGACGGCAGAGAGCAGAATCCGCGGCATGATCGAGCTGCGGGACTGTGTGCGGACGCTGTTGGAATACCAGACCGAGGACTATCCCGATGAGGAGATCAAGGCGCAGCAGGCCAAGCTGAATACCCTCTACGATGCCTTCACCCGGAAATATGGACTCATCAATTCCCGCGGCAACGCCATTGCCTTTGACCAGGACAGCTCCTATTTTCTGCTTTGTTCGCTGGAAATTCTGGACGAGGACCGGAACCTGAAAAGAAAGGCGGACCTGTTCACCAAGCGCACCATCCGCAGTCACAAACCCGCTGAAAAGGTAGATACAGCGGTGGAGGCGCTGGCGCTGTCCATTGGCGAAAAGGCTCATGTGGATATGGAATACATGAGCAAACTCACCGGCAAGGACGAAGAAACGCTGTTTTCTGACCTCAAGGGCGTGATTTTTTTGAACCCCGCTTATACCGGCGAGAACGATGGGCATGAGAAATACCTGCCCGCGGACGAGTATCTTTCCGGCAATGTGCGTCAGAAATTGGCGGTTGCCCAAGGCAAGGCGGAGCAGGACCCGCAGTATCAGATCAACGCTGAGGCATTGGCGCAGGTGCAGCCCACCGACCTCACCGCCAGCGAGATTTCCGTCCGGCTGGGCGCTATATGGCTGGACACCGAATATGTGCGCCGATTTATTTTTGAAACGCTGGGGACACCCCGCAGCGCGCAATGGAGCATGAAGGTCCACTATTCCGGCATCACCGGCGAGTGGCGTATTGAAGGTAAAAGCAAGGATCGCGGCAATGTCAAGGCCATCAGTACCTACGGCACACAGCGCATCAACGCCTATGAAATCATCGAGGACACCCTGAACCTGAAAGATGTCCGTATTTTCGATTATGTGTACGATGCCGATGGCAGGAAAACCGCTGTCCTCAACAAGAAGGAAACCGCCATTGCCCAGAGCAAGCAGGAGCTGATCAAGGATGCCTTTGCCGAGTGGATCTGGAAAGACCCGGACCGGCGCGAGGCTATCTGTAAGACCTACAATATCCTGTTCAACAGCAACCGTCCCCGTGAGTATGATGGCAGCCATATCAATTTCAGCGGCATGAACCCGGAAATCACGCTCCGCAAGCACCAGGTCAACGCCATCGCGCACATTCTCTACGGTGGAAATACTTTGCTTGCCCATGTAGTGGGCGCCGGCAAGACATTTGAAATGGTCGCGGCGGCGATGGAGTCAAAGCGGCTGGGCCTGTGTCAGAAATCTCTTTTTGTGGTGCCCAACCACCTGACAGAGCAGTGGGCCACTGAGTTTTTGCAGCTCTATCCGGCAGCGAACATTCTTGTCGCTACCCGTAAGGATTTTGAAACCAAAAACCGCAAGAAATTCTGTGGTAGGATCGCCACCGGCGACTACGATGCCATTATTATCGGGCATTCGCAGTTTGAGAAGATCCCCATGAGTGTAGAGCGCCAGCGGGCCATTCTGGAACAGCAGATCGACGAAATCATGATGGGCATTTCCGAAGCCAAGAGAGAAAAAGCAGAGAATTTCACGATCAAACAGATGGAGAAAACCAAGAAGGGCCTGCAAGCCAAGATCGACAAGCTGAATGACCAGAGCCGCAAGGACGATGTGGTCACCTTTGAGGAATTGGGTGTTGACCGTATCTTCATTGATGAGAGCCATTATTTCAAAAATCTCTTTCTCTACACGAAAATGCGGAATGTGGGCGGTATTGCCCAGACCGAGGCGCAGAAAAGCTCAGACCTCTTTATGAAGTGCCGCTACCTCGACGAGATCACCGGGGGACGCGGCATTGTCTTTGCCACCGGCACCCCCATTTCCAACAGCATGGTGGAGCTTTACACCATCCAGCGTTACTTGCAGATGTCGGCGCTGGAGGAACAGGGCTTGCAGCACTTTGACGCATGGGCGGCGAACTACGGCGAGACCGTCACCGCTATCGAGTTGTCCCCGGAAGGCACCGGCTATCGCGCCAAAACACGGTTTGCCAAGTTTTATAACCTGCCGGAGTTGATGAGCGTATTCAAAAATGTGGCGGACATCCAGACGGCAGATATGCTCAAGCTGCCCGTGCCGGAGGCGCATTACCACAACATCGCCTTGAAGCCATCGGAGTATCAGAAAGAGATCGTGGCGTCGCTGGCGGAGCGCGCTGAGAAAGTCCGCAACCGCGAGGTGGACAGCAGCGTGGACAATATGCTGCTCATCACCAACGATGGCCGTAAGCTGGCGCTGGATCAGCGGCTGGTCAACCCCATGCTTCCCAGCGATCCCAACAGCAAAGCCGCCAAGTGCGCGGAGAATGTGTTTGAGATCTGGCGGCGCACCGCAGACCAACGCTCCACCCAAATGATCTTTTGCGACCTCAGCACACCGAAGGATGACGGCACATTCAGCGTTTATGATGATATTCGCGCGAAATTGCTGGAATTGGGCGTTCCCGAAAACGAGATCGCCTTCATCCACAACGCCAAGAGCGAGGTACAGAAGAAAGATCTGTTTGGCAAAGTGCGGAGCGGTCAGGTGCGTATCCTGCTGGGCAGCACCCAGCGCATGGGCGCTGGCACCAACTGCCAGCAAAAGCTCATCGCTTTGCACCATCTGGATTGTCCGTGGCGTCCGTCCGACCTTCAGCAGCGGGAGGGGCGCATTATCCGGCAGGGCAACGAAAACCCGGAGGTAGACATTTACAGCTATGTCACCGAGGGCACCTTCGACGCCTACCTTTACCAGCTTGTGGAGAGCAAGCAGAAGTTTATCAGCCAAATCATGACCAGCAAATCGCCTGTCCGCTCTGCCGAAGATGTAGACGAACAGGCGCTTTCTTATGCCGAGATCAAGGCGCTGGCCAGCGGCAACCCCATGATCAAGGAAAAGATGGACTTGGACATTGAGGTGTCCAAGCTGAAACTGCTGAAAGCTAACCATCTTTCTCAGAAATACGCGCTGGAGGACGCCATCAGCAAGGGTTTTCCGAAGCAAATCGCGGAAACGCAGGCGCGAATCACCGGTTATGGCGCGGATATTGCCGCCGTCAAGGAGAATACCCATCCCAATGGGGACGGCTTCTCTCCGCTTACACTGGCGGGCGTCACCCATGCCGACAAGAAGGAGGCGGGCGCGGCGCTGCTGACCCTATGCCAGAATATGCTCTCCCCGGAGGCGACGCAGGTGGGTTTCTACCGGGGCTTGACGCTGGAACTGGCGTTCGATACCTTCGCGCGGGAATACCACCTAACCATGATCGGGCAGCTCCGCCATACCGTTACGCTGGGAACCGATGTGTTCGGCAATTTACAGCGCATGGACAATGCACTGGAGGGACTGCCCATCAAGGAGCAGGCTTGCCGGGAGCAGCTTTCCAATCTGCAAACGCAGTTGGAAACCGCAAAGGCAGAGGTACAAAAGCCGTTTCCCCGCGAGACGGAGCTGAACACCAAAACGGCACGGCTGGAGGAATTGAATACCCTGCTGAATTTAGACCACAAGGAGCCGGAGATCGTAGACGCCGAGCCGGACGAGGATCAAAGGCCGCCGGAGCGCCGCAGACCGCAGTTGGAGCGGTAAAACCAATAGAAAATGGAGGAAATTATGGGTTATCAGGAAAGTTGGTTCTATATCGAGCCGCAGCATAAATTCAAGAAATTGATCCAGGCATACGAAAAGGCGGAGCAGTCCGGCTACTATGAGGTAGCCGGGGCGGAACCACATTCCGTTATTGTTTTGAAGCAGCCCTTTGGAGATATTCCCGCAGGAAAGAAACTGCTTTGGGTGTGCGGCGACCGTGGCTTTCACTGTGCCGCAGGGGTATTCGGCGGCGAGCTGAAATGCTCCGGCAGGCTTCGCGTGATCCCGGTGGAGGCGGTGCTGAACGGCACCGACGATCCCCGCATGAAGGGGCTGGACTTTGACAGTCCGGCCCCCAGCGAAAACGCCTATATGAAACGATACAGCGTCGCCAATTACGCCCACCGGATGCGGGCGGGATTGGCAAGATGAAGGGAGGTTTACCATGACAAAGGAACAGTTGGAAAATAAACTCTATGAGCGTATGTCCGCGGAAAACGAGACGTTTCTGACCGATCTGAAAGCAAAGCCTGTGGATGAGATCATTTCTCATGCCTATGAAATTGCCTGCCGGGACAACCTGCTGATGCTTTTGAGGATGAAACAAGCCTCTCCGAGCGGCAGCTTACGGTGCTGAACGAGTTTGAGCATCCCCTGTCACAGCTTTATACAGACTGGCTCTCCCGCGATACGGATGAGATGGATGCCTTTCGAGACAGCATTGCGTGCTGTGCGGATGATATTCTTCGGAAAAGAGTCGAAGAAAAATATCGAGATCCCGCGCAGCCCATATACCCTAACACCCGTTCGGAAGCCATGGCTCGCGGAGAGGTCTTTGAGTGGATGGCCAGCCGGGATCGGACGCTGACCTGTGCGGGAACCTTTGAGAAGGACGCGACCAACGCCTACAACGATGGAAAGCTGCCTGCTTTTTTGAAGGAGTGGACAGCGGCTTATGGCAAGGACCGCTGTATGTTCGTGCTGGCCTGTACCATGGCGCAGCGCACGGGAGATGAGCGATTCTACCCACCGGCGCGTCAGGCCGCAGGCCGCTTTGCGGCGCTCCAAAAGCAGATGGGCGGGCACACAGACGTTTACGCTGTGGACAATCACTCGTGCGTGATCAATGCCGCGATGGAGCAGCTTGCCAAGCCGGAGCGCAGCAAGGAAAAGCCTGTAGCGCAAAGAAAACAATCTGAACCGGAGCGATGATTGCGCTTATGAATATTCCGTAGGACATCTGGGAACCCTGTTGACTGGTACACTCAATGGGTGTATAATGCAGGTGGAAGGAGGATGAACATGAACATTCGTGAAATGAGAGCACAGCTTGGAGATACCCAAAGCGAATTTTCCGCGAGGTATCATATCCCCTTTCGCACTGTGCAAAATTGGGAGACAGGGATGCGTAAGCCTCCCGAATATGTCTCTGATCTGTTGGAGCAGCGTATCAAGGAGGACCTGACCAACCGTAAGACCTTGTCCCTGCCGAAGTATGACCCTCAAAAGAAGGATCTTCCGTCTCGGAGCAGCTATGTGGGCGCGCTCTCCTGGCTGCAAGCTGTCCGTGACTGCATTGGAGAACCCGTTGTCTTTGCGTTAGACAATGCGCTTATGTGTCAAGGAAACTTCGGAGGCCGCAGCGATGAATATATCGTGTGGGTCTATGGGGATGACTCCGTTATGAAGTTTAACGGCGTGGTCGTGCTTGGAAACCGTATCGGCGCTCAAAATATCAAGAATCGGAACGGATTGTTATATACGGATTTTAACAGAACGGTATATGATGCCCTTGCAAATGAAAATATTTTAGATATGCAGGGCATTACCGAAGCGGTCAGCAGATACTTCTATTCCAACGGAGACAGCTTTGACGGGCTCTTTGTCGCGCCGGAACATCAGGATAGGTTTGAGCGTTTGGCCAGCGATGCAATCGAATATTACGAAAACTGAGGTGCTTGCTTTGAATGTAACAGCGGAAGAAAGAATTATGTACTCAGTCATGAAAGCTGTGTACGATAGCGGCATTCCTATCAGCTTTAAGGGCTCCATGGTGTTGAAAGCCTGTTTGTTTGAGGCCGGGTTTTTAGATGAGACCCGTCATACAGTAGATATTGATGCAAATTGGAACACAGACACACCTCCCACCGCAGAGCAAATGGTGGAATCCTTACAGCGAGCAATCAATAGAGGCGGCATGGACTATGAAGTTCGCCTTTATCGAATGTATGGCGAAAAGCGATCCGCTGGCTTTGAATTAGTAGACCGCAACACCGATGAAATCCTGTTCACAATGGATGTGGATGTAAACAGACCGATTACACCGACGCAAATCTATGAGGTTGACGGGATCTGTTTTCGCGGCGTTTCACCGTTGCAGATGATAGCTGATAAGGTCGCGGCTGTATCAACAGATAAGGTGTTCCGAAGAATCAAGGATGTGGTGGATCTATATTATATTTCAAAAGTATTTGAATTTGATGTTCAGAAGATCTACAGCACCTTAAAGAGCAGCGAAAGAACCATGGGAGATTTTCAAGGGTTCCTGCAAAGGAAAGAAGATTTGCGGCATTCTTACGATAAGTTTCGTTTTGCAGGCGGCGTCAACAAGCCGCCATTCGATGCAGTCTATCGTGAGGTAAAGATCTACCTTAAGGATGTCCTTCCTAAAGAGGCGTCTAAGGAGGATGCGGATGGGAGCCAGCAATAAAGTCTGCCCTAACTGCGGCAGGAAAATGAAGCAGCAGTTTCCGGGCCTGCAACATTGCAGATGTGGGATGAGCTGGAAAAAGGACATCGGCTATTTTGAACGGACGCCTGATATGGTTTTCGCGCTGGAACGCCGAACCGTCGGCAAAAAAGTCAAGCAGGTTCCCGTCATTCGCACTGGCTCTGCTCCGAAGTAACTGAATAATTTCATGGAAAGCGCAGGCAGAAATGCTTGCGCTTTTCTTATACCCCCAATATGCCCGAAAGGAGGTGAACGCCATGCCTTATATTCCGAAAGACCAGATCGTTGCCGCCCGCGAGATGGACCTATTGACCTACTTGCGGCGGTTTGAGCCAGAGGAACTGGTGCATATCGGCGGAGATACCTATGCCACCCGCACCCACGACAGCCTAAAAATCTCCAACGGAAAATGGTGCTGGTGGTCGCGGAATATCGGCGGCACAACTGCGCTGGACTATCTGACCCACGTGGAGGGACTTTCCTTTCTGGATGCCGTTCAGCGCATCCTTGGAGAATTACCCCATGTGCTGCCCAAATCAGAGCCAACCGCACCGCTCCCGAAAACTGAATTTACCCTCCCACCCAAACACGCCGACACCCGGCGTGTTTTTGCATATCTTCGGAGCCGCGGCATTGACGCGGAGATCATCAATCACTGCATCAAGCACGGGCAGCTTTACGAGGACGCCGAGCGCCACAACTGCGTATTTGTGGGCTACAAATATGGAACCCCTGCCTACGGCGCGCTGCGTGGGACGCTCTCAGAAACCACCTTCGCCGGTGAAGTCCCCGGCAGCGATAAGCGTTTTTCCTTTGCCGTTCCCCTTTGCGCCGGTGGCAAAACCCTCTGCGTGTTTGAATCCGCCATAGACGCCCTTTCGTACCTAACGCTACTGAAGCTGCGGGGGCAGGATTGGCGCGCCGCCAATACGCTGTCCCTCTCCGGCATCTATCAGCCGCGGAAGGATGGCTCGATCCGATTCCCCGCGGCACTGGAGCAATACCTAAAGGACAATCCTGGCGTGGAGCGGATCGTGCTGTGCCTGGACAACGATGAACCGGGGCGGGCGGCGTCGGCAGCAATTAAGCAAGCGTTAGCTGGCTACGAAGTCATCGACAACCCACCACGGCGCGGAAAGGACTACAACGACCAGCTCCAGCTTGTGAAAGGGATCAGCGGCAGGGTAAAGACCCGTGGCGGCGAGGCGCGCTGATTTTCTTTTTCGGCTGGTTTAGGACTGCAAGCGGCCTGCGGCTGCTTTGCAGTCGCAAGCATAGCATTTTGACATCAAAATGCGCTTGTTAAGGGGTAAACCCCTTAATATCCCCACTTTAACAGGAAAGGAGCTTCCGATGAAACGCAACAATGTCAAGCAAATTACCATTCGCCTGACCGCTGATGAATATGCCCATGTCAAGCAGCTTTCTAAGAGCAGCGGTTTGAAGATGGAGCCTGCCATCCGCGCCCTCGTCATGGGCGTAAATCTATATCCTCGTCCGCCCGACGAATACGCCGAGATTCGCCGCCAGCTCGCCGCCATCGGCAATAACATCAATCAGATCGCCCGCGCGGTCAACGCCCGCGGCTTTGCCAGCGGTGAGGACATCGCCGCGATCACGGCGGCGCAGGAAACGATCTGGAACATCACGGAGCGGCTGTGATATGGCGTACACGAAAGTTTTTGCCATTCGTGCAAGGCTGGATGACCGCGTGAAGTACGCTGTCAATGCTGAAAAGACCGAGCTGAACGAGAAAATCGGTTATGCGGCAGATCTTGTGAAAACCAGCTCTGTCCGCTTTGTAACCGCTCTGAACTGCAAGTCTGCTGAAACCGCCTTTGATGTCATGCGGAAAACCAAGGAGAAATTCGGCAAGACGGGCGGCGTCCTCGGTTACCACTTCATCCAGTCCTTTGCGCCCGGTGAGGTGACGCCGGAGCAGGCCCATGAGATCGGGTGCGAGTTTGCGCGGCGATTATTCGGTGAGGATTTTGAAGCCGTCATCGGGACCCATTTAGATAAGGCCCACCCGCATAATCACATCGTGGTCAATTCTGTCTCCCGCACGGACGGCCACAAGTATCATTCCAGCCCGGAGAGCTACTACAACGATGTGCGCGGTACCTCAGACGCACTGTGCCGGGAGAATGATTTATCCGTCATCGCCCCGCAGGGCAAGGGCAAGCATTACGCCGAGTGGAAGGCGGAGCAGGGCGGCAAGCCCACCGTGCGCGGCATCATCCGCGCCGACATTGACGCTATCATTGGGCAAGCCTACACCTACGATTCCTTTCTCATGCTCCTACGACGAAACGGCTACGAGGTACGCCGCAGCCCCAATCGGAAATACACCACGGTCAAGCCACCCGGCGCAACGCGGGCGATCCGTCTGGACAGCTTGGGCGAGGGCTACACCGAAGCGGATATTCTGCTGCGGCTCTCCCGCCAGCGGCACGGTGGCATGGCCCCGCTGATCATCGCCCACACCGTTAAGCGTTACCGCGTGAAGGGCAAGCTGTCCACCGTCCGAAAAAAGAAAATCACCGGCTTTCACGCACTCTATCTCCGCTACCTCTACCTGCTGCGTGGGGGCAGGCGGAAGAAGCTGCCACCCAAGCTGCCCTTTTCCGTCAAGCGGGAGGTCATTCATTTGGAGCGGTATGAGCAGCAATTCAAATATCTTTTATCAAGCGGAATCACCACGGCAGCAGAGCTGGAGCAGCGTATCCGTGTGCTGGAATGGGACATCCGCTTGCTGGAGGAACAGAGAAAACCACTTTATCAGGAAAGGAGGAACACCAGCGATGAAGAAGCACAAGCCAAGTACAGCGCGGAGATCCAACAGCAGACTGCCGCCCTGCGGGAGAAACGCCGGGAACTGCGTCTGTGCCGCAGGATACAGGCAGACATTCCGAGGGTATCCCAGCAGTGCCAGCAGGCGCAGGCTGAACGGCAGAAAAATCTAAAGAACAAGGAGGAACACGAGCATGAGTACCAACGGTGAAACCGCTGACCTGATGGTGCGTGAGGGTATCCAGATCACCGAGAGCGCCCTCAAGCTGGCAGGGCTGGGGGCGAAAAATCTTGCCGCCCTTCTGATCGCCCTTGCCAACGACAATCAGAAGCTCGCCGGTAAAACCAACCTCAAGCGCCTGATCCACGACGGCGAGGAGCTGACGATCTTTTCCGTCAAGCAGGAGGACTTGAAGGGCTTTCAGATGGAAGCCAAACGCTATGGCGTCCTGTTTTACCCCATCGTCAACAAGGTGGAAAAGACCGGGACGGTAGAAATTATGGCAAAAGCCAAGGACGCCAAGCAGATCAACCGCATTTTTGAACGCATGGGCTATCCCGCCCCGGTGAAGGAGGATACTGCCGCAAAAAAAGAGAACGCCCGCGCTCCGTCCGAGAACAGCTCCAAGGAGCGCGGGACTGGTGCGAGAGCGTCTACGGAACCGGCTGCGGAGAAAGCTGATGCCCGCCCCTCTGTCCGCAGCCGTCTGATGGCGCTGCAAGCCGCGGCAGAACGGGATGGCACAGCTCCCACCAAGGACACCGTGCGGGAAGCCATTCAAAAGGCTATGCCTACGCGGGAATAAATTGATTTTGAGAAGGAGAAACGAACATGGCAAAGTTAGACGATTTGATCCAGCAGAAGCAGCAGAGGGACGAGGACTGGAAGGCAAAGAAAACAGCGGAGCGCGAGGAATTGGGGCAGCTTTCCGACGATGCGGTCATGCACGTCACCAGTGAACCCGGCGCATACCTCCACTATCTGGACACGCAGGCCATCAACCCGCGATACAGCGCGTCCAATGTGATGCTGGCAATGGCGCAGAACCCGGAGATCACCTACATCAACAGTCTGGAGGTGTGGAACCGCTTGGGGCGCAGCGTCAACCGTGACGAGAACGGCATGAAGATCCGCGTGTCGGATACCTATGTGAAGGACGGAAGGGAGTATCACGGCTATAAGATCGGGCGTGTGTTCGATATTTCCCAGACCCACGGCAAGGCCGGTGTTCCGGCGCTGAGCCTGAAAGACAATACACCGGAAATGGACGCCGCCCTGCGCCGATTGCTGGACAGCTCCCCCGTTCCCGTGGTCACCAGCAGCACCATGTACCAGGACGCCGTTTATGATCCTAAGACGCAGAGCATTACGGTATCCAGCCGCCTAATCGACAGCAAGATCTTTGCGGCGCTCTCCCGCGAGATCGTCCACGCCGGTATCCATGACCACGGACGCTATCCCTACTATACCCGCGAGGACTGCGCCATGGACGCCGAGAGCGTCAGCTATATGCTCTGCCGCAATCTCGGCGTGGAGGCCCCGCAGCCCGATGTGAGCCGCGTGGGGCAGGTCTTTGACGGCATGGAGGTGCAGGATCGCCGCGGCGTGGTGGACAGCCTGCAAAAGTATTTCCGTAAGCTGCAAAATGACATTCAGCGTGAGATCTCTCCGCAGGAGCGCAAGCAGCCGGAACAGAACCGGCCCGTTCGCTGAGGAAGGAGGACGAAGCGTGAAAAAGAAAGTTGCGTTTGCACTCTGCGCGGCGCTGATGCTGTGCAGCATGAGCGTCGCGGCGCTGGCCGTAGAACCCATGACAGAAGCCGATACGGTATCCACAATGATCTCTGCCGCAGATACGCTCCCCGGCATTTCCGCCTATCCTGCCGAGGTCAGAGCCAGCGAGGAAAACGGCGTCTATCGTTTGGAAAAGGTCTACTACCTGACCGCGAAGGACGATCCCGCCACGATCCCCACCGCTGACTTTGAGCGCGAGGGCCGCACCTATACGCTCCTTGATTTGCTGAAAAATGACCAGACAGAAACGGACACGCGGGAGCATATCGAGGTGGTCACGCTGGAAAGCAAGACCAAGGACATGGTGGAAATTCTGAAAATGCTGGAGCCAAAGCTGGAGGTCAAGACCGAGGACGGCTATGAAGGCATCCTGTCCCTTGACCACACTACCATTCAGGTGGAGGCAGCAGGCTACGGGACCAGCAGCCGCACGGTGACGGCGGAGCGCACCTATCCCAACCTCTCCGACGCGGATTTGTCCCTTGTTCCCAAGTCCGTGAATGAAAATGGCCGCACCCTGACCCTTGCCGATGTGAGCTGGCAGGAGGCGGCTGTCGATCCCACGGACGGCTATGACATTCCCATTCGCTATACCGCCGTGGCAAGCTACACCGGCACCGCCACCAGCAAATACGCCACCGGCTACACCGTTACGGCAGACTACAAGGGTGATGTCACCCGCACAGGCTGTGATACGGTGATCTACACCGCCGTTTTTTCCAGCGTCGGTAATGAAGCAGCAACGGACAGCAGTAGCTTTAACTGGCTGTGGCTGTTGATCCCCGTGGGTGCTGCGGCGCTGGGCGGCTGCGGCTATGCCGGTTATAAAGGCTACAAGCACTACATCAATAAGAAAAGAGGGTATGCCGCATGAAAAAATATCTGACTACGCTGCTGGCCGCCTGCTGTATGCTGGCGGCTTTTTCCATGCCTGCATCGGCATTGGAGTATCACTTTGACGGCCCGGACGCAGGGCTGTTCGGACGCCCCACCTCGGACGATACCATTTATGTCACGATGGACAAGCCTGCGAATACCGACCGCAGCAAAAACGCCGCCTACATCCCGCCTGCTTTTGGCTCGCCTACCTCCTACACCCTGAATGCCGGGGAGCTGCTGACGCCAAACCTTGTGAGCGGTTCGACCACGGGAACGGTCAGCGGCACAGGCGGTGTGACCGTCCTGCCGCCCTCCGCTTCCGGCAGCACCGTTGGTGGAAATACCGGCTCCTACACGCCGGTAAAGTACACCGCGGTCACGAAAGACCTCTATTACAGCGGCGGCTACCTCGGTACACTGAAAATCCCCACCCTCGGTCTGTCTGTCAAGGTGTATCAGGGAACGGACCCGGACGCGCTCCGCAAGGGCGCGGGCCATTTTGCCAGCACCTCCATTTGGGAAGGCAATGTGGCGATTGCGGGCCACAATCGCGGCGTGAATAATCACTTTGGCAAAATTCACACCCTTGACATTGGGGACACCATCAAGCTGACCACCCAGCTCGGCACACGCAGCTACGAGGTGTACTCCGTCAGTAAAATCGGCGTAGATGATACCAGTGTCCTGAGCGACAGCACGGAGAACATCATCACCCTTGTCACCTGCGTGAAGAATCAGCCGGATTACCGCTGGTGCGTGCAGGCACGAGAAAAATGATGAGATACTATGATGGTCATTGATGTAAAGAACTTTTACTGAGCTCCAACGTCCATATTTTTTGACACCCACCAACTTTTACGATACCATGAACCCATCAAAAGACTTTGGAGGTACACCCTATGAAACGAGGAAGTTTTGCAGCCGGTTTTCTTACCTGCCTGCTGTTGGCTGGCGTCACTACCACAGCCTACGCTGCCGGGATCATGGCAGAGCGTAGCCACCATCGCATTGTCGTAGATGGAAAAGAAGCGCAGATGGAAGCCTATGTCATCAACGGCAACAACTATGTGAAGCTGCGGGACATGGGCAAGGCAGTGGGATTCGAGGTCTATTGGGACAGTGCCAACAGCTGTGTGCAGGTAGAAGGCGGAAAGCCTTACACTGGTGAAGCGCCGGTAAAGTCCACAACGACAAAGTCCGTGGAGCAGCCTGCGCAGACAGACGTTGCCGCTACAAAGCAGGACATCATTGACCGCACCAACGCACTCCGTAAGGAAAACGGCATTGCAGCCCTAACCACCAGCGACAAGCTCATGCAGGCCGCGCAAGTGCGAGCCGATGAAATGGCCGCCAACACGGTCTATTCCCACACCAGACCGGATGGGCGGAACTTCAATACGGTCACGGACTGCCCGTACATGGCGGAAAACATCCATCGGATCGCCACACGTTACCTTTCCCAACATGATGTGAGCCTCGCAGAAGCGGCAGTCGATGGCTGGGCCAATTCCGAGACACATCTGCGGAATATACGCAATGAACGCCTGAACGCTATCGGTGTTGGCATTGCCAAGGGCATCAATGCTGCTGGGGAGGAAAGCTGGTACTGCGTTCAGCTCTTTCTCTATGATGGATGTGTGATCTCACAGGTAGATATACCTATTATGAACAAGTAAATATCCCTTTTCTGAAAGAGCAGGTCGTGTTATACGGCCTGCTTTTCTATTATGAAAATGTGAAAGGAAATCAGTGTATGAAAACATGGAAAACACGGATCTTGTCAGCGATGTTGGCTCTTTTGACCTTGCTGACCCTGTTGCCCACCTCCGCTTTGGCAGCTTCCGGCAGCGGAACGGGCATCAAAGCAACCACAGACCCCAACCTCTGGTCTACCCGCCTGACCTCCACCGGTCAGTCGTATTCTTACCGCCCGCCCACGGCGGCAGGCAAGCAGCTTTACTGCATGGATCTCGGCTATTCCTATCGGTATGGGACAGCCAGCTTTCTGAATAGCTACACCTACCAAAGCGCCACCGGCGCGGACGCAGATGCCCTGTGGGAAAAGGCGGTTGCCAAGACCGGACTGGGCGAGATGGACGCCGCTGTCAAAGAGAATGTAAAGTGGATGATGTCCTATATCGCTGATTATACCGGCGACATCCCCGGCAGTCTGTTCATGGCCTTGCAGACCTACATCTGGGACAACCAGAGCGATAAATCCGCAGGCGGCGATACCTCTGGTGACATTGACGCCGGTGGCTTTGCCAACGCCGATACCTATGAAACCTATGTTGGCTATTACAACTGGATGCTGGCGCAGAAAGCTAAGGAGGATGCGGAACTTCAGAAACAGATCGAGGAATATACCGCGCAGGGCAAGCAGGCATCCATCGTGGAGGACGTGTCTGGCAAGTGGGCCGTTCTTGCCACTTCCGGAACCGCTGGCCGCCAGAGCTTCTTTGCCTATCACGCAGCCCGTAAGGTTGTGACGGACGATAAGCCGGAAGGCGGCGACAATCCGCCTCCTCCTGTTGCTGGAGATGGCGACATCACGTTCAAGAAGGTGATTGCCGGGACTGCTCGTGGCTTGGATGGCGCTGTGTTCAACATCTACCGCGACGGTCAGATCGTCGGCAGTGATGTGACCAAAAACGGCGGCATCATTGAGGTAAAGGACGTCACCAAAGGCCTGTGGACATTCGCGGAAGTGGAGGCCCCGGAGGGTTATGCCCTGGACCCCACCCCTCACAGCGTCTATGTGGACGTGACCGATGGCGACAAGCAGTACACTGTTTCCGCCAGCAACAGTCCTCTGCCCAGCCTTAAAATCACCAAGGCAGATGCCCAGACCTTCGCCAAGGTCAAGGCGACCTTTCTGGTGGAGTCTCTGACCGGCAGCTACTCCGCCACCGTCACCGTGGACGGTGAAAAGACACTGCCCGATCTCCAGCCCGGTGTGTACCGCATTACCGAGCAGTCCGTGGAGGAACCGTATATCAAGACCGGCACCCATCAGGACATTGCTCTGCTGGCCGGTGCCGGGACTGTGGAGGCCGCCTTCACCAACTATGTAAAACCCGGTTTGGAGATCCTGAAGAAAAATATTGCCACCGGAGAACCCATTGCCCATGTGACCTACAAAATTGAGCAGATCGACGGCAGCTACTCCACCACCGCAACCACGGACGGCACGGGACGTATTTTCTTGGCGAATATCCCTGTGGGCAGCTACAAGGTCACGGAGGTCAATGTTCCCTCCGATGTGATCCTCTGCGACATTCCCCAGACGATTGCCCTCGGTCCCGGCGAGACCCGCACGGTAACATTCTTCAACGCCATGAAGCCTTCTTTGAAAATCATCAAGCGGTGCGAAGTTACCAAAGACCCCATCCCCAACACCAAATTTCATATCTGGTGGGGCTCCGACAACACCACGACCGGCGCTATGAATGACCTCGGCAGCTTTTACACGGATGACCATGGCGAGATCATCTTCACGGGCGATGCCCTCAAGAGCGGCTGGTATAAAGTGACAGAGGAAGCCCCGGCATCCGGATTCGCCCCCGCTGACGAACCGACCCAGGAATTCTATCTGGCTGGCAACGAAAACGCGGTCAAAATCTGGGAGAATCGCCCCCTCAGCGCGCTGGTGGTATTCAAATATGATGAAAAAACCGGCGCGGCCTTACAGGGAGCGGAGTTCCAGATCCGCTATCTGGGCGGCACTTCCGGTACGGGCGGCACGGTCATCGGCACTTACACCACTTCGGAAAACGGCTCCATCATCCTCACCCGTCTGAAAGCGGGCACTTATATCGTGGAAGAAACCAAAGCCAGTCCGTTCTATTCCATTGACCCCCCGCCACAGACCGTGCTGCTGAGCGGTAAGGATCAGGATGTGGTGACGCTCCGGTTCGGCAACCAGCCTTACGGCTCCGTCCTCATCAAGAAGCTGGCGGATGATGCCAGCAAAACGCCGCTGGCGGGCGCAACCTTCCTTGTCACCGACGATAAGGGTACGTTCATCGGCACCGCCAACGGTGAGTTCACCACGGACAAGTCCGGTGCTATCCAACTTCCTAAGCTGCCTGCCGGTACGACCATCGTAGCAAAGGAAATTCGTCCCCCGGAGGGGTACGCATTGGACGGCACACCCCAGACTATTACGGTACAGGCGGGTGAAAACGCGCCTCTGACTTTCTATGATAAGCCTCTCTGCAACCTGACCATTCTGAAGCGGGACGCGCTGACAAAGAAACCTCTGGCAAAGGCGGAGTTCATTGTGAAGGACAGTGAGGGCAAGCCCATTGGCACGGACAACGGGCGGTTCGTCACCGGCTCTGACGGTACTGTGACCATTACTGCCCTGAATCCCAATGCCACCATTATCGTGTCTGAGGATAAAGCGCCCATCGGCTATATCAAGGATGAGACGCCAAAAACCATTGTGGTCAGGAGCGGTGTACCCAACAGCCTGACCTTTGACAACGAGCCTTCTACCACATTGGTGATCCACAAATATATCGAAGGAACGGAGAACGAGCCGCTTTCTGGCGTTGCCTTCAAGGTAGTGGATGGCAGCGGTGCTGCCGTTGGCCCCGATGACGGCGTTTATTACACGGACAAGGCGGGTGAGATCGTTTTGAACGGTCTGGAACCCGGTACTACCGTAGTTGCCCGTGAGATCAAATCTGTGGATGGATTCGTGCTGGACGGCACACCCCAGGACATTCTCATCAAGGCAGGGACGGTGCAAAATCTGACCTTCTGGAACAAGCGTCAGGGCGCGCTTATTATCAACAAGCTGGACGCTGTGACGAAGAAACCGCTGGCGGGAGTTACGTTCAAAATTACCACCGCTGCCGGCGAGTTTGTCCCCGACGAAAACGGAAAAATCAGCTCCAACGGTCTGTATTACACGGACGAGAACGGGCAGATCATCCTCAAGGGCGTCACCGGCACACTGGTGGTAACGGAGGAAAAATCCATCTCCGGTTACACCATCGACGAGAATACGCGCACGCAGACCGTGGTGGTCAACCCCAATGACACGCAGTCCCTCTATTTTTATA
>ERZ773143.1107-NODE-1107-length-25746-cov-12.043556_pt1 | contig 25746 bp, 19 predicted proteins | sample MGYA00580852_ERZ773143 | MGnify/ENA primary metagenome ERZ773143 (study PRJEB29015, sample SAMEA2737853) | human gut metagenome | biome: human gut; feature: human-associated habitat; material: faeces | place: China | collected 2012 ... | reverse complement strand
TCAAAGAATTACGAGGGATTGCAAATTTATAAGTATCCTCCCTGTAATCAATATCTTCACTAGTTAATGTTTCACTAGTCTGTCTTTTTGTAGTAAATAATATCAAATCAAAATTAGTATCTGTAGTAAAATCACCACCATATTCAACATTATCAAATGTTTTGGTTTGTGGATAATCTTTGTTAACTACAAATTCTATTTCAGATACCTTTGCTTTGTCAGAATCTAAATCAGCTTGTTCACCACCATTATATTTAAACAGTTTCAATGATTTAAATAAATATAGTTTATCACTAAACTCTGCATAATAGTCTGGATTATAGTTATAGAATGAAGTAAATACTCCTAATTGTTCATTAAACGCTAGTGTTTTATCTCCTAGAGTAAACAGAACTTCATTGTATTTCTTATCATATACTGCAATAGGATCTTTTTTAAACAAGTCTTTATTCTTATTCAAATAAGATTGAACTCCTTTTAATTTAGATACTGTTTGTAATTGACCATTAAAACCACATATCTCATTACGTTTACTATCATACCAGTACACAGTGCTATCTGATTGAGTATTTGCTCTTAACTGGTTTGGACTTTCACCATTCATTGTGGTAAAATAGTCATATCTATCTAGTATACCACCAGTACCTAGAGTAAGAGCACCTGGATTATTATCAGTTATAATAGAACGTTCATTTACTGCAACTGTGCCAAAAGCGTCTGTTTGCCAGAATACTAAATTATTTTTAAACAGTTTCATATCATTAATTGGACCAAATCTAGTATCTACATCAAGATAATTAGCTACTTTAAATTTTGTCCACGAATCAGTAACTTCATTATTTGTTTTCAGTTCTGAAGATATGATACGAGTATCTGTTAATAGATTATCTATATTATAAATAGATTTAGCTACAAACTTTTTTGCATTAGGTTGAGCAGAGTAAGCATCATTGTATGCATATGATGGAGTGTTCTGAGTATATAAATCACCAACAGTAACTATATCATCTTCTACGAAATGATTAGCATATCCATCACCAGCTTGATAAGTTCTATTTATAGATGAGTCAGCATGAGTTAATGCTAAATTAACACTTGATTCACACGGTATGAACGCACCTAAGAATAATCTATTTGATTTATTATTATAATAATCATCTGTATTGTAACTAAACATACAGTTATTATAATCAAATATATTTAAATAAGTATCGCCACCATAACACAACACTGTGGAAACACTAGATTCAGCACTAGCTCCTGTAGTAATATACACAGAATTCTGTACAGCAGAGTAGGAATTACCACCATAAGCATTTACACTTTGTTTAATATTACATAATGCTACTGCATTTAAATATCTAGCACTTGAAGATCCTGATGCTAAAGATATGTTAGAGATCATGTTATCACTTTTGAATATAGCACAAATCCCATGTGGACCATATTTTCTAACATTGTTTGCATCAGTCTTATCTACTTCGCCATCTCCTGCAGTTCTAATATTATCCCACACCCAGTTATAATAAACTTTGTCACCAATAGTCACTGCTTCAGCATTATACCAAGGCTGATCACCGTTTGTTAACCAAGGGCTACTAGGTCCAGCATATTTTGCGCTTTCTATTGCAGCTGATTGTACACCACTTTCAACATATAACCCATAGTATTTAGCTAACAATGCTGCATAAAAATCATCATTATTTATTACAACACACCCACCAGATACATAGCCATTACTAGGTTGATTACCTAATGTTTTAGTTGGTTTTATCGTAGTACCATCGTACTTTATAGATCTAGCATTTGCTAATACTTTTGTAGCTCCAGTTTCTGTAATTCCCCAATCACCGTCCGCAGTAATAGGAGATGTCATATATCCTACCTTTTCAACTGTTTGAAACTTATCAATTAATGCATCAGCATTTTCTCTGTTGACTGCTATTTCTGGAGATACAAACATGAAATAATTGTTAGATTGTGTATCTGACAAGTTAAAGGTATATTGGAAATCTCCATTATTGTGGGTCTTTGCATAATAGCCATGCTTATTTGAATAAGCTAGATATGGGAATGGTGTTAAGATGTTAGAATCTCTATCATAATTCGTAATGCAACTTACTACTCCTTGAGCTAATATAGTTCTATCAGATAGAGTTCTTTCGCATCTAACTATCTCATATCTTACTACGTCTGATGGTAAATTCTTTACTTCAAATTCAATACCAAGAGGTTTAGTAACAACTGATAAATTAGATCCATAATCACTAGCCTCATTGGAAGTAAAAAACTTATAACCAGAATCTTTATTAGATGGCATCCTTATATCACCTATCCAATGTACAGGGGATGCTAAACCTTGTTTATTGTATAATACAATACCAAATCTATAGATTTCATCCCTCATATATCCTTTTACTTTGGATTCTATTTCAGCATTAGAATAGTTTGGTATCTTATTACCAGACGATAAACTTATTGAATTTGATTTGTCATTTCCCTCGTAGTTGATATCTAGACTAGTAAGAGATCTTGATGAGGCATTAAATGTAAATTCTTCATTTACCATTCCTCTTGATGTGGTAGATCCATCTTCTAGCAAGTCTGTAGTAATAAACCTATAAGACACATTCTTACCTTTACCACCTTGTATATATCCTCCTGTTGGAGAAGTAGTGTATTTATAAGCACTACCATCAACATTAAATGGGCATATACAATCATGATCTTTAGGTATATTTGTAGTAGTTAATGCAGATAAAGCAAAGTTTAATGAAGAGCCAGAGTTAGATAACAATAATACATTGCCAGAAGAATTAGCTCTAAATGCTCTAGCATCATATTCTACATCCCATGTTTCCTCAGTAAGATTGGCAGCAAATAATCTGTTATCTTTAGATTCTATTACTTCAGGTATAAATGTATAATTAGCTAATGAATTAAATTCATCAATACTTAATTCTGATACTAAACTACCACCTTTATCTTCATAGTTTATTACAGAACCAGTTCCAATAACTATATCGTCTACTATGGATATTACAGGTACTTCATTCTTTGCCTTATAGAATAAGGAGATTATTCTAAGTCTATCAAATCCAGTGCTATTATTTCTTACCTGTAGCTTTATAGACTTACCAGTATTCTGTCCTTTAGAACTTCCTTTTACAGCATTATAATTTGTCTTTTGATCACCATCACTCAAATGATAAAGAGGAGTAAGTGGAGATATTGCAGACTCTGTACCTCTTACTTTAAACAATTGATAACAGTATTGTATCATTCCAGATTCTAAACTACCTGTTCCAAATCCATTAAATTCAAATGGAGGTAATGTAGCCTTTGGTAGCATTACTATAGTATCCGAAGTAATAGATGAATTACTAGATATGTGATCATCATCCACATTGATTACTTTAATTTGTGAATGACCATCTGCCCAATATACTTTTACATTATTACTTGCTTCCCATCTACATACACTACTAATTGCAGCAACATTATTAGACGAAACTGTTATATCTAAAGGTCTATTGGTTACTACTTTCGTTACAATTGGTTCTTCTTGTGATCTAGAAAAATCAATTCTATATACATTATTGTTATTTGTACCATTAATCTTAGTAAAGACAATCGCCCAATCTCTTACTGTGGTAACATGTATGATAGTTTCACCAGACAAATTTGAAGAAGGTCTACACGCTAAAAATCCTTCTATATTTTGCATTGCTGCAAAAGAAGATCCTTCATTCGTTAGTATACGAATGTTCTCTGCATATATATACTGGTTATCTTTCAATACGGAATAATCTACGTCCATACTAAGACCCCCAGAAAATGTATTTGTTTGTCTAGTAGCGTTCATTTGCGTTATAAATTATTTGTCTTTCCCCAGTATGTGAATAAAAAGTATTGTGATCTCTAAATTCTGGAACGATTTTATTCCAATTATTTTTAATAGACTCCATACCATCTTCATTTGGCATCAATGCCTCAGCATATGCTTGGTTTCTATAAAAATTCCAAGATCTTCTAATATCGTAGTACACTTCTCGATTTAACTTACCATTCAAATACTCAGGATACTTCAGTTTCATTGTAACATACCAGTATATAGCCTCAGTATAAGAAGTTAAATCTGGTATTAAAGCGTATCCATCTTCATCGGTAGGTATCGCACTGTATGATAATTTTAAGTAACCTGACGGAACATTACACATTATAAATCCAGGTTTGATACTATATTGCAATCCACCACTAGGATTTGCTGTATTGAACCCATCGTTATGTGTACGTTCGTTTATAAGATTTGAAATAATTGTACGTAGATTTTGATTGGTATTTAGTAATTCTAAAGCCTCTGTTTTATCTATGTTACCAATCATATCCACTACCAAGTTAACCATTGTATCCTCTTGTACAATCATATTTGGGTCACAATGTTCACAGCAATTATTATGACGGCATTCCTTTTTGTGGCCAAGTTCATCATAACAACCACAATTGCAACAACATTTGTCATGTCCCCAAACAGCAAATGAACCTGTAGCTTTCCTCATAGGAAACCAAGGTCCATCACAATTGAAAGAATATGCAACTTGATGTAATTGATGAAGATCACATGGTAACGATGCTTGATGTCCACACAATTTTGTAATTGGAGTACCATCTTGACCAGATACTTTTGGAATAAACTGTGTAACAGCGCCAATCTTTTCAATTGCTTCTCCACACCAACTTCGTACATCTGATATACGGATGTCGTCTTCTTTCAAATCTAGATCAGCAATTATCTTAGCAATTACCGTTTTAATTGAAGTTAATTTTGTAATCATAATTCTCTATAATCTCTAATATGATTTTTGATAATCTGAGCAAGATGCCTTTTATTATCCCTTGTCATCACCAATTGATATTTGGTTTTATTTGGTGTTATCATATTCTGTTTATTCCAATATATTCTATATTTATAGAAGTTAGAATGTTCATTTAAATGATAAATAACTTTACCGGCTTTCTTGCTCTCAGCATAATCAATTCGAAGACTCTTTCCAGTATACTCTTTGGGTTTGTGTTTTACTATTTGAATGGTCCCCATTCTACATGGTAATTTAACCTCTTTTCCATTTTCTATTAATTCATCTCTAAGGTATTTAAAGTAATCATTTATTATATCTCTAAACACTCTGTATTCAACTTGATATAGTGGATTATCTTCTACATATTCTAAGTATGAATCATAAAAATTGTGTCCTGTATAAGCTTTTGTCTCCATTATTGAACTTTTACATCATTTGTACTATTGTTAGTAGTATCATTTGGCATTTGCAACATCAAGTTTAATTCTTTAGTAAAGATCATATCTTTAATTGTGGGTATCATGTTTGCAGGAACAGGATATGGTGTATCATCCCTATCAAAACATTCACCAATTGATGTTGGGTCCTCTAGTATACCATCTATTCTAACATACTCTAGATGTTCTGGTCCCATTATGTACAAATGATTTCCTTTAAGATATGCAATATAATCATTGCATGTATATTTTCTATTAATTTGATACTTTGCTTTGGTTTCAGTTCCAACTTGAATCAAATTACCATCTAAATCTTTTACACAAATTAACCCAGATCCAAAATGTAAATCTATAAACTTTGGTAATTCCTCGTCAGATTTATAATTGTATCCATCCGTAGGGCAATTTCGTACTTTAGAAATATGTAATGGTCCTATTGTTTGAACATACGATTCATTTATGTCTCTACCTTTATCCAAATCTTGTTTGATTAGATAGGCCCTGTATTGATGAATCCATTGTTCTACCTGTATACGACTTAGATTTTCACTTTCTGATACATTGTTGTCTCTCAGAATGTTGTAAATATCGTCTATAATTGCATTTAGTGAATTAAATGTCATTTCCACAAGTTATTAATTGTTATTGTTATCTTTTCTTTGTTGTTTGCAGCTTTCTGGAGTAAAGACATGAGTTCATTAAAAGCTATTCTAGAATTAGAAATCCAATTTGTGTCTTTGCCATTCCATTCACCAACCCCAATACATCCTTCACTCTCTTCAGCTTTATTTAAACTATGAATTCTAATACCACTAAAATTGGGAACATTTAGTATCTCTGGTAATATTTTCTTAAACCTTGGTGAATAAGTTAATTTAACTTCATATGTACCTTCAGGTATTGCAGTTTTACCATAAACTTTTTCTCCTTCTGGTCTCACTCTATCTTCAAGAGTGTCTGCTATGTGTTCCCCATCAACATACAATTCTCCAATGGTTGCAGAACTACCTAGAAAGATTCTATTTAATTTTAATTCCATTTTATGCAGCTGGCGTTTCTAATGCAGCAACTCTAGCTTCTAATGCTTCATAGTCAGTTTCTAATGTTCCCACTCTAAGAGCTAAAGCTGAGATTAATTCTCTTACTTCGGCATCATTGTAATTAGACAATCCTTTTAACTTGTTTTTTTCTGCAGTAGTATAGTCTTCAGTCGATAACTGTTTATCTTCTACTTTGTCAACTTTATTAGTTTTTAAATCTTCAACATCTTGTTTTAACGTACTGATGTCTTCAGTGGCTTTGTTATTAACCAGCACCCATGTATTACCATTAAAATATTTCAAATCACCACCATTTGGGTTAGATGATAAATCTGCCCAATATTTAACAGAAGCAGGGTTGGGTTGAATTGTACTAGCTAGGATATCATATTTGTTATTGTATAATGTGCTCATATTATTTAAAATAAAAAAGGTTGACTAAATAGCCAACCTTTGTGTTTTAGATTTCTTTTTTTATTTCTCCTTCCGGTTCTACTTTTTTGTCTTCAGTAGAATTAGGTGGAGTATTTTTTATTACTTCCGGACGAACAGCAGATACGTTTTGTAAAAGTTGTTTAAGCTCTTTCACTTCAGCTTTTAAGTCATCAAGTTCTTTGAAATCTTTTGTCACATTGGTTGTTATGTCCGAATTTACATTAAGTATTTTTAAGATGTCTTCACATCTCCTCATCTCCTCATCAATCTTACTCAGGCTCTCTTTCTTAATTCTACAATCATCAAGAGACTGTCTAACCATGTTAACAATTTGTGATTTTTCTGTGGCTATAGTAAGACCGATGGATGAATCGGTCATCATTGTTTTATCTTCAGATACTGACAGTTTTCTTTGTTCACCATCACACGAAATCACTAGATCCACGAGCTTACGTCTATTTTGCATAGGCATCGGAAATTGTGTCGGTGGCACTGGTTCGTCATAGGGTTTTGATACACTGACTACCGTTCCTAAACTGTACGTTGTGTTCTTTTTAAAAGTACCTGTTATCTCGAGTACGTGTATTCTGGTACCCGACGTTAACTGAGAGAATGTCATATCTTTATAAGTTTAAAGAATATGGGCAACCCTCATAGCTGCCCATATATCTTGATTAATATATTAAGCAGCTGGTGTAGGAGCAGCAGGAGTATAACTCATTAACTGTATTACATTGTCACATTTGTTAAAATATGCAATGTATCTGTTCCCAGCACTAACTTGTGAACCAGTAATTGGTGCACTTGAAGCATTTACTAAAGGTATATTGTGAGTATTAGAAGCAGTACTTACAGAACCAGAAACTGAAATAAATACAGGTAGACTAGCTCCCGATGCTTCTGCCGTGTGGCGTACCTCTAAAACAATTACACCTTCTTTAGGTAATCTACACCATACTTTAGGACAGATACCTAATACTACATTTTCAGTGGACTCACCTAGTGCTATAGTTTTTACTTTAGGTATTACTAGATCTAAAATATTTACGGTGTTGTTTCTACCAAATGGATTAAATACGAAAGGATACATAATTGCCTCCTTTCTTATTAAGCGCAACAGCTATCGCCGTATCCGTAAGGATAACCGTAACCGTATCCATTTAACCCACCATTACATCCATAAGGATTACATGTTAAGTAAGCAGGAACCGGACAAGGTCTAATTTGACTAACGATATTAGAAGTCTGTTGTTGTAGCAATGCAGAAGATTGCAATGCGTTCTTCTCGTCACGTAACGTGTCGATCTTATTCTGCATTTCTCTCATCTCTAATTGACAGAACTTGTCATTGATAATCTGAGTCTGAGCATCTATCTTAGCACCAAGAATGTTGAATCTTGTAGCATTTTCACTAGACAAGGTATTGAAACCTGAAGTAATAGCGTTCTGCAAAGTATTAGTTTGCTGACAGATAGACAATCTGTTATCAGCATTCATCTGAGTCAGATTCAAATTAACTGAATCAATTGAACGTTGAGTTGTGCAACAACAGTCACTAATAGCTTTGATAACATTGCAGTCACCTGCGTTAACTGCATTAATTACTCTTTCTGCAGAGAAACCTACTTCACCGCCAACTTTACCAATTGCATTCTGGATAGAACACAAAGCGTTGTCAATTGACTTAACGTCGCAGTTCAGATTAGTAGATAATGTATTGATTGCATCTTTATTACCATTGATTGCTTGCATCAATAAGTCTGTATTGTTGTTTTGATTACCCATAGCAGCTAAACGAGCGAAATCCGAATTTGTTTCTGCTTGGTTTCCACGACCGAAGCCATTTCCACCCCATCCGCCCCACATCCAGAAGAGCACGATGATGAAGATCCACCACCAACCACCGTTACCACCGAACATGCCATTACCATTGTTCATCATGGCCATTAAAGCAGCGGGGTCAAAACCTTTATTAGCATTCTGCATTAACGCAGCGATACCAGCATCAATACCACCACGGTCTTGTACAATAATTCTTTCGTTTTCTAACATAATGATTTATAATTTAATTGATTTATATATAATTTGATAATTAGAAATATCTAACAGATGTGTTACGTCTATCTCTGGATTCTTTATCACGGTCACGCATTTCTTTTTCACGATCCCCATATTCATACTCTAGTTCATAATATCTATTACGACCAGGTCTTTCATACTCGTCATAATATTTAGAGTAAGGATAATAACGTTCGCTTTCTTTATTTGCATATTCCATTCTACCAGAACGTCTTGCATAACGACCATATTCTTCTTCACGATCTCTGTGCATACGTTCGTATGCTTTATAATCGTTTTCTTCGTCGTCACACATAATGTACACATAGTAGTGCCACATCTTGCCTTCTGAAATGTCTTTGTCACAAAGCCAAGCTTTAGCTAATTCTGCGAAATATTTGGTATTTGCGCTACCAGTCATTGCTACTACTGCTTTATAAAAGTCTGAATATATCATATTCATAGCAACAAACCAGTCCCACTTGTTATGTTTCTCTGATTTTAAGTTTATGCCCATTTGATTGGCAACGGACGTTGTCTCTTCAACCGTCCAGTGAGGTCCTTTTGTACCATCCTCATTTTCCATACCCTCTACTGCGTAATGAGCATGTTCCTCATCAAAATGAGGGCCATTTATAGCTTCATACATATTTGCAGCCAATTCTGACTTTAAAATAGTGAAGCCTTTCTCCAACAGGCTACCTTCATGCTTCTCTAAAGCTGTTGCCAACTTATCTATAGCTTCTGTAGGGGATTGATGGCGTTTAATTTGTTCTAATATTTTGTTCAAATGCATAGTTTCAATTTATTTATTGATTAACACTAAATTGAAATGTATTGCAATTATTCTGATATATGTATTACTCTAGTATCTAATACTTGAATTAAATCATTAGAGTTTATAATTTGATATTTACTTATTTTATCTTTTTTAAAATCGAAGTGAATTAATCTTTGAAACCAATTCTTATAACGTCTTCTATAGACTTTATCTTCATATACAAATAAATCTTGATGATTTAGTATTTCCATAGTATGTGTGAACACGCTATCTTTTCTAGCCACCGTGATGGTTGTCAATTGATTTGGTTTTAGCTCTACACAGAAATCCTTTTCTTTCGAAGGGATTATTCTTACTGTGGTGTCTCTAATTACGGTCTCAGTGGATGCTACTTGACGTAGTTGCTTATCTTTGATCTTTAGCTTCTTTTGTTGATCCCTGGCGACCTTTATTAGACTATCGTTAGAATTTTTAAAATCATTTACTGTCAATTCCAATAACCTTGCTTCATTTCTATTTTGATTTGCAATATTTTCCCATACTTGAGCATTATTCATTGCAATCCCTACTTGTTTATCTAAGTCATTTACTTTCTTGGTAAGTCTGACATTATTAAACAATAGTAAACTAAAAATAACAGCAATTGCTAATTTTACTTTGGAAAATATCATTTTATTTTCTTTACTAATTTCTTTATTTTTGGTAAATCATCTTTTTTTATTGTAATGTCTAAATACTTTTCTCCTTTGCTACGTATGAATTTACTAAAGATTTTCCACGGTCCAGTAGGATCAATTGCTTGAAGGTTTTCGATCATCGACCATAGTTCAACTCCACAGACAATTCCTGAAAATGCTTCTACCAAATGCATGTCTATTGATTTTAATATTTCTGTGTCCATGAGATGACAACAAGAAATTATCATTGCACAGTTTCCGAATTTCTTTAAAGTAGACCACAATCTTCTAGATTCAAACTTACCACCACGAGTAATTGATACTCTGGTGCCAAGAATTGCATCTATAAGTATAAATACACACACTACAATTATTACTGTCCATATTGGAGCAAAGAATGTAGACAACCAACCCATTGTACCAGAAAGCAAACAGGCAGCAAATTTAATTGGTCCATCATTAACTAATTCTTTAAAGTAATTCACTGTAGCTACACTTTGAGCTGTTAATATAATATTATTTAGTCTTTGTAACATTACAATAATTTGAAAGAGGATGATTGAAAAACAAAACGCTAACCAATACAAGATTAGCTAGCGTTCTGATATCTTTTGACAGTTTATTTAGTAAACGTCAATAAGGTTTAAAAGTTCTTTATTTATAAATTGACACTACCCTAAGTAATAGCGGTTATTAACTAACCTAATTTAATTACTGGAAGTGCTACATTGGGTTTCCTCTTTACTGCTGTATGGGGTTCACCGGCAAAAATACTTAATTGCCAAGCTGTAGTAGCATCTCCTTGTGTGGAAGACCAAAAAGCTTTAGCACCAGAAGAAGGAAAATAAGAAAAGCCAAATGTATCAAATACCCAATCATTCAATTCTGACACGTACCTGTGGATTATAATAAGTTCACCAATAGATGGTAAATACCAATTAGTACCAATCGGTACAGGAGTAAACCTATATGCATATCCAGCAGCATACTCATTCGATCCAGCAACATTATGAAAGTTATTAAACAACACTTCTGTATTTTGTCTACCATTAAGATCATCAACACCAATTCCAACATCTGGTACTAGGAAAGTATCAAAATTTTCAGGACACCACCTATAACCATTAGTTAGATTTGGTTTAGGTGGAAGTAAAAACGAACCCTGATTATCTATAATAGCAAATCCAAGAACTTGTGATATAGCAGTAATGGATAATTTTTGAAATTCAGGAAAAGTATAAAATTTCTTATCCACGTGATATACATATATTCCTTCTACTACAGGTAGATTTGGATACACTTTCGTATTACCAAGAAATATTGCGTCCACCTTAGTTGTTCCCAACATTACATTTGTTATATCTGTACTTCCTAACTTTATCATATTAACCTGTAATTATATATAACGTTGTTGCTGATTTACTTGATAATGCATCATATGCAGACTGAGTCATAACTCTAATACTTGCTACACCAGATTCATTTTTAACAGGAGTATAACCTAATGCACTAGTTACATTACCACTGCTTAAAGAAATAGTTCCAGAAGAATTTGTAATGTTACTTCCAGTTTTTACTCCACCCAATACAGAACCAGTTGCCGTTGGCAATGAATAATTATTAGCATTAGTGGCTACACCATTTAATTTGGTTACCATTGCAGAACTCATTAGACCGTTAGCGGATGTGGTAGCAACTGCATATGTGGTATCTTTAGCAGATATACTTAATTGTCCTACAGTAGGAGTAAGGGTTACATTACTACCAGCTACTACATTAATTGTTTTAGCTGCGGATCCATTAAATGTATATAAATTTGTACCCTCTGTACTTCCTCCTGCTACTTTAAATATAAATGAATTAGCAACTTTCGATGCATTTACTGCAGTACCTCCACTAGCTAACGCACCAACTTCAGATGCTGTATAGGTAGGCTTAGATGAACCAATCCAGCTAGGTTTACTTGTAATTTCAGTCCAAGTATAAGTTGGCTTTGTACTAGCTTTAGCCCAAGCACTAACATCAGATGCTGGACGAGAATTACTTAGTCTCGAATCATTTCCTTGACAAGCCGTACCAGCTGCAGTACCGTATGTTACACTAATTGTACCAGATGAGTTAGTAATACCAGTACTGGTTTTAACACCTCCTAATACAGATGAAGTAGCTGCAGGCAAACTGTAATTATTTGCACTAGCTGCAATACCAGCTAACTTATTTTTTTCAGCTGTAGTATAATCATTTGTACTAAGAACTTTCCCTGATACTTTATCAACCTTGTTACCTAATGCTGAGTTCATTGCAGCAGTAGTTGCATAACCAGATAAATCTACAGTTTCACTGAGTTTATCCCATGTTGGTGTAGTAGATGTAGCCACATAGTTTGCACCAGTATCATTAACATTATAAACATCACCTATTGTTACATCCACAGTAGGTAAGTTAGCGTAACTAGCAACAGATCCTTTCACTCTATAAACACTACTAACTTTACTATCTACTTCAGCTTTTGTATATACATTACTCGCATTAGCTTTAGTAGCTAATTGTGTATCTACATAAGACTTTGTTACATCCACAGTAGGTATAGTGGGTTTATTACTAAGATCTGTATAACTACCAGAAGTGGCAACTGTAGCTAAATTTGGTCTACCAGTTAAATCATTATATGCACCACTTGTAGCAACTGTAGCAAATTTTGGTTTACTTAATACATTATCCCATTCAACTGAATCTGCCATACCACCTCCAGTTGCACTAAGCACTTCACCATTCATGGTTAAACCTGTACCAACTTTAATACCACCTTTAACTGTATCTGAAGCTGTAGGCAACGTGTAATTGCTTAAACCTGCTAACTTAGTTTTCTCCTGAGAGGTGTAGTCATTAGAACTAAGTCCAAATCCATCTACCTTATCTACTTTACTTTGGATAGCTGTAGTATTAGCAGCAATAGCAGCAGTATTTTGAGATATTTTTTTATTTATTTCAGTAAAATCTACTTCTGGTATATTGACTACTGTCCATTCCCCGTTTTGTCTAGCATATTGTTTACCATCTAATGGAGCTTCTGGAATTACTGGATTATTATCCGAACTTAGGTATGGGATTTTGACCCACTCCCCGTTATTTTTTACTTTGATTACCATAATTAGATATTAAATATTTGTCTACCAATAGATTTAGCATTATTCCTACATTCTTGAAACGCTTGCCATTCTTCAAAGCGACTACGTATTATTTCCCCATTCATAAATTGTTCAACCATATTAGACTTTAATGCTGCTTCTTCATCTGCACTATATTTAGTTCTAATAACTCTACTTACAAAAGAATCATAAGTTGGTTCTTCATTAAACTTTAATTCATAGTAAGCATAACCATGTATATCTTCAGAATTAACTTCTTCAATATCCCATCTAACAGCCCATTCATTCATTCCTAGGTATTCTATTACTTTAGGAATATTATCACCCTGTACTTTCTTTAATTCCATCATCACTTAATAATTTTTGTCTATAATCTTTAAAATTATAAGATCTTGTAAAGCGATACCATAAATTATGACAGTTTCCATATTTACACCATCCCCAATAAGCTGCCATTGCTGCTAGCCTCTTATTCTTACTTTTATAACTTAATTTGTGAATAAACTTCTTTTTGGTGTCTTTCCTGAGTAAAGTACGATCATGGTAAAATACATAACCAATAAAATCTATACCTCTTGCTTCTACAGGAAATATCTGCCAATTACGTTTTACTTTTAATTTCAAGTTATCAGCTAGATATTTTTCAATCTCTTGTAAGCAATATCTTAAGTAATCTTTATCTGGGTGTAATATAACAATATCATCACAATATCTGTAATAATATTTTATTTTTAATACTTGTTTAATCCACCTATCGAACCAAGCCAAATTCAAATTTGCTGCAAATTGAGATATATAATTTCCAATTGGTAAACCTTTTGGTGTAGAATAAACTACATGATGTAATAATCTTAATAGTTTCTTATCCTTAAATACCTTTTCAAACTGTGAGTATAACACATCTTGATCTATAGAAGGAAAGAACTTTTTAATATCTAATTTTAAACAATATTTTGTGCCTTCTTTATCAGCTTTTAAATCTCTTTTCAATCTCTTTACTCCATAATGGATACCTCTTCCTTTTAAACAGTTAAAGATATCTGCAGTAAATCTACTAACAAGGTAAGGTTCTATAACATTCATTATAGCATGATGGACTATTCTGTCTGGATAATACGGTAGCCTATATATCTCTCTTTCTTTATTACCACGATCGGCGATGATTGTGTATACGCAATATTCCGAAGTACGATACGTATCTTCTATTAATGCCTTTTGTAACCGGACCAGATTTTCATATGGATTCCTGTCAAATTTCTTAACGCCGTATCTTTTAGTTTTACCTAATCTTGCCTTTTTGTCGGCCCGGACCAGATTTTCATATGATATTATCCTATTAAATAAATTGCCTATTCTTTTCATAAGCTATTTTGGTGGTAAGACCCGTTCGCCCAATACTACTAGGGTCTCTTCAAAGCACCTGTTATCTTTTACCTAGAGGTAAGGCTGATCTAAGTTCAACAAACATTTTTGTAATTATCTGAAAGCATCTGTTAGTTCCAAAATTTCACTGATATTCGTCTATGAATTCGAGGATGCATTATTAGCATTAGCTATGAAGACTCTGCACTGAGAACCATTATCTGAATTACCTGACTGTTTTTTCAAGTATGAAATAATGTGACAGCAGTCTTACTATAAAGTCATCTCATAGTAATTCTTTTAGATCCCGCCCTTGTTATTAATATTTAATTATCTATATTACTCAGGACTATGCCTGCATTTTCTTAAATGTATCTGAATCAACTACAACGATCTTACCGTAAAAGGCTAATCTTGCACCGATAGACGTCCAAGAACCCGAGGAGGCATGAGTAGCACTAGCCACGAAGACTCCGCACCGAGAACCATTAGCCGAATTACCCGACCGTAGAAAGATTCTATTTCCTGTTGGATTAAACCAACTATAGTCGGAATAGTAAGTGGTTTCAGATCCACCATGTGCTGTAGGAACTACATCACCATATTTACCTTGAGCTACGGCTTTAGTCCATCCATTATATGCAGCAGTTGCAGCTGGATTAGGTTCATATCCTACAACTCTGATATTAGTGGCACCTGCTGCTTCAAGCTCTGCTACATCCTTATCTGGGAATGAACCTCCGTCATATACAACGTATTTACCTTTTAAAATGTTTATTCCTTGTACAAACTCCCACTTACTGTAATAGCAGTCTTCAAGTCCTAGGAAGTTAGTTGAATAGTATGATGTATCATTTGTAGTAGCCTTTTTACCATCTCTATTACCCAATGTAATAGTTGCTCCAGTAACTCCATAATTATATCTTTTGGTTCCACCAGAACAGGGTATTGCTGAATTAGAAGTACTGATGTTAGTGGTTTTATAGTAAGCACAAAACATTCTAGCTATAGTAGCATGAGATCTATAATCTCCAATACTCCATAAAGGACCATTTGACTTAGCTTGAGATATAAATGTAGCCATTGTTTGTGAAGCAGTAGACGCTACACCCCATACAGACATTAAAGTTCCATCAGTATTAGTATAAGCCTCAAAAGTACTTAACAACATTTCAGGTTCTTCGATATAATCACTATCAATTTGTTGTTCAGAAATATAAGTTCTCCAAATGCCAGGTGATCTTTCAACAGTTTTATGATAGTATTTTGGGAAATACACCATTCTATTTTCTTTTCTAGAAAGGTCAATATCAATAGCAGAACCATCGGGCCAATTAGCACTATTTTCTTCATTACAATAACTAATTAATGCAGCATCATCTCCATAGGGTTTAGCAATACATCTCTTAAACTTACTTCTTAATGATTCAATTACATTTCTATTACCACCTGTTAAACATGTAGTAGATGAAGCAGTCTCATTATTTTCATACCAATATGCCAGAGTATCTTCTAGATTGTTATTGGTTACAATTTGATTACAATACCAAACTGCATTGTATGTACCAAATAAATATGATTCTCCATTTAACGCATTATATTGTGCACTACAATATTTTGGTAATAATGTTGTTTCATCAAATCCATTATTACTATACAATGATATTACACACCAGCCTTGACTATTAGGACTTATTCTTCCTTGAATAGTAATACCAGATTTATCTTTATAATTTCTAATGGTCCACTTACATATTGCTTGTAAGAAATCAACAGTAGGATGACCGGCAGTAGCATAATCTTCTCTTAGTAAACCATCTGTAATCAAAGTGCTCCAGTTTGGGAAGTTAGCATATAATGCTACATTGTAGTTTTCAAACCCTGCATGGTATCCATCTAAAGTATCAGCTTCTAGTCCACTACCTGTACCATCATTACCAGCATGCCATACTTTACTACCATTTACAGTTAAATTCTTTGCTTTTACTTCAAGTGCATTTAAATTAGTGGCATTCATACCACTTATTGTCATGTTATGGGTGTCTGCACCTGAAACACCATACTGTAACCATAACCCACTGGTAGGATTGTCAACGATTCTCCATGTTGTATTTTTATTTGAACTTGATCCCCATATAAAAGTTGAATCTTCTGTAGAACCAGTTGTAGAATTTAATTTTATATTATATTTATTACCAGAGACATGTAAATTAGCATCCGGAGCAGTTGTACCTATACCAACTTTACCATCAGACGTTATCCTCATTCTTTCAATATGAGAAGCAGCAGTTCTAAATAAAATCACGTTTCCGTCTAAACACGAGAAGTAGCCATTAGAGCTAGCACCAAAACCCAGATAGAAGCCATTTTGATCACTTATTGACAGTGTACTAATATTTTTCCCATTAGTATCTTTTATATATAAAGATCTATTATTGTTCATGTAAACATCATCCACGTCACTTATATTACCTCTAACATTTGCACTACCATCAAATGCTTGTCCCCATATAGTTCTAGCAGTAGCTAACTTAGTAGCAGTTGCAATATTATCAGAAGCAGTTAATGCAGCATCAAGTTTAGTCTTATCAGCAGCAGACATTACACCCGCAGTAGTAGTAGTGGCTTTGTTAATAGTAAGTACTTGATTGGAATTGTTATCTGTAACAGGATCTTTAATATTCAATGTAATAGCAGCATTATTTGCATCTTGTGTAAAACTACCACTAGTTACATAACTATTAAGATTATCTACTTTATTTTTGTCAGCATTACTATAGTCATTAGTAGATAAATCTTTACCTTCTACTTGATGAACAAATCTTGCATCAGCATCTACTTTACTATAACCATCAAATGTAAAGTCGTAATCTTCATCAGTATCCATCCAGATTATTTCTTCATTAGTAGGTTCATTTGGACCAATTGCAACATCCTCTGGAATAGTTACATTCTTATTAACAACATTGAGTTCTACTCTTTTAGTAATAGTCTCAATCTTATTAACTTGTGCACCTGCTTCAATACCTTGTAACTTTGCAAAGTCTTCCTTGGACATCAAACCATTAGCTGTCAATGATGCTAATTCAGCAGTACCACCTAATGCATCCCAACCTTCACTTGTCCATGCGTAGTTAGTATCGTTCTTACGAACATTCCATACATCACCAATCACATTACCTTCAGTAGGTAAATCTTCGATTGTATCTACAGACCCTTTAAAGATATATACAGAAGTAAATTTACTATCTACTTGGGATTTATTATAGTAATTGTTAGCAAGGTCATCTGCTACTACTTTTATGTTAGCATCAGTTTGATCCTTAGTATAGTACCTAGTATCATGAGTATGAGTAGTTACTTCACCTACTAATACAGCTTCAATAGCTGCTTTACTAAGTTCAGCATCTTTACCGGGTTCTCCTTGAGGCCCTTGGAATCTACCCATGTTAACCCATTCTGTACCATTCCAAAAGTATAAGTCTGTACCAACAATATAAGAATCACTAAGCTGTGGGTCTACAATGTCATTTAAATCTTCTGGACTATTAAGACTACCTTTCAAGAGAATACCTGAAGATGGCCAACCTGTGTTTACATACACATCATTGACTTCATCCCAAAGATACCAATATCCATCCTCTCCTACTTTGGGTGGATTGTCTGCATATTCTTTGGCCCTTGCTGCTTGAGTGTTGGCATTGTTAGCAGCAGTAGTAGCATTTGTAGTAGCCTGTTGTGCAGCTGTTTTAGCCTCATTTACGGCAGTTATAGCATCAGCTGTATTCTTTTCCCTTGCAGCCTCTTGAGTCTCTCTAACAGCCTCATTTGCCTGTCTAGTGGATTCATTTGATACCCTTTCTTGTTCTGCTGTATCACGAGCTGTTTCTGCTTCTACACGCTTAGCTTCTTCCTCTTTTCTAGAAGTTTCAGCAGTCACTCTTTCACTTTCAGATGCAACTCTAATTGCTTCATTAGCTATACGTTCTTTTTCTTTAGTGTTACGTTCACTTTCAGAATTTGCCCTTAATTGCTCTGCTGCTACTCTTGCACCTTCAGCTTCTACACGATCTGATTCCGCATTAACCCTACTAGATTCTGCTTCTTTTCTACTATTCTCTGCTGCAATACGAGCATTCTCAGCAGTTACTCTTTTAGACTCTTCTGCTTTCCTACTATCTTCATTAGAGATACGTGTATTTTCATTGCTTACTCTGGTATTCTCAGCATTAACTCTACCTTGTTCCGCAGTAACACGTAATGCTTCTGCTTCCTTAACAGCTTGCTCAGTAGCTTCTACTTGAGCTTTAGCTTCTAATGCTTTTGCTGCTGCATCTAATGCAGGTTGTTTTAATGATTGAACCCATTCCTCTTCAGTACCTACAAAACCATGTTTTACTGCAACTTCATATGCTGACCAACCTTGAATACCTTGCATACCAGATAAGTCGACAATAAACTTCCAACCTTCTTGAGTCTTTAAGTAAACCTTAGCATCATCAGGATCTTCTACATCATTAGTATTAATAAGTACATACTCACCTAACTTTACATCTGCAGTACCCCAATCAGCTTCCATTGCTTCTACTGAAGGATATTCCTTCTTGTAAGTGAAAGCATCACCAATAGCAGATATACCAGTATTAACATATTGTTTAGTGTCGTAGTTATAGATCCACCAATCATTATCTACGATCTTTGGTGGATTACTAGCAATCTCTTCAGCTTTATCGGTAGCAGCTATAGCATCGTCAACTATACCTTCAATTTCTTCTACAGCTTGGTTAGCTTTATCTGCAGCTTCATTTGCTTTGTTAGCTGCTTCTAGTGCAGCAATAGCTGCATCTTCAGATGCTTTACTTAAGCTATCAATCCAATCTTGTTCACTACCTTTAAAACCTAATTTAACTGCAATATCGTAAGCACTAAGACCACGAGCTTCTATACCTGTATCTACATATACTTTGTTGATAGGATCATAAGTAAACCAATGATCATTCTCACCTATATATGGGGTCTCTGCAGTAGCTTTTACTCCAGTATCTCTATTGTCTACCCACCAGTTGCCATTAGAACCAATAAATGGTGGTACATAGTCATCTTTACTTACATCAAAGAGTACAATCCATTTTTCTATATCGTGATTGTAAACTTTAATTATTCTACCTTTTGAATCTGCTCCCAAGTCAATCCAGTACCCAACCTGATCTGGATTGGGTACGGTTATACTTGCGAACCATTCATAATATACATTATTCTTAATCATATTATAATGAGTATGGATTATCTTGTTTTATTTTTTCTACTGCTTCTCTCCATTCTTGATATGCTGCTGCAGCTTTCTCTTCCTCTCCAAATTCTCTATATTTTACATAAGCCATATACAGTCTATCTGTACTAGTATTATATAAATTCTCTCTATGCTTTCTTATTTCCTCATTGACCACAGCTGTATCTTTAGGAATCATATAGAAAGCGTTATATAAATCTAGATTAGGATTTGCTAAATTAAATTCTATTTGTTCACTAGATGGATGCATGTAACCTCCTTGAAGTAATCCTTCGTAAGAGTCTACAAACTCACTTTCTTTTAATCCTTTATACCAATCCTCTGGGGCTTCTATCATTCCACTTGAACAAAGTAAATATATTTTTTCTTCCATATTATTGAGCGTAACCTAAAATTACTAAATCAATTGCATCATCCTTATCACCAACATCATGTCTATTGTTATCTGTGTCCACACAAATTATTTTAAATGAACTGGAAGATGTGGAAGTTACTCCAACAGTTCCTCTAAATCCAGCACTATCTGAATAAGGAGAACTAGTTCGTGCTTGTCCTTGCCACAATACTACATAATTTGTATGACCGATGTTGTGATACACTATATATTCTCCAGTTCCACTTCTATTTATAGAGCTAATTTGACATCCTCCTTGGGAATAGATTGTTCCTCTTAATCCACTACCGTAATGGCAGATAGTTTTAACACCTGGAATATTCCATCCACTTAATGAACCTACTGATACGTTTCCTGTAAAAGTAGCAGTAGATGCAGAAATACTCCCTGCTATCGTTGCACTATTTGCAACAAGTCTACCATCTTGATATACTCTAAAAGGAGCCCAGAATCTATTTCCTTGTGCTGTACCATCATCAAATGGTTTACCTGCCCAAAATCTAACTTGATCAGATCCCGTACCAGCTCCAGTAATACCAGCATTTGCAGTTACTGTACCATCTCCTACTGTTAATGTACCACCGCCATATATCTTTAATGCTGCACTACTACTAGGTACTCCACCCTTTACGGCATTATTACCAAACGACATAATTGGCCAACCATTATTTATATCAGATTCATATCTACCATCTAGGAAGAATCTACCACTACTAGCTGCAATACAATTATTATAAAAATCCATGCCTGCAATAGTAGCTTTTTCTGCAAATAGTAGCCCAGTAGCTATAGATTCAAAAGACGAACCAAATGAAGACCAATATGATGTGTTACTTCCTGGGGTTACATTCTTAAAAGATGATAAACCTCTTCTTCCATTAGCAACCATATAATAGACGCTACCATATTTGACAACATCTCTTACATCAGGATTAACTGTCCATGCATAATACTTACTAGAACTATATGTTCCACGATAACTTAAAGATGGACCATTCCATCCATCTGAACCAGGTGCTCCAGTATTTCCTTTCTCACCTTTGTCTCCTTTATCACCTTTCTCACCATCTTTACCAGAATGTGGTAACGGATCAGTCCAATATCCTCCTATACTTTCATCATAAGCCATTTGTTTAGCATTTGGATCATAATTACCTGAACTAATCCAAGTAGTTTGAGATGAACTATACTTTGGATCTGGATACCATATATAACCTCCAGATGTTGCACCACCAGAAGACGGTCTATATGTGAATGTAGGTCTACTAGGTTTAGTACTAGCATTTGAAGTGTTACAGAATATTTGTATAGGACTATTACCTACGTCACCGTTTACTCCTGCCTTGGATTTAGTGACAACAAAATCAACACTATCTACTACCTTGTTACCACTTGCTGGTGATATAAAATCTACCCTCCACATGGCAGAATCAGAAGTCAATGATGTACACTTAATTGTTTGTGTACTTTGGGTATAAGTTACACTACCAGTACCAGTTTGTAAAGAAGTAGTAAGTTTAAAATCAGTAATATCTTGAGAACCATATTTCAATCTAGCTGTAGTAGTAGCTGTAGAATAATCTGTTACTACTCCACCTGAATCTGCTGGTACGCCAGTGTTTTCATTTGTAAGGATACCTCTATATACATTTTCACCATCACGAACATTATTAATAGTCATGAAATCTGAAAACTCTGCTCCTGCTCCTGATACTACACATTTAAAACTAATTTCATCTTTTTTTGTGCTAGTAAAATAGATACCATTATAACTAACCACTAATGTGCTATTTGTCTCATTAGATAATAGTTGCCAATCATACGTACCTGCTATTGCCCAATACCATTTATAAGTTGGATTAATTATGTTGAATGAATCTGCAGTAAGAGTAATTGTAGTGTTTTCAGGAACGGTTTTACCTGTTTTATAGTGAAAGAATTGTTCTCCGGACATATACACATATGCTGCATCTTCCCCATTAAAACCATTTTCACCATTAGCTACTTTATTAACGTACCATGTCTTAACTATAGATACTCCATCTTCTAATGTTACATTTAAGTCTATACTAGCCTGTTTCTGACTTATTGAAGTAAGAGTTACCTTAGAACCGGTTATGCTTACAGTAGCTCCACCAGAAGTAGTAGAATATGTTATACTTTTAATAGCAATTGGATTAATACCATGATATGCATAAACATCTGTAGTAATAGTAGATAAATCTACTAATGGTGTAACTCCATCTGCATCGAATGGTACTGCAACCGTACCATTACTTAAATCAATATAATATGCATCGAGACCTTCTGCACCATTTGATAATTTAGCTAATTGAGTATCATCATAGTAAGTAGTACCATCAGAATTTGTAACAGTACAACGAATACTTAATGTACGGGAATCTGTCGGCATTGCTGTATATGGAAAGTCTATAGAACTTTGTGCAGACAATTTGGTTCCTTCTGCATTAAGCATTTTCCATTCGTATATAGGATTTTCCATCCCATATACATTTGCAGTTAAATGAATAGTTCTTGGAGTAGGAGTTCCTGAGAAATCGGGAGTATCAAATAAAAATAACCGATCACCTACAATTTCTACCCATTTAGCTTTGTCATCTCCTGACTTACCATCTTCACCTTTTGAAACTTGCTTCTGCCATTGATCATCATTCTCATTTGGTTCATCTTTGGTACCATTAGGATCCATACAAATCCATAAACTACCTTTATGACTTACTTGGTCATAATAATAGTAAGTGTTGCCAGAAATCCAAATACCTCTGTATACAGGTACTCTAACGATTCCTGTGTCAGAAGTTTGATAAATCGTACCTACAAATTTAGTTTGATCACCACCAATTACAACTCTTTCACGAACTACACCATCCTCATCAGCTAGAGAAAAAGTATCAACATTCTTATAGTAAGAGATTCTAGGGGCATTATCACCTTTAGCACTGATAAAAATTGCGTTACGTCTCTCATCCATTTGTAAATTGTAATCTGGATCAGATTCGTACATGTGACCTAATTGCAATATTTCATCATCTGCTTCTGGTTTTCCACTACCTGGCTCACATACGTCTTTAGACAACAAGATATAATTACTACCAGTAGCATTTACTTTACGCCAATATCTCTTAACATTTTTACCATCAAATTTTTGGCATATTGCTAAGTCGTTAACTATAAATTGATTATACTTAGTACCTTCTTGATCATCAAAGTAGCATTTATAAGAATCTGCTAATTCTTCTACTTCGATACATTTCATATCTGCTACAGTAACTAGAATATCACCACCCACAGCCTTAATCTCATTTACTGTAAGTTCGTTTATTGTCATATTACCTCTAACAAACAGATTGTCTAGTTCCATATTCCATTTAGAGCCTAATGGATATAAACTAGCTCCAACTCCATCCCAACCAGAACGAAATGTATTTCCTGCTTGTAAACCTTGTAACATTGTTATTTTACCATCCGCAGTATCCCCATGCTTATTTAAATAATCTTCTGCAGTCTTTAAAGAAGTATACAAGAAATTATCTGCAGGAGGAGTACTTTCTCCATACTTGATTACAGGTAAAGAACCAGAACTACTAGCCACTGCTTCTACTTGATTTTCAAGTTTAGATAATGCTTGATTTAATGTATCTGTAGTAGTTAATGGGGCCGCACTACTACCTTTATAATAACCAGATAAAGGAAATATTGTAGCAGTACTTTGGGTATGATAACCCGGAGCAGATCCACTACCACCCCCATTTGCAATAAGTTCAGATAATGCTGTAATAGTATTCTCAGCTACTGTGAGTCTATTGAGAGCATCCTGTAATTGTTGTAATGTAGATCTATTATCAATATCATCTATCCATTCTTGCATAGTACCACCAATCTCTGACATATCGGTGTCATGCTTAGTATCTAATGTAATGATCTTATTATTTAACACATCATAGTAACTAGTGATAGTACTATTAAGATTAGTAGTTACACTAGTATCTCCTTCTACTATCTTATTACTAAGATCTTTATAATTATCATTTACTTTAGTATCTAGTATCTCAACATCTTCTTCTACAGCATCTACTCTCTCATTAGTGGCAAATGTACCTGATAGTGATGTAGTAAAACTTCCACTAGTAATATTCTTATTACTACCATCTTGTACAAGGGTAATGAGGTCTTGCTCCTGTAGTTTAGTTGTTAGTTCAAATTGTGATATCTTTTTATTCATATTACTCTTGGATTATGTGTTCTTCAATTTCTGTCAATATACAATCATTGTCGATATCTTTTTCTGGATAGAAATTAATTTGTTTTTTTAAACAATGTATATATCCTATAATTTTATCTACATCCTCCTGAGTAATGGGAAAATCTTCATCACCCAATTTAGTACTGGCCCAACTAGATAATTTGTCTAAATGTAACAATAATACTAAATTAGTAATAGAAGTTCTATCCAGTTTTGTATTGTACTTAGTAGACTGATTAACTAATTCACCAACTTTACTTACATAATTCGCAATATCCATCTTTACAATTTTTACAGTCATCAATAGTACAATTACACGTTCTCATATCAAGTAAATTCAGCATTTCATTATAATACTGTTCTGCATCTTCTGCAAGATTCAAAGTAGTAGCATTATCATAAAGTGTTTTCTTAAACAGAAACATCATTATTTTATCCTTCATTTTGTTATCTAGGCAGTTGTGGCAATACGTAGTTAGCAGTTTTATTTCTGCATAATACAATGATTCATTCATTTCCATATCAATCGTATATAAAATAAAAGGGGAAAGGGATATTACTCCCAATCCCCTTTTTGGTTTGAATTATATTTTTTGATTAAGCAACTTCTACAAAAGCTTTTAAAGCTGTCATAAATGCAGATTCATCAAGTTCACCAGCATTTACATACAATTCACAAGCCAATGGAGTTGTTTTAATATATTGATTATCGTCACTAAGATATTTATTATCCCATTCGATAGACAATGTATCGTAAGTAGCACTTAAATCGGCTTTCAACTCAGGAGCAATGTACGGATATATACCATTTGCACGGTGTGTGATACCTCTGTAACCAAGAGCTGCATTTTCACGATCACGAACAATCTTCGGATTACCTTTACCAGGAGTACCTTGAGTTTTAGCAATTGTCAAATTAGCAATAGGATACATTACATTACTCAACAAACCGGAAGGAATAGTTTTCCACATAAATGCTTCCACAGAAACCTGAGAATAA
>ERZ773143.1106-NODE-1106-length-25748-cov-12.591912_pt1 | contig 25748 bp, 8 predicted proteins | sample MGYA00580852_ERZ773143 | MGnify/ENA primary metagenome ERZ773143 (study PRJEB29015, sample SAMEA2737853) | human gut metagenome | biome: human gut; feature: human-associated habitat; material: faeces | place: China | collected 2012 ... | reverse complement strand
GATATTGATTACAGGGAGGATACTTATAAATTTGCAATCCCTCGTAATTCTTTGAAGCTTAATGAAGTAGAACAACTGGCTAACAAATCATACAAAGATAGAATGAAGGGAAAATATCTCATCTGCAATTACAAGTATGATTGCAATGGTGGTAATAAATTTAAAGTGCCATACATTAGTACAGCTTATAGATACTCAATGATATAATATGAAAAAGAAAAACAATAAAAAGACTATACCAGCATATGCGTTTGGCATGGATCAGTTGTCAAACTACCTTGGTGGAGCTAATGTATTTGGCTCTGCCATTTCTGGTTTATCAGAAGAAGGTTCAACAGGTGATATTGCAGGTAGTACTATTGGCAGTGCAGCTTCGTTAGCCGGTGCTGGTCTCACTGTAGGTGGTCCTATTGGTGCTGCTGTTGGTGGTGGATTAGGATTAGTGAGTGGACTTATTGGTTCAATTAAACGCAAGAAACAAATGCAAGCGTTAAGACGCAGAAAAGAAACTCTCAATAAAACTAAAATAGGTATGAATGCCGCAGCTGAAACTGAAGGAGAATATTGGGATGATAATGATCTTGCATATACATTCGAGAATGGTGGAATACTCCCAGACTTAGCTTACTTGGACAACAATGAAGTGGTTAGAGATGATTATGGAAATATTGTTCAAGTTCCAAATACTCAACCAGGCACAGATAATCATTTAGTCGATGCGTCTACTTTGGAATCTGTGTTATCTGACAAAATTAAAAGACCTGGTACAAAGAACACATTTGCTAAGGAAGGACAAATATTATCTAAGATGACGAAACCTAGCAAAGGCAAAGACAAGTTTGCTGAAAATACAAACAGATTAAATAAAATAAATGCTAATAAAGCTTACAATAAATTATTAGCAGAACAAGAAGCAGTTAAAGCTGCTAAAGGAGTTAAACCCAAAGTAAAAGGAATACCTGCATATGCAGATGGTAAAGGTAAGAAGAGTTTCTTGAATACACCTATTGTTGAATTGCTCTCTGATTTAAATTTCAATATTTTCAATAGAGAAAATGAGGACATAAGTGGTGCGGAAGCTGTAGTACGTGGTGTACCTTATGGTAGACATGAATCTGCACTCAATCAACCCATAAGTAAATTATTAAGTCATTCAAATTATAATAAAGCTGCTGCTAGAAATACAGCAATAAATTTGGGTTCTCCTACAACTGGAACGTGGTTTGCACCATTACAAACCGCTGCAGCTACACCACAAGGAGTGGATGCTGTTACATATGCTAATGATGAGCCGATTTCTGTTGATACACCTGTTCAACCAACTATAACACAACCTGTTGTAACGAACACATATACAAGTGCGTCAAATAGACAGGTTACAAAAATCCCTAGTACTACTGGTTCTGTAACCACCAAACAGACAACCAAACCTAACATTACTAAAACTACTACTCAAAGATTATCTGAACCAACAATGCCACTAGTAAATACTAGTATGACAATAGATTGGGATGATGTTGTTACTCCAGTAAATATACCAGCATCTGCAGATGAAGCTACTAAAAAACGTGCACTCAGTAAGCCAAAAAATGGATATTCACCAGATTGGTTATCATTGGCTCCTACAGTGTATAATGCTTTGCAGTCATTAAGAGGACCAGAAGAAGAACCATTAGTATTAAACCCATATGCTGGTGCAGTTAGAAGTACAATGGCTAGACGTAGAATGAATATTGAACCCGCAAGATTGGCTAACAGTAGATCAAGAGCTATTTCAAACTATAACTTAGCAAACATTAATGCTAACACTGGTTCTAATTTAGCAGCAAGAACTCAAGCTGCTGTTGATGAATATGCTTCTAACGCAAATATGTACGCAACTAAACAAAATGCCGATAATGCTTACTTGGGAGAATACGCAAATACTCTTAATAATTTAGGACAACAATTTGTACAAAGTGAAAATATGTACAATGATCTTAATGCTAGAAATAGAGCTGCTGCTAGAAACTTTGGAGCAACTGCAACTAGTCAACTTGGTAAATGGTCTCAAGTAAATAGACTAATGCAAAATCAATCTAGTAGGGATCAAATGACACTACCATTCTTAGCTGATTTCTTAAGTCAAGGATTTACTAAAGAACAAGTGGATAATTTATTAACAAGAACTAGAAATAGAGTTTAATATGGTAAATAGATATGATAATCCTGCACAAGCAGAATTCATAAATACATACGTTCCAATTCCATTTGAACAATTGTATACACTTGGTAAGCAGGCAAAAGAAAACGTAGATCAGGCATTAAAGGATTACTCAACAGCTTTAGACAAATGGGCTGAATTTCAATCTCCATCCGCTGCTGACACAAAAGCATACTATGATGAAACTTATGGTAGAGCTTTGCCTGTGGCTGAAGAACTGTCTAAAAACTTAGACATGATAAAAACTGCAGAAGGTAGATCTAAGATATATTCAGCAATAAACAATGTAGACAGAGCTAAATTAAGTATGCTTCGTCAAAGTGCTGAAGGTTTAAGAGAGAGACAAAAAGTAAATCAACGTCTAATGCTAGAAGGTAAATATAATCCCTTGTGGCACGATGTTGATTTTACTGGTTATAACACACTTACTTCAGGCATTTATAATGATGTATCTCCACTAGGTTATCAATCAATAAAAGATCTTACAGATAAATATGTAAATAATCTTAAAGATAGCTATTTGGGTAGATCCAATGGTTTTATTCATACTGGTGTAACTGGGGATCAAATTAAAAAAATATTGGATGAAAATAAAAGTGGTATACTATCTACTCCTGAGGCTCAAATGCATATGCAAGTGTACTTAAAACAGAACCCTGGAGCAACTGCTGAAGATGCTGCAAATGCTTTTATGGAAAGAGCATATATAGATAATCAAGAATACATTAGAAATAATATTACAGTAGATCCATATGAAATGCAAGCTTTGAAAGAACGACAAGCTTTAAGAGTTGCAGCTACACGAAAAGGAAAAAATGGTGAACAACCAACTGATTATCCAGATGCTTATACTAAATTGTATAATGACGCAGTAGTTCAAGAAAAGCGTCAAATGCAAAATAATCCAAATCTAACTAGAACAAGATCGTTTATAGAAGGCCAAGCATCTATGATACAAACTTTAATGGATGCTGCTAATGCTCTAGAGTTAGGTGCTATTACTCCAGAAGAATACAACACTATGTATAAAGCATACCAAGAATCTGCATCAAAGAACTACAGTAATGAAGCTATGGCAAATGCTTATGCAGAGGATGTTAGGGATATGTTTGCTAAACAATCTGATATATTCCCAGCTGTTGGAGTAAAACAAGAAAAGTTACCATTGTACTATGATACTGCGTCCAGGGTGTTGAACGAACTTACTTATCCTACTTCAGGATTAGTTATGAACCGTTACAATAAAATAAAATCTTCTAAAGAAGTAGAAATTAACAGTAATGATGCTATAACTAATGGATTTACTATTCCAGATACTAATGGGTTAATATTGTCCACAGACTTTGTAAACAAAGTAATGAAGGTTCCTTCTATGAAATACACTGTTCAGGATAATTCAAGACTTAATAGAAACTTTGCAGAAGACCTAAAATCTGGAGTATTCCAAGATGTTATAAAGGTGCCTAGAAACAAAATAATGGTAGGTGAATCCAATGGTCAACCACAATTATTTCAAAGGGTTAGTGTTAAGATACCTATTCAGTCTATAAGAAATGCTAACTATGATGTTGACAGTTTTAAAGAAATGGTTAATAAAACTATGGGTTTAACATCTGAAGTTGGTTTAAGTGTTAAGCCAATAAAAGGTGAAAGTGTGGAAGATGCGTGGGGTCACTCTGACACTAGAGGTGGTGCAGCTCTTACTGGAGAATACTTTACATTTGATGCAATGGAACCAATTGATCCACATGGTATGACAAGAATGACTTTTGATCAAGAAGTCAATAAAGAACATGGTGGGTCTAAACTACAAAATGATTTATATGATAGTTCATATAACGAATCATATTCTTCTGATATCGAACTTTATCAAACTATGCTTAATCTGTTACAATAATATATGGAAACATCTATATTAGACAAATACAATGCTGGTTTAACACCTTCTAAAACCAATGCTACTACTGCGGCTATACGACAAGTAAACGCCCAGCATTCCTCTTTAACAAAGATTAAAACGGGATATGATCGTGAATTGGAACAAACACCAATTGATGATTATGAAGAAATGTATCTATTGGACAAAGAAAATCCAGAGGAAACTCTTAAAGATAAGAGCTACTTAAAAGATGCATGGACTACTTTCATGAATAGTAGAGATCAAATTAATCTAATGTCGGAAAGAGCTAAACTAGCTAAAGATATAAACCCCGTATTAGATGATATTGATTATGAATTGAATTTTCTTAGTGATAAGCAAAAGCTTAAAAATCTTGAAAATACTATTCCTACTTTGGATGAGAATTCTGAAGAATACAAAAATGCAATATCTGAATACTTTCAACTCCAAAGAACATTAGCAGATAGACAAGAGCAATACGATAGTATCTTGTCTAAATATGGTGAAAAAGAAGGTGATAACATTGATGCGAGAATTGAATATCTAAGTAATTCTAGAAAATCGTGGGAAGAAGAAAGATCTAAAGTAAATGAAGAAATAAATAATATATATTCTAACTTACGAGATAGATCTGAAAATTACACACCGTCTTCTGAATTTAGAATAAAGGAACAAAGAGCTCAAGATAAACCTTGGTATTCCCCAGATTATTTCTTATACGCTGGTCCAGGTTTGACTGGTTCTTCTATGGCAACCGTTGATGGTTATATTGCAGATGCTTTAGCTACTGGGGCTCTATGGTTAGGTAGACACTATGCTACTACTGGAGCATTGAACGCTGTCCCTGGAATTGGTGCTGCATCTAATTTAATTGGGTGGGGTAGTGCAATTGCAGCTACTGCAGCTAGTGTTGCTGGTAATATATACAGTAGACATAGAGAATCTTTAGCTCAAGTATATGGTGCATATAGATCTGGAATTGAAGATAATCTAAAGGAACAAGGCATTGATATTAAACAATATGCTGAAATTGGTAGAAATCAGTTAAAACAACAAAACCCTAATGTAGATGTTTCTAAAATCTCTGATGATGAAATAATCGATAGAGTTATATCTGGAGAAATAAACATAGATGATGTAACTTTAGCTAATGCAAAAAGATCCCTGAAAAATGGATTAGAAAGGGTTTATGATAATAACATGGCATTATCTGCTATGGATGTTGCTCAATCTGCCTTAGTATTTGCACCTCTTGGCAAAGCTATGGGTAAAATAATAACAGCTCCAATTAAAACTGCTTTAAATCCATTATTAAAAACAGGTACAAAATTAACTGAAGCTGCAGCAAGCAAATACAATAAACTTATAGATGCTTATACTGGATTTAATGCTAGACTTGCATATAATTCTCCAGTAAAAAATGCTAGCTTACAAGCCGCCAAGGCACTCGGTAGATTAGGTTTCTCTGCTACTGGAGAAGCATTTGAAGAAGCTAATCAAGATGTGTTTGATTATGATTATATTTCAGGTAAGTATGATGGAAAGTCTAGCAGCATTTTTCAATCTTTGATGGGTTTAGCTGATGCAAATTATCGTACTGCAAAAATATTGTCTGGAATAGATACTGAATCTGAATTAGCAAATGATCCACAATTTTGGAATGATGTAAAAGGTGGTTTTGCATTAGGTTTATACATGGGTGGACCTACAATTGCTTATCATTCTGGGTTAAAGACTTACAAAGACATGACTGCCAACTCTTTTGTAAGAGACGTAGTTGCAGATCACATTGGTAAAAAAGATGCAATGATCAAGGCTATGTCCTACTCTGAGATGGCAAACAAAAAATTAAACTATCAACAAAATGTACTTGATGTACTTGAAAACTACAAGTACAATCTACCAGAAGGTATCACTGAACAAGATTTAAATGATGAGATAGCTACTGCAAATAATATCTTTAGTTTATCTAAATCTAAAGTAAATCAGAACATTGGTAAAACTATTGGTTACAATCCTGGAACTACTGAATATAATACTTTAATTGGATTGCAACACTTGGCTACAATAGATGCACAAGAAGCACTTGACAATGCCAATCAAGCACAAGAGGCAGATAATAATTTCTATACTACTCTGGAAAATGATCAAATGTTAAATCATTATTCTCCAGAGGAGAAGCTTACTGCTGTTGCATTAACCAAGTTAAACATTCAAAAGCAAGCATTAGAACAATTAAAAACAGCACTTGAGTCTAAGCCAGAAGAAAATCAACAAAAGTTTGGTATAACAAATGAATCAAATGCTGTTGGTAAATCTATATCAAAAGAGATACCTAAGATATTAAAAGATATAGATGTTAAATTAAATCAGTTGGCAGAAGGTACTAAATTTAGCCCAAACTTTGTAGCAACTCCTAATTTAGTTAGCAAAGGTGTTGATAGCTATGTTAACACAATGATTGCAAACCATGATCTTCTAATAGCAGAACACAAGATGAATGAAATCTTTGGTAATACTTTGGAAGATGGCAAACTCATAAATTTCAACAATGCTTCTGATGAATCAAAAAAACAAATAGGCAAAAAAATAAAAGAAAGAATTGATAAGTATATAAACAATTCAGATGAGTCATCAAAGATAGTAGAAGAAAATGCAAAAGATGTTGTTGAAACAGAAGCTGCAAAAGAAATGTCTAGAGAAGCAGTTAATCAAAGTGATAATCAACAACCTATTACTAACAACGAAACTCAAGTAGATAATCAAGTAGCTTCTAAAGTAGAACAAGAAAAGGTTGAATCTCCAAAGACTCCTATAATGGATGATAGGGCTACTCCTGACATTGATACTAAGATACCAGTAGCAGAGGTAGAGATAAAGAAAGATGAGGAGTTTCCTAATAAAGGTTTGGAAGAGTTAAGCAAAGAATTTGAAGAAACTTTAGCCAAAGTAAGAGAAAAAAAAGAACCGGAAACAGAAGATACTGAAAGCAAACCTAAATCTAAACCTCAACCAGTTGTTGAAACTCAAGAAAATGAAGAAAATGAAGAAGATGAAATAGAATTTGAACGAGCTGATGAAAAAGCTTTAATAGATTTTGCAAACTCTGAAGCTGTTTCTGATGAGGAAGATAAGAAAGTATCTGAAACATATAACAATTCTAATCCTGAAGTAACTGAAGAATCTCAAGTGAAGTGGGCTCGCAGAAAACTTGCTGCGGAATCTACAATGAGCAGAAGAACAGATATGGATTCTGAAACTAGAGATTTGGATGGATCTTTAGAAATGGAAGAAATGGTAAGAGATAAAGTTTCTCATACACTATATTTTAATTCTGATTCATCTACACCTATGTATCCTGGTACTAAACCAGGTAAAGAGTTAGCAGAAAGGATAAAAGATCCAAACTTCTTTAATAGCAGTTTCTGTGAGTTTGTTATAAACAAAGACTATACAGAGAAAGGACAAAAACCATATAAAGAAAATGATCCTAGTACATATGACGCCGCATCTATCATAATGTTAGTACACCACAATACTGGTGATTATGCTATGGCTTTTAAAACTCCTTCTAGAGCTAGAGCTTTTTTAGCAGCTAAACTAGCTGCTGTACCTAAAGGAAGGCTTACAGAAGAGGATGTTGATCTTATTAACAAGGCTAACGATTTATCTGTTGCTGAGTTGCGTAGATTCAGAAATGCAATAATTTCTGCAATAGAGTCTAAAACAGATAATGAATTGGTAGTACCTAGTACAATTGTTAGAAGTAAAGGATTCCCAAAAGTTTTAAGAAAAGATGGTAAAGCAGTATTTAGACCAATTCATGAAGTAACAGGATTGGCAGTACCTCACGACTATCGTAAAATAACCCCAGAAAATGTAACATTTGGTATAAGTGATGGTATCATAAAAGATTCTGATATAATAGGAGCCAATGGTGAGATGTTACCAGGCAAAGGAGGTAGTGGGGCATTATTTATATATCCACCAAAGTCTAATACTTTCTCAGACCAAATGCTACCATTACAATTAACTCTTCAAAGATTTGATAGAAAACAAGCTGAATTCTTAGCCAATTTGTTAATTAACTATGGCACCAATACTAACTCTGAGTACAGAGACACAAGAATTGTTACTGGAGAATTAATTGACTTTATGGTTAGATTTGGAGATGCTACTAAAGTAACCCCTTCTCATATTACATTTGACTTCTTAAGAAAGAAACAATTGTACATTGATGACAAAGGTAATCTAATAATTGGTGAAAAAACATTCAATATTGGTAATTTATCTACACAAGATAAAAACGATATAGTTGAAGCATTAATGGAATTCCATTGGCGTATAGCTAGAAAGAATTTCTTTAGACCTATAAAAGAAGCATTACCTTCAATATATGATTATTTTAATCATAATTCTGTTGATTCAATTGAAATTATTCCAGGCGTATCCTTTACTAAGGATGACTTCATTTCTTCTACTCCAGTTTATACTATGGGAGTATTAGAAAAAGCTGGTATAATAAGAAGTGACTTAGATGATCAACTATTTAAAGATTCTTTCGCATATGCTGAAGATGTTCAAAAGATACCAAGAAAGATCAACAATCCTGAAGTAAAAGAAGCTGTTGAAAATAAAGTCACAAATTTAAATTATTCTGGGTATATTCCGGTAACTGAGCTTTTTGATCAAGGTGATGATTATTATTTAACTCAAGCACAGAGAAGTGAAATTTATGAATTATCTACTAGAACCTTCAAAAATTTTCCTAATGTTGTAAAACAAGTAATCTTTGGAGCAGATGATATTGCTCCTAGAATAGTATTTGAATTAAATGGAAATGAAGGTATACTCGAATACGATGGAAAACATTGGAATGCTTCTTCTTGGAATGAAGAACATCAAGCATTTTATGATGTACCTTTAAATCCTGATCAAAGAAAGCGAATAGTTAATGAAATAGTGCCCAAAAAACTACAAGAATATCTGGTCTCTGAAAAATTCAAAAAAGATAGAGCAAAAGATGTTACAGATCGAAATTCTAGAGAAGTAGCAAAATGGTATCTTGAGAATTTCAATGTATCGGATATAAATGAATATTGGATAAATGAAGAAAAAACACACAGTTCCTTTGTAGAATTTTTGCTAAATCATCCAGACATAAAATTAAGTAATTCTACAAATACGGAACCATCTTCGAAAGAAGAATCATATGTAAAGAAAATAATTAATGATGGAGAAATAGATCCTTTGAGCTTAGGTATTGATGAAGACTTTGATATACCTACTCGTAAAGTTACAGGTAACATATCAGAAGTAGTAACTCCAGAAGAAATTCAATGGTTTAGAAATAAATTAGGATTACCAGAAGATTCTTTACATATCGTTGAAGATGCTATTGCACTTGGTGGTAATGAATATGCTATGGGTCTTGTTAGAAAAGATTCTACCATACTGTGGAAAGGTGCAGAACGTGGTACATTGTATCATGAAGCATTCCATAGAGTATCGTTATTAACTATTTCTCCAAAGGAAAGAAAGAAAATTTATGAATTCTATAGAAATAGAACTGGTTTTGTTGGAAGTGATAAACAAGTAGAGGAAGCTTTAGCAGAAGACTTTAGGCAGTATATGCTGAATAAAGTAGATCCTGAATTAAATCTTCTTAAAAGAGCTTGGAAAGCTATTAAGAATTTCATAAGTAAATGGGTTTGGAGAACTGATACCAGCATTGATAATATTTTTAATAGAATCGCTTCTGGTTATTATAATAGATCTAAACAAAATTCAGCTGCTGTAAATGAATTTCTTGCTGCATATAAAGGTGCAGGTGCCCCATTTAAGGTAAGAGGTCATAAATTTAAAAACATTAATAACACACAATTTAAAGAAACTGTAAATTCACTTATAGGTGCTTTATTTACATTAAATAATGTAAGATTGCGTGATGATTTACAGAATCTTAATTACGGAGTGTTGAAAGCTGCATTAAAACCAGAAATAACAGCAAAGTTAGTTGAAAAAGGAACTATTACTAAGGAGCAAGGGGAAGTTAGAAATGAAATATACAATACATTTGATACTGTATTTAAACCAGAAATTATAAATAAATTAAATGAGTATCAAATAAGAGCAGTGGATAAGCAGGAAAATATTGATGCAGAGATTGATGAGAAAGCAGTTGGTAATGATGTAGGTGATCAGATGGCTAACTACATTCAAGAACAATTGGCTGTTTCAGTTAAAGATAATGCTCTTGCATCTATAAAGATTTTCATTGCAACAATGCCTAGGACAGAATTTGTCATGAAACAAAAAACAAATCCTGATGGCACTGTGACTCAAGTACAAGGTGTTGCTGCAATAAAGAGTCCTGTTACAGGCTTACCTCTAATGGTCGACTTTGATAAATCTTGGAATACCATTATTAATGAAATTCACTCTGAAAACACATTCAAAGGAATGATGGACAAGAGTGCAAAACTTGCTAAAGTAACACCATTATTTAAAACTTTGTATAATGAATTATACAAGATTACGAATGAATATGTACAAAAGAAAGGTATTCAAGAAGACGAAGTTCAAAAAATAGCAAGAGAGAATTTACAAACTCAGTTTAGAAATACATTCCGTAAAGCTAGACACAAGTTAGTTGGTATTTTATCAGAAAAAGTTGAAGATGAAAACGGTAATGAACAAACTAACTTGTATGTTAAAGATGAGAATGCAAATAAAGTATCTAAAAATATATTAGAGGGTTGGAATTACAATTTAATAACAAACAGTGGTGTATTAGATACTTCTGATAACTTATTTAAAGCAAAAGTTAGCGAGTCTGAAGAATTCGTAGCTAGAGAAATCAACAATGAATTCAATAAAATAATAAAGATTGTAGAAAAATACAAAACTACACCTAACAAGAAACTAGTAAATGGTCAAACTTATAAAGAGTATGTACCAGAGAAGTTAATTACTATTAAGAACAAGATAGTTGATTTACTTAATAAAGTTGGAGTAGAAATTGATTTAGAGTCACTAAATTCTTTCCTTACTAAGGAATATTACAATTCAGATCCTACTGAGTCATTAGTTTCAATGTTATCAGATAGATCCAATAAAGGTATATATTTCTTCTTTAATTCTAAAGTAAAGGACTTAGCAAAGATTCAAGAAAGTGGCGTAGTTCCTGGTCAATATAATAGAAGTATTACAAAATATTATGATGACTCTAAATTCTTAGGAAGACTTGCTGAGACATATGCTATGTTACACCCTTCTTCTGATGAATTATCAGTATTATCTACTGATGGTAAATTGTTGTATCCTATATCAGAACACAATTATCTGTCTGATATGGTTCAAAGATTAGATAATGACCCAGCAACAGTAGAAGCACTTACCAAAGTATTATACAATACTGGTAATAATACCAATCCTAATTACTTCAAGGGTTCTGTATTGTTAACAAATTTATATAATAATACAGATGCTAAAGGTAAAATAGGATTTGAAACTCTTGTTTATTTTAAAGAACAAGGTAGTGCAGATAAAGGACGTAAGTACACAGAAATATCCCCTCTTGAAGACTATATTGCTAAGATGACATTCACTAGAGCAGGTAGAATTATCTTACCTACTATGGGTGATTCTCAAACATATAATACATTATATGGTACTGCAATAAACAACTTTAAAAATCCATTTGACGTAAGTAATGGTGAAATAAAATTCGATGCTCAAATTCTTAAAAGATTTATTAATTACTTTGAAACTGAATTAGATACCATTGAATTTAATTACAAGAATGAAAATAATTTAACTGAGGAACAAAAAGTAAAGAACTATGATACAGGAAATAGAAATGGTTATAGATTCAGATACTTCAATGGATTCTTTAAATTGAAAGAAAGACCTACGTTAAATGGTATTGAATTTGAAAAAGATTTTTCGAACTTTAACGAAGCATTAGACCTAGCAGAAGATCTTGGTGGTAATGAATATGGAACTTCTATTATTTCTCAAATAAGAAATAATTGGAATAAGTTCAGTAATGCTGAGAAAGCAAATCTAATGAATAACTACCTGTGGGATGCATTTAAAGATGAGTTAAATTATGCACAAGAATTAGGTATAATTAAATGGGATGGTAATAAAATAGCTAGTGTAACGAGTTTAGCATTACCACAGAAGGCATTAGAAGAAGCATCATCACATTATAAAAAATCTGCAACAGTTTCTAATTATAGCGAAAATCTTGGTGCTGCTGAAATGATTGGTAATTATTTTGCCAATACCATTTCTTCAGTAATTGAATTTGAGAAACTTTTTATAAAAGACCCAGCCTACTACAAAAATCCTGTAGATAAAATTAAACGTTTACGTGAGGTATTATCCACTGGTGTTACTCCAAGAATAGACTACGAAGAAGGAAATCCAATGGCAGATCTCACTGAAGTGAACGTAGGTACACTATCAGATAATGTTATCGTAAGTAGACAAGCTGATCAAATTGCAGAGTATGCTAAAAGATCTGCGGCTATACGATTACTTCAGGAAATGCATGACATGACATTAGATGAAGCAATTAGAACTTATGATAGTTCTGAAGCTTTACCCAATGATGTAGAAGATGCAGCTAATCTTATAGTAAGAGATAAATTTGATGGCTATCTTAACCCTAAAGGCAAAGTAAATCAAACTGATGCTACAGTATTAATATCCCCAGAGTTTTACAAAGAATTAGTACGTAGAGTAGATGGCTGGACACCACAAGTAGCAAAAGCATTTGATTTACTTAATGATCCAAATGCAGATCTCGAAGCAGATATGGATACATATGCCGAAGCATTAGCTGTTACATTGAAGCCTTTGAAATTCATGTATTTTGGTGATCACTACGATGTAGGTGCTAAAAGGGATATACCAGTGTTTGATAAGATGGCAATGTTCCCCGTACATCGCATCTTCTCTACTGGGGATATGGGTAAAGTGTTGGAAGTTATGCAATCACGTAATATCCACATGCTTGCTTTTGATTCCGCAGTAAAAGTAGGACAAAGGGCTAAAGAAGTTAAATCAAGAATCTATAAAGATAAGACTAATAAAGAAATAGACATGGACAGTCTGATGTCAATGCCTACTCACAAACAATCTTTAACTAACTTTAGACGCCAGTTAATTACTGATCCTCACCATGCAGAAAGACAAATGTTTGTATCTCAAGCACAAAAAGCTGCCATGGGTAATATCAGAAGTGCATGGAAATATACTACACCAGATGGTAAAGTATATAATGGTGATGAGTTGATTAATAATTTTAACGGTGCTCATAACGCCATTACTGAAGCTGGTAGGAGAGAGATAGAAAGAGATTTCGGTATTACTTCAGATAAACCCCAAGTAAGTGTACAAAGGTTTGCTGAAATTATGCAACGCAAAGCTCTAAGTTCAAACATGAATGACAATGTTATTAATGGTTTGGATGTTGAAAATGGTGAAACTGTTGCACCAATTTCTGGTTTATCTGATAACTCTTGGATAGAAAGTGGTCTTATATCAATGTTGAATAAGTCAATTGTTGATACTAACTTACCAGGTGGTATGTTTATTCAAATGTCTTCAATATTGTACAATAGAATTGCTGTAACTTCAGACGCACAAAATGAAAGAAAGCTAAGATTTGCAAACACTGATGGTACTATGGATTGTGTTATTTCAATTAACTTATTGAAACACATAATTCCTGATTACGATAAAAAGACTTTCAGTGAAGCTAAAAAGTGGTTGATAGATCATGATATTGTTGGTCCGAATTCTAAAGCTCTTGCAATGGGTTATCGTATCCCTGCTCAAGGTCAAGCATCAACTGCAGCTCTTAAAGTAATAGATTTGTATCCTGAACAAATTGGTGATACTATTACATTACCTGATGAGTTCACATCTCTTACTGGTTCTGACTTCGATATTGATAAATTATTCGTTGCTAGATATAACTATGATAAGAATGGTAATAGAATCAAATTTGAGACTAAGGAAGATTATACTAATAGACTTAGAGAAGCTGGTTTAGATGACGAAACCATAGTTCGTAAAGTTTATGAAAGATATAATGGTAAAACTGACTTTGAAGCAAATTCAAAAGAAGCAAATGAAAACATGCTTCTTGATATGTATATATCAGTTATTTCTAATCCATTAAACTTTGCAGAAGCCAGACAACCACTGGATACAGTAACAGATTACTTGAAGGATACAATTCTTAAAGAAGTAGATACAATAACTGGTCAAGGTAAACGTACAAGTAAATCTCAATTGTATTATGCTACTCCAACATTCCAAAGTAGAACTAAAGCAGAGTTGAACGGTGGTAAATTTGGTATTGGTCCATTTGCATTAGCAAATGCTCATCAAGTTCTTACTCAATTGGTTAAACTAAGATTTAAACCAAATAAAATTTTAAGAGACTATGGTATAAGCAATTTGTATGGTATCCAGAGTAATGATACAAAGAAGATTAATATCCTTGACTGGTTATCAGCGTTGATTAATGCCCATGTGGACGTTGCAAAAGATCCATACATCATTCGATTGAATGTAAGAAAGTTAACATTTAATATGACTAACTTCTTGATAAGATCTGGTAAAGGTGAAAGTACATTCTATTTCTTACCTCAACAAATATTAAAAGACTTTGCAATAGAATACGATAAATACTCTGGCTTTTATAATGTAGATACACAAAACAAAAATCCTGAAAGTCTAGCATATAGAACTATTTGGAATACATATTTTGAGAAAGCAAAATCTTTATCTAAAGGTAAATATGATCAGCTTTTAGACTTTTTGAATGATAAAGGTGTAGGTGTTAAACAAAGAGAAAAGATGTTCGATGTCAATTACTTAAAGAAGCAATTGAAAAAAGAAGAAACATTTGATTGGTACTACAATCAGTTGCTTATTATGAAGACTTATCAAGAACTTAACCCATTCTCAAGATCTTTGTCTGAATTAACTACATTGTCTCAAATTGATACTAAGCGCTTTGGTAATAATTTTGGTTTACAAAGTGCATTCTTGGATAAGTGGAAACAATTCATGGTAGAACAGCAAGTGTTTGAAGATCCTATAAAAGTATTTTCAAATACATTCTTAGGTAAGAAAATGCAAGATGCATTGATATTCCCTAGAATTGCCTTCCAAAATACAATGATTAGACTTACTCCGGAATTTGAAAACTTAAGAACACTAATAGAGTTCTATACTAAAGGTTACGCAATTAGTGATGATACATACATTAATAATATTACCAGAAGTATGGAAGCTACATATAAAGCTGGTTTCTTTAACAAGTATTTAGCTGAAAATGGAATAAAGCTTAGTAGTTTATTAGGTGGTCCAAATAGTATTTCTAAGAGATTAGATAAAATTAAATCTGATGTAAGAAGTGGTAAATATCCAGATTTATTAAGTAGTGATGGTTCATTTGAAAATGTACTTATTAATAATATCTTTAGTAGACCAAAGGAGGATACCACTGAATTAAATGGTCCTGATTTTATTGCTTACAAACCAAACAAGAGTGGTGACAATAACTTAGAAAATGAAATCATCAGAGCTTGGGAAGAATTGTGGGATAGCGATTATCAGGAAATAAGAGATTTTGCAAAAGATCTTGCATTATATGCTTTCTATACTTCTGGTGATGCATTTGGTAAAAATAACATCTTTAGATATGTGCCTAATTCAATCAGAGAAGAAATAGGTTATTTTGATTACATTAGAGATCTAGAACGAAATCCTGATGATGCAGTCAAGGATATTAAAGTATTCCAAGTAATAAAAGACTTATGGTGGAATGATCACGTAGTTCCTACTATTGATTATTATGTATTAGATTCTAGTAGAGAAACCATTGAAGAAGAAGGTAGACCTGTGTATAGGGCGTTACCTCACGAAGATAGTGGTTTTACTGTAGTAAACAAGAGAGGAGCAGAAGTACAGATTCCTGGTATTATATATGACAAGAAATCTCAATCTATAATTTCATTCAATCAGAATGGTCAACCCATATTTCCACCATTTAAAAAAGTAAAATTAGATAGAAACAATGATCCTAGAACAACATTCTTATATGAATATATAGGTATTAATGAAGATGAAGCTCCAGTATATCGATTAATTAATAAAAAGGGAATTGCATATAGAGGTAATGTATTAATAGAAAATGGTCGTAGTAAATCAGTTTTAAAGTACAATAATGTTGTACCAAAGGGTTATGAGATTATGCCAGAAGAACCAATAACTTGGGTTACTGATCTTACTCCGGTAAAAGCTAGTTTACGAGCAAAGGCATTTAATCAAGCTGGTGAGTTTAATACAGATATGCTTGCTAATATACAGCAAACAGTTAAAACTCAACAAGCAACTGAACCATTATCTTATCAAGAATGGGTTAAAGACTATCAAACTCAAAAAGGTGAAGCTGATGCAGAAGCGGCATATCAACAATATCTGGATAACTTTGAGTATAATAAACCACAAATTGATGAACAGTCTCCAGTACAACCGAATGCATCTACAAACCTTGCAGAAGCATGGTCTCAAAAAGAAGGATGGTCTACAGAATATTTTAATTCCAAAGTATTACCAAAAATAAATGAAGCATGGCAAATTGAATATGAGTTAGCCCCTGATCAATCTGTTCCAGCTAAATTTAAAGGTAATATGACTTTTGATTATGGAGAACATGGTAGACCAGGATTAAAATCCAAATCAACTATAGAAGCAGTTAGAAATGGGGAAAGAACAGCAACAACAAGATATGAATCACAAGGGCATTTAGATTATTGGAAACAAGCTCAAGTAGGTGATGTTATTGAATGGAAACGTGGAAATGAATCTGTAAAAGTTTTAGTTACTAAACCTTTGACTAAATTAAGAACTTCTGATGCTATTCAACAAGATCTATTTGCATCTGAACAACCTATCGCACCTACATTTAGTACCTCCGATGTAAAACAACCAGCAATTACTGATACTACTAAGGAATTCTTAGATTATGCTAATCAATTTGGTTTTACTGATGAAGCTGCTTTACTTGCAAAAGATTTACCAAAAGCATCCGAAGAGGCTAAGAAAGTAGAAGAAGAGTATGTATTTACATTTAATGACGGGTTTAAGATCAATTTACCATTCTCATTAAATGATCAACAGAAATCAGCTTTATATGAACTAGAGAAGTTCATTGAAGACTATGGAACTGAAATTACTTTATCTGGTTATGCTGGTACAGGTAAATCTACTATCATTGGTATATTTAGTAAGTGGTTAGATCACAGAATTGGTAGAGGCAACATTGTATATACTGCTCCTATTCATAGAGCAAATGTTATAACTAAACAAAACAATCCTAATGCTAATGTATATACGCTTTCTGCTCTATTTGGGTTTACTCCAGATACAGATGAAGCAATGGAACGTGAATCATTGGATTTAAGAGAACTAGAGTTTAGAGCTAAGAATCAAGTGAAATATGAACCAGGTCAATTAATTATTATTGATGAAGCTTCAATGGTGCAAGACGGTTTGTATGAATACATTCAGAAAATCGTAGCTAAAGATGGTGTTAGTGTGATATATGTTGGGGATTCTGCACAATTAAGACCTGTAAAATCAGATCATATTTCTAAAGTATTTACATCTGATGGAGTACCTCAAATAACTTTAACCAAAGTAGAAAGAACGGGTGATAATCCTATTTTAAAAGAAGCCACCAGACTTAGACGAGGTGAAGGATTGAGTTACCAAACTGATATAAATGATAAAGGTCAAGGGGTGTTGTATACTTCTAATGATACAGTTATAAATGAAAACTTAAAACAAATTATATCTTCTGAAGAGTTTAATGCTGATCCTTTGCATTTTAGAGTTATTACTGCTACAAATGCTGCAGCAGCTACATATAATTCAAAGATTAGATCTTTAAGATACGGAAAATTTGCTAAGCCCTTTGTAAAAGGCGACATTCTAATGGGGTACTCAAACAAACTTAGAAAACCAGATGGGTCTTATAGATTAATAAATTCTATGGATTATATAGTACAGAATGTTAGAGATACTACTGTCAAGTTTAAAACTGATAAAGGTGATATAGAATTTAAAGCATTCAAATTATCAATCAGACCTATTGGCAATACTATTATGGATGACTTCCATATTACTGTAATTGATAAAAATGAACCAGATTCTAAGCTATTTGAAATAGTAGAATATAAAGACAGATTGTGGAGAATGGCTAAAGAAGCCAAACAGGATAAGCAAATATCTAAATATAGAGATTTGGTTCAAATGGCGTTTAACATTGATAATGAATTAAACATTACCAAGAATTTAGAAGACAATCAAGGTAGGTTAAAAATTAGAAAAGCAATTGATTATGGGTACGCACAAACTGTTTGGAAATCACAAGGTAGTACATACAGTAAAGTTTTAATACTCTCCAATGAAATTGATACGTTTGGTTATGGTAGAGATGTAATGCAATTAAGAAACGAGTTGAGATATGTAGCTGTATCACGTGCTAAAAACTTTGTTATAATAAATTCAGAAGCTGAAAATAAAAAGAAAGTTTCCATGAGAAATGAAATAGCTGAAGAGGATTTGTTAGATGATATAGAATTTGAACCAGCTACAGAAGAACAAGCAATAAAAGCATCTTTACAGGATTCAATTGATGAGTTAACAGCAAATGGTAAACAACGTAGAAAAGAATGTGAATAATTATGCAGTGTTTAAATATTAAAAATAAAGAGGTTGCAGCTTTACTCAAGAAATATACAAAGATATTGGGTAATGAAAATGCTGCATATTATGTGTTATCAGAAAACAATGGTTATGGTTTAGATAAGGCTCCCAATGGGGAGCCGTCTAAGCTTTTTTCAGATTTAGTTAACCATTTCAAGGGTAATAAAAAAGAGGCTATACGAACAAAGTCATTAATATATTCTGCACAATTTAGACAGATAAGGAATATTGTGTTAAATAATGATGGGGAAGTATCTATAGATGTGTTACTAAATAATTCAGATAAAATAAATAACCCATCATACGTTCCAAAAAAAATACACGAAACGTATAATAAACTTATTCAAGCTTTGTCAAGGCGAATAAAAGATATTCAATATGCAAAATATAGTGACAGTAAGAAAGTAGATGAACTAAGAGCATTGGAATTTAAATTAAATCAATTGGAAAACGATCAAGCTACTTTTGAATTTGTAGATTATATGGCAAGTGATGTAATATCTGCATTAAATGAAGTAAAGGCTTTACAAACCAAAGTAAATGAAAACCAAAAGTACAATAACCCGCTAGATATAACTTCTGCAGAATTAGATATGATAAAGAAAGGTTATATTGGTTTTTATGGTAACATTGCTACTAATATCCAGAACATGTTGGATGATGAATCTACGTTTGACTATTTAAATGATCCTCAATTAGTTGAGGATACAAAACAAAACTTAAAAAGGACTGTAGGTGACTACTATGAATTAGTAAGAAACTATAACAATTTAGCAGACATTGTTGCTAAAGATAATTTTATTAGAGAAGCAACCAAAGCCGGTTCATTTACTATAGATCATCTTAAAAAAATATTAGATGAAGGTGATGTGGATATAAATCTATGGGATCAGTGGGCAGGTAATACACAATATTCTAATAGTGAGTTAGTACGTATAATTCTTAACAAGATAGTTAATACTAAAAATAATGTTGCTGAAAAAGAACTAGAAGTAGGTAAAGAGCTTGTAGAAATACTATCACATGTAGATAAATCTAAGTTAGCTTATATGCATGAAAAAAATAAAGATGGTCATAAAACAGGCTTTATAACAAGAGACTTAAATTACGGTCAACACTATCAAGATTACTTGGAACATCAAAAAAAGTTAGCCGAAAAGTTAGGATTTGGAGATAAAGATATTGCTGAAGTGCCTGGTTTATTGAATCCAGAGCAACTAAAGAAATGGAATAAAGCAAATAATGATTGGGAAGCTAAACATACGATTCGTAAGTTTACTCCAGAGTATTACGAACTAACTAACAGTCTTAGCGAAGAAGCAAGATCTCGTAGAGATTCCATAAATATGGAAATAAATCTATTGTTAAGTACCACCGTTGATAAGAACGGAGATTACCACAGAGAAGATTTATCCGATGAAGATTATCTAAAATTACAAGAGTTAGAAACTAGACGTAGAAATTTAGCTAATCCATATTATCCAGATGGTTCAGTAAAAGTTGGATTAGATAAAGAAATAGCAATAGAAATGAGAGAGTATAATGAAAAATTAAGAGAGAAATTACATTATACTCCAAATATGGAAAAGTTTAATAAAGCTCTACAAAAGGCAAAGAAGAATTTAAGTCCAGAGAAATTTGCTAAGTGGGAACAACGCAATACAGTTGATCAAATAATTGAAGAATTCTGGGACGATATTAAAACTCTTTCATCAAACACAAATAAATCTGATGATCAAATACTATATGAAACGGCTAGAAAGAACATGTTAAGACTTTATACCAGAGAAGATGGTAAAGTAGATGTTGATAGCATGCCTGACCAAGTAAAGTCGTGGATTAATACTTATGATGAATTGATTTCTGAGGAAAGTTTGAAAACTCGTGATAAATCAAAGAAATCCAAAGTAATGGACATAGCTGAATGGGAAGTAAACCCTAGATTCTATGAAGAATTAGAAAGAGTTGAAAAATTAGGTCAAGCTGAATATAATGCGTGGGTTTCTATAAATGCTAGATATGACTATGAAGGAAATCTTGTACCAGCTTCCTTTTGGAAGAAATTAGTTCCGAAGAAAGAGTTAAGATCTAAATACATGCGCAAAGTACCTAACAGATCCTGGTCTGAAATCGATAAAGAATCACCTTTCTACGATAAAAGATTTACTAAATATGCAGATCGTGGAGAAACAAGAATTCCAAATCCTGAATTGTATGACAACAGTGCAAATTATCGTAAAATAACTTCTGATTCAAACTTAAAGAAGCTTTATGATAAACTTGTTGATGTAATGGAATTATCAAATTCTAAGATTCAATTCTTAAAGTATGAAAATAAATATAGACTACCACAAATAGAAGGTGGGGCATGGACACAAATCCGAAGTAAGGACAATATTTTAAAGGGGTTAGCGTATGCAATAGAAGATACTTACACTGTAAAGGATGATGATAATGCATATATGTTGGAAAATGCTAAACGATCAGATGGGTCACTTGTTAAACTTATACCTACTAGGTATATTAAGATGTTATCAAATCCAGACGCTTTAACAAACGATATAGTAGGATCTGTCATTGCTTATTACAAAATGGCAGAAAATTATGAACAAATGAGTGAAATTGCCCCAGAATTAGAAGTAGCTCTTGATTTTGTTAGTCGTACAGATTTTACCGATAAGAAGGGTGGTAGAATACAAGGTTTGGAAAGTAAGACATATGATAAATTAAAATCTGTACTAGATCAATTGGTATATGGTATGGAAAAGAATGCATTAGAATTAGATGTTCCTTTACCAAAAGGCAAACATGTGACAGTAAGTGTTGGTAAGTTAGCTGCTAATTTAGCTGCATACACTAGAATACAAGGCATAGCTCAAAATATGAATGTGATTCTTACTGGTCTTATTACAAACAAAATACAAAATAGACTCGAAGCAATCTCTGGTATATACTTTGGAAATAAGGAACTTGCACAAGCAACAAAATTAATCATACCGTCATATGCGAATGCAATAAAGAACATAGGTCATTCAAACAACAAAGACAAGGTTCTATGTTATATGGAGTATTTAGGTGTAGTAAGAGAAAATGCTCAAACCTTTAGTAAACTTAATCAATCTAGATTTTTAAGAGCATTAAATCAGCACTTTTGGTATTTTGGACATGAAATGTCGGATTATGTAACAAAAGGTAAAATGGCATTGGCAATTGGTCTATACTATAAATATGATCCTGAATCTGGTAAATTCTTAAATAAAAACGAATTCCTAAGAAGATTTAAGAGTAAAAAGGAAGGCAATGCCAAATGGAATACTCTAAGTGTAACTTTTTATGATGCATTTGAAGTTAAAAACAACAAACTAGTAATAAAACCAGAGTACGCTAAATCTCTCGATGAAGCTACTATAAACAAAGTTAGAAATACGGCAAAACAAGTAGGCACCAGAATTGACACGCAATTAACAGATTTGGATAGAAGTAAATTACATGCAACTGTGATTGGACAATTGTTACTTATCTTCCGTAACTTTATTTTGGTTAACTTACAAACTAAGTTCTTAACTAAACGTCAATTTAACTATTCTACAGGCATGTGGAGCGAAGCTCAAGTACCAGCTGCAGTTAAATATGTATATAGACATTACTTTAATCAGAATAAAATAGATCAATTAAAGGAACTATATCAAAATCATTATGATGAATTGGACGATTTCGAAAAAGGATGTCTTAAAAGAGTTACTTATGAAGTTTTATTTTCCACAGTAGGTTTTATGATCATTTCTTCTTTAGTAAGAGCGATGGCAGATGATGACAAACGTAATTGGTGGAAACAAGAAGCAGCGTATCTTACTCTAAGAGCTTCATTAGAGACACGTGGTAACATATTACCTATTGAAGTAATTAACTTACTTAATACTCCTACTGCTGCATGGTCTACTTTAAAATATTGGGGTGACTTAACTACAATGATGTTGAATGATCCTACACAAGAGATAAAAAAAGGTCCATACAAAGGTATGAACCGATTCCAACGATCCTTAATTAAGGCTACTCCTTTAAGAAGTATATGGGAAGCACAAGATCCAAGATCAAAAATGGAGTATTATGATAACATGATTTCAATATTTAACTTTTAAAGCCACAAAAATTTTAACGGCCATTATAATAAAGCCCCTTCAGTTTTTGCTGTTGGGGCTTTTCTATATTTTAAATCTTGTAGTGATATACTTTCACCTACCGGTTTTGTTACTTTTGCAAGAGGATTAAATAGGTATTCATGAACTTTACTATCAACACTAATATTCCAAAAATTTAATATTTGTAATTTAGCTTGATATCCTAAGCGTTCATATAAACCAAGATCTATCTTGTTTACTATGGAATGAATTGAATAAGCCTTATTAAAGGCAAATACTCTATAATTAATTCTATCTATTGTTAAAGTATAATCACAATAATATAGTCTATGTTTCTTTAATCTCTCTATTAAGTAAGCTTTAGTATTATGAAATACTAAAAAAATATGATTTGAAAGTAGTGGATTATTCATATCGCTTGTGTACATATTTACAAATTCACTATTTTTCAAATCATATTTTGTAAAGGTATCATAAAATATTTGAGGAAGTGAAAATATACTATGTTTTGTATATTTATTAATAATCATAGTAGTTCTGCTCCATCTCCTTCATAATATTCTTTTATATGATCCCATAAGTCATTATCTTTGTGCCAAGCTATGCGTTTAATAGCATCTTCAATAACACACACTTTGGCTTCAATGTATTGATTTTCAATATTAAAAACCTTTACTTCATAACCGTCATGACTTTGAACAGCTATTATATATGTTTCTCGTGTATATTCTTCTAAATCTAGTTTTAATTCATTTTTAAAATACCAATAAATTGCAAACCAGTAATAAGCTAATTGTCTACAATAGTCAAATTCTTCTATAGAATGTCTGAAATTATACACATCAGCTGTAGTTTTAATATCAACGAGTACTACTTTCTTATTTGTATGATCAATCATTACTCTATCGAGTAAAGATTTACAAGGAAAATCTCCTAATTTAGAAGCATTTGGAAATTCCCAATTTATATGAAATTCATTGTGAACTTCAAATGTTTTTGGATAAGCAAATAAAATCTCATTTGCTTTTTTATGCTCTTGCATATTTTGCTTTATGGTCTTTAGAAGAGCCAAATCAGCAAAAGAAATAACTTTCTTACTATCTTTATTTCTAAAGTATTCAATGTAGTTTTTATATAATTCTACTAGTTCTCTTGCTTCTTGAATTCTTTTATCGATAGATTTATTATTACTATAAGCTGCATTATAACTCATTAATAATATATCTTCTTCAGTAGCAAAAGGATCGGTTAATCTTGCAGTAGAATAAAATTCTAGAAGATCTTTTTGTTGTTTTACTTTAGGTACTGCAAAGTCTAAAATAATATAATCATTCCAGAATTCTTCTGGTTGAAGAATATATTCATGAATCATAGTTCCTTTATCTAAGAAACTTGCTTTTAATCCTTCAATTTTTCCATCTAGCATATCCTTTAGATATCGGGGTCCCTTTTTTAGGAACCATCCGATATTACTATTACTTATACGAGTGTTATCTTCGTAATAAGGTATACTTATATCCATAATTACTCTTCTAATTTACTTAAACGATCTGCTTCCATTAACTCATTAACGAATGCAATGTCATTTAGTTCATCTGCTTCAAAATAAATATCTTGTTCAGTCTGAGACATTATATCATTATTCATATTTTGCTCGTCTAATTGTAAATTAACTAATTCGTAATTCTTCATAATCGTAAATTTTTTAAGTTATAGTTCAAATGTTGTTGGTCTAAAATAAATCGAATAAGATTCATCAAGTATGCTTACGTTCGCTACATGTACATTAGTCCATTCTGTTTCCTCTTGAAATACATAATCATATACAGGACATGCTGTAATATTATGATTCCCAGTATGAACGTGTCCACATAATGCATACTTTGGTTTCTTTCGTCTAATTTCATCAGTTAATGCTGCACAACAATATTGGATTTCAGTTCCATTATCGTGTGTAGTTCCTACTTCTGCAAGATTAGACGCTTCGTGAGTCATTAATATATCTAAATCTTTTGGTATTTTTTCGTATTTCTTAGCTAATTCAACATGATTAGCCATAAACGCCCATGGTCCACATTGTTTACACCAAGGTGTTCCATAGATTTTATACCATTTATCATCAGTACTATTATATACTTTTTCCTCTCCATCAATCAATATAATTAATTTGTTAAATAGATAAGTATTTGATTGATTAATCATTTTCTCAAACCAAAAGTCATGATTACCTGGAGTAAGTATAATAGTAGGGCAATCTATCTTCATTATCCATTCTTGAAATTCATTAAATATCCATTTTGTCATTTGAATATAGTCTCTTTGAATCTCTAATGGAGATATATCACCACATATCAATAGTAGATCACATGGTTCTATATCAATAAGATTACCATGTAAATCACTGATTGCTGTTACTTTCATTTTCTAATCCTAAAATAAAGTTATCATAAGTTGTTTTATATTCTTGTAATAGATCATAATGTCTTATAAGATCCTGTTTCAAATCATGATATCTCTTAAATAAATTCTTATCGTAATAAGAATAAAATAAACTTACTGTATAACTATTTTTACTTTTAGATATATTATCATTATTAAAAAAGTTCTCAAGTTCCATTTCTTTCTCTAAAATCTTATTTTCGAGTTCTGAAATAGCTAACTTATAATTACTCTTAAATAACTTAATTGTATTTTCAGATATGTT
>ERZ773143.1101-NODE-1101-length-25822-cov-6.920014_pt1 | contig 25822 bp, 19 predicted proteins | sample MGYA00580852_ERZ773143 | MGnify/ENA primary metagenome ERZ773143 (study PRJEB29015, sample SAMEA2737853) | human gut metagenome | biome: human gut; feature: human-associated habitat; material: faeces | place: China | collected 2012 ... | reverse complement strand
GCCGATGACCCAGTCCACCACGTCATAGCCCGCCTGCCCCGGAGCGCCTACCCCCACCTTGATGCGGGGGAACTGATCGGTTCCCAGATGCTGGATGATGTTCTTCAGGCCGTTGTGGCCGCCGGCAGAGCCGTTTTTGCGGATGCGGAGCTTGCCGACGGGGAGCGAAATGTCGTCAAAGAGGACGAGCACCCGCTCCGGCGGGATCTTATAAAAGTGCGTGGCAGCCTCGATCGCGATGCCGGAGGCGTTCATAAAGGTCAGTGGCTTCATGAGAAGCAGCCGCTGGCCGTCGAAGTCCGCCTGCGCAGTGAGGGCCTTGAAGCGCTCCTTGGAAACCTTGACCTGCAGGCGCGCAGCCAGCAGGTCAAGGGACATGAAGCCGGTATTGTGACGGGTCTTCTCATACTCAGGACCCGGATTGCCGAGTCCCGCAATCAACCAGTCATAGGTTGGCTTTTGAAACAGCATAAAATCAGAACAGAACGGACATGGAGTTTTCTTCGTAGATTCTCTGGATGGCGTCGGCAAAGATCGGGGAAACGTCCAGATACTTGATCTTGCTGCACGCACCCTCAAGCGGCGGGATGGTATTCAGGAAGGTCAGCTCCTTGATGCAGCTGTTGGCAATGCGCTCGTTGGCCGGGCCGGAGAGCACGCCGTGGGAGGCGCAGGCCTGGACGCTCTTGGCGCCGCCCACCTCGATCAGGGCCTTGGCGGCGTTGCACAGGGAACCGGCGGTATCCACCATGTCGTCAAAGAGGATGCAGTCCTTGCCCTTCACGTCGCCGATGACGTTCATGACCTCGCACTGGTTGGCCTTCTGGCGGCGCTTATCGACGATGGCGAGGTTCATGTGCAGCTTCTGGGCGAAGGTGCGGGCGCGGGCGACGGAGCCGACGTCGGGGGAGACGACGACCATGTCCTCGCACACGGAGCCGAACTTCTTGGCGTAGTAGTCGACGAAAATGGGGTTGCCGAAGAGGTTATCCACGGGGATGTCGAAGAAGCCCTGGATCTGGTTGGCGTGCAGGTCCATCGTCAGCACACGGTCAACGCCTGCGGCGACGAGCATGTTGGCCACGAGCTTGGCGGAGATGGGGTCGCGGCTCTTGGCCTTGCGGTCCTGACGGGCATAGCCGAAGTAGGGCATGACGGCGGTGATGCGGCCGGCGGAAGCACGGCGGCAGGCGTCGACCATGATGAGAAGCTCCATCAGACTGTCGTTGACGGGCTTGCAGGTGGACTGAACGAGGAACACGTCGCTGCCGCGCACGGTCTCGTACAGGGAGACGGAGGCCTCGCCGTCTGCGAAGCTCTTGACCTCGCTCTCGCCGAGCTTGGTGCCGATGATCTTGCAGATGTCCGCTGCCAGTTTGGGGTTTGCGTTGCCGGTGAAAATCTTGATGTCCTTACCGTGAGAGATCATGTTGATGTACTCCTCTGTTTATAAAAAATTTTTCTGAAGTTACTTTTTCTCGTGCGCCGCGCGCCACTGTTCCGCCCAGCCGGGCTTGTTGACCTGACGCTCGCGCGCGATGGCGAGGGAGTCGGCGGGCACCTCGTCGGTGATGGTGGAGCCGGCGGCGATGTAGCTGCCGTTCCCGACCGTGACGGGGGCGATGAGGTTTGTGTTGCAGCCGATGAAAGCGTCGTCGCCAATCGTGCAGCGGAATTTTTTAAAGCCGTCGTAATTCGTCGTGACCGTGCCGCAGCCGAAGTTGATGCGCTCGCCGCAATCGCTGTCGCCGACGTAGGTGAGGTGCGAGATCTTCGTGCCGTTGCCGATGACGCTGTTTTTGATCTCGACAAAGTCGCCGACTTTGACATGGTCGCCGATCTTCGAGTTCGGACGGACATAGGCAAAGGGACCGACGGTCGTGTGCGCGCCGACCGTGCTTTCATTGAGCTGCGAGGCGTTCACCTCGGTCTCGTCGCCGACCGTGCAGTCGCGGATCATGGCGTTCGGGCCGATGGTGCAGTTCTTGCCGATGACGGTCCGGCCGCGCAGGATCGTTCCCGGCAGGATGACCGTGCCGCTGCCGATCTTGACGCGGGGGTCAATGTAGGTATTGTTGGGGTCCATGATGGAAACGCCCACGGCAAAGTGCTTGTCGGCAATCTTGCGGCGGCACATGTCCTGTGCGGATCTGAGCTCCTCGTCGTCGCCGACGGGCAAAAAGCCCTTCGTGATCTCCGCCCCCTTGGGGAAGGCGGCGAAGGCACCGTGCTCCTTGAGCACCTTGCAGCACTCCTTCGCGTCCGCGGAGTAGACCGCGCCGCCGGAGAACACGCCCACGGGCAGCACCGCGCCGTTGACGATGAGCACGCTGCCCTTTTCACCCTTGAGGAGCGTTAAAAGCTCTTCCCCGTGTCTGGCACCGTCGACGTAGACAACGTCGGCGTTTTCGGGGATGTAGGGGCGCATCATGTCGTGTGCCCGTTTGTCAGACACAACAAAAAACCGCTCAATGCCCCGCCCCATCAGTTCTTCGACCATCCACGTGAGAATGGGGCAGAACAAAATGGGCCTCAGCATCAGCGGCGTTTTTTCTTTTGTCAGGGTCATATCGTCCGGCATAAAGAGAACTGCCAACTTCTGATCCATCGGAGCTCATCTCCTTTCAATTCTACTCTCTATTAACGACATTATAGCAAAGATGCCCGAAAAATCCACCGTTTCTCACAAAAAAAACAAAAAATTTTTGATTTGGCGGCTTTACTTTTGCATTTTCAAAATTTCGTTTCAAAAGACTGCATTTTAGGTTGAATTCGCAATATTTTTGCGGTACAATGATAAAACTTTCGCGTGGAGGAGGTGCTGTCATGCTGAATATCGTGCTCGTGGAGCCGGAGATCCCGCAAAACTGCGGCAATATCGCGCGCACCTGCGCGGCGACGGGGGCGCATCTGCATCTCATCAAGCCCCTCGGGTTCGACATTTCCGACCGCGCCGTCAAGCGCGCGGGGCTGGACTACTGGTACCTTGTGGATATCAGCGTGTACGAAAATTTAGCCGACCTTTTTGCAAAGCATCCCGAGGCGGAACGCGACTGCTGGCTCGCCACGACCAAAGCTCCGCAGGACTACTGCCAGGCGGAATTCAAGGACGGCTGCTGGCTCTTTTTCGGAAAGGAGACCGCGGGCCTGCCGGAGCCTTTCCGCGTGGCGCACTATGAGCGCTGCATCCGCCTTCCGATGCGGAAGGAGGCGCGCAGCCTGAATCTATCAAACTCCGTGGCGATCCTGACGTATGAAGCGCTGCGGCAGACGGGCTTTCCCGGTCTCAAGCACGAGGGGGAAATGCTCGAAAAAACGTAAGATCCCAAATTCGTTTTAACTGCGTAACCAAATCGTATGTGTATATTATGAGGAGGAAACAACATGAATTATAACAAGAAGACTGTTCTCGATGTGGACGTGAGCGGCAAGAAGGTGCTGCTGCGCTGCGATTTCAACGTGCCCCAGGACAAGGAGACCGGCGAGATCACCTCGGATAAGCGCATCGTGGCCGCGCTGCCGACCATCCGGTATCTGCTCGACCACGGCGCGGCGGTCATCGCCTGCTCCCACCTCGGCAAGCCCGAGGCCAAGTTTGACAAGTGGGTGAAAAAGCAGACCGAAAAGGGCAAAGACCCCGCAACGCTGACCGAGGAGAAGTGGAAAAAGTCCCTCGACAAGCTGACGCTTGCGCCCGTCGCCAAGCGCCTGTCCGAGCTTTTGGGCAAGGATGTCATCTTCGCGCACGACGTCGTCGGCGAGGACGCCAAGGCCAAGGCCGCGGCGCTCAAGGGCGGCGAGATCATGCTGCTTGAAAACACCCGTTTTGAAGCGGGTGAGACCAAGAACGACCCTGAGCTCGCCAAGGCCCTTGCCTCGATGGCGGAGCTGTACGTCTCCGACGCGTTCGGCACGGTGCACCGCGCGCACGCGTCCACCGCGGGCGTGGCCGCCTATCTTCCCGCCGTGTCGGGCCTGCTCGTTGCCAAGGAGCTTGAGGTCATGGGCAAGGCGCTCGACGATCCCAAGCGCCCGTTCGTCGCCGTGCTCGGCGGCGCAAAGGTCAGCGACAAGATCGCCGTCATCAACAACCTTTTAGACAAGGCCGACACCGTCATCATCGGCGGCGGCATGGCCTACACGTTTGCCAAGGCGCAGGGCGGCGAGATCGGCAAGTCCCTGCTCGAGGAAGACAAGTGCGCCTACGCGCTCGAGATGATCGAAAAGGCCAAGCAGAAGGGCGTCAAGCTCCTGCTGCCGGTCGATACCGTCGCGGCGACGGAGTTTGCCGCCGACGCAGAGCCCCACATCGTCGACGCGATGCACATCCCCGCGGATATGATGGGCATGGACATCGGCCCCAAGACCGTCGAGCTCTTCTGCGCGGCGACCAAGGGCGCGGGCACGATCGTGTGGAACGGCCCCATGGGCGTTTTTGAGTTCCCAACCTTTGCGACCGGCACGAAGGCCATGGCCAAGGCGCTCGCCGAGAGCGGCGCGGTCACGATCATCGGCGGCGGCGACAGCGCGGCGGCAGCCGAGCAGCTCGGCTTTGCCGACAAGATCACGCACATCTCCACCGGCGGCGGCGCGTCGCTCGAGTTCCTGGAAGGCAAGGAATTACCGGGCGTTGCGTGCCTTTTAGACAAGTGAGAAAAATCACTATTGATTTTCATATATTCGCATAAATCTTAGATTTAGACAGTAACAGGAGAAAAGACCCAATATGAATCGCAGATACCGTAAAACCATCATCGCAGGCAACTGGAAAATGAACAAGACCCCCAGCGAGACCAAGGCCTTTGCCGAACAGTTCAAGGCCATCCTTCCCAAAACCAAATGGTGCGACATCGTCGTGTGCGCGCCCACGGTCGACCTTTCTGCCGCCGTGCGCGCGTTCAAGGACAGCCGCATCGCCGTCGGCGCGGAGAACGTCTACTTTGAAAAGAGCGGCGCCTACACCGGCGAGATTTCCGCCGACATGCTCGCCGACCTCGGCGTGCGCTATGTCATCGTCGGCCACAGCGAGCGCCGCGCGCTCTTCGGCGAGACGGACGAGATTGTCAACAAAAAGGTCCTCGCCGCGCTCGAGGCGGGGCTGAACCCCATCATCTGCGTGGGCGAGAGCCTTGCCCAGCGCGAGATGGGCGTGACGATGGAGCTCATCGCGCTGCAGGTCAAGTCCGCCCTCGCGGGCGTGAGCGCCGAGCAGATGCGCCGCTGCGTCATCGCCTATGAGCCCATCTGGGCCATCGGCACCGGCAAGACCGCCACGGGCGAGCAGGCGGCCGAGGTCTGCACCTATATCCGCTCGCTCATCCGCGCGCAGTACGGCGCGCGCATCGCCCGCAGCGTGACCATTCAGTACGGCGGCTCGATGAAGGGCTCGAACGCCCACGAGCTGCTCTCGCACGAGGACATCGACGGCGGCCTGATCGGCGGCGCTTCGCTCGACCCCAAGGCGCTGATGGAGATCGTCCACGCTGCCAACCAGGAGTAAGGAGGAAAATCGATGAACAAAACTCCCACCACGCTGATCATCATGGACGGCTTCGGCCTGTCCAACGATACCGTCGGCAACGCGGTGCGCGCGGCCAACACCCCCGTGCTCGACGGCCTTTTTGCCGAGTATGCCCACACGACGCTCCAGGCCTCCGGTCTTGACGTGGGCCTGCCCGCGGGCCAGATGGGCAACAGCGAGGTCGGCCATACCAACATCGGCGGCGGCCGCGTCGTGTTCCAGGACTTGCCGCGCATCACCCGCTCGATCGAGGACGGTACGTTCTTTGAAAATCCCGCCTACAACAAGGCGATGGACGACTGCCTTGAAAAGGGCTCTGCGCTGCACCTTTACGGTCTGCACTCCACCGGCGGCGTGCACTCCACGCTCGACCACCTCTACGCGCTCTTAAAGATGGCGCACATCAAGGGCTTAAAGCGCGTGTATATCCACGCCTTCCTCGACGGGCGCGACACGCCCCCGACCTCCGGCCGCGACTTTGTCGCAAAGACCATGGAAAAGTGCCGTGAGCTCGGCGTCGGCAAGATCGCGACCGTTATGGGCCGCTACTACGCGATGGACCGCGACAAGCGCTGGGACCGCCTCGAGAACGCCTATGACGCGCTCGTCTACGGTGAGGGCGTGCAGGACAGCGACCCCATCCACGCCATCGAGGAGAGCTATAAAAACGGCGTGACGGACGAATTCGTCGAGCCCATCGTCTGCGACAAGGACGGCATGATCTCCGACAACGATTCGGTCATCTTCTTCAACTACCGCCCCGACCGCGCCCGCGAGATCACGCGCGCGTTCGTCGACCCCGCGTTCGACGGCTTCAAGCGCGAGTTCTTCCCGCTCACCTACGTCTGCAACACCGAATATGACGCGACCATGCCGAACGTGCTCGTCGCCTTCCCGCGCATCAGCGTGAAAAACGGCCTTGGCGAGTATCTGAGCAAGATGGGCATGACCCAGCTGCGCATCGCCGAGACCGAGAAGTACGCACATGTCACGTTCTTCTTCAACGGCGGCGTCGAGGACCCGTATCCCGGCGAGGACCGCGTACTCGTCGCGTCCCCGAAGGTCGCGACCTACGACCTCCAGCCCGAGATGAGCGCCTACGAGGTCGCGAGCAAGTGCGTCGAGCGCATCGAGTCCGGCAAGTACGACGTCATCATTCTGAACTTTGCCAACTGCGACATGGTCGGCCACACCGGCGTCTTCGACGCGGCCGTCAAGGCCGTCGAGACCGTTGACGAGTGCGTCGGTCAGGTCGTGGAGGCGACGCTCAAGATGGGCGGCATCGCGATGATCACCGCCGACCACGGCAACGCCGAGCAGATGCTGCAAGCCGACGGCAAGAGCCCGATGACCGCGCACACGACGAATGTGGTGCCCTTCATCCTCTGCGGCGCGGGCACCGAGCTGCGCCCCGGCCGTCTCGCCGACATCGCGCCGACGATCCTCGACGTGATGGGCCTTGAGCAGCCCACGGAAATGGACGGCAAGACGCTGATCGTCCGCTAAAAAATCGGATCTGCCATGTTTAGAAAAAGCTCTGACGGTACACACTACCGTCAGAGCTTTTTTGCTCGCAATTTTCGCACGAGCCGCAAAGCGGCGGAAAGGATGAAACATGGCAGGATCGAACGGCCGCGCAAAGCGGCACTTCTTCGGCGGGACGGGCTTATACATAGCCCTGTTCCTCGGTGTGACGGCACTGGCCGTCGCGGGCTATTGGACGCTGCTGCCGAAAAATACGACGGACAAGGACGCGGAGAACGTCTCCTCACAGGTAGAACTCCCCGTGCAGGACGAAACGCCGCAGATGCCGGAGGCGGAGCTGCCGCAGGAGGCGGCAAAGCCGGCAGAACCGGTGGAGGAGCCGCCCGAGGACCTCACCGTGATGGATGAGGCCACGGGCGTGGAGGACACCGTCCCCGCGATGGAGAGCGAGACGGACGCGCAGCCCGTCGCCCCGCGGCTCGTGGTCGCGCCGCTCGTGGGGGAGGAGGTCGCGGCGTTTTCGGTCGACGAGCTCAAGTATAACGAGACGCTTGGCGACTGGCGCACGCACGACGGCATCGACATTGCCGCCGAGGTCGGCACGCAGGTGATCGCCGCGTGCAGCGGCGTTGTGACGGCGGTGCGCGACGACGATATGATGGGCACGCTCGTGACCATCGCGCACGACGACGGGTACGAGACGACGTACGCCAATCTCCGCAGCTCGCCGGGCGTCGGCGAGGGACAGTACGTCTCCGCGGGCGAGGTCATCGGCGCGGTGGGCAGCAGCTCGATCGCCGAGTTCTCGATGCCGGCGCATCTGCACTTTTCGGTCAGCAAAGATGGGGTACCCTGCGACCCAGCAGAATTTCTAAATTAAAAATAGAGGCCGCTCAGTCATGGCTGAGCGGCCTCTATTTTTAGGGAGATCACAGCCCGCTGCGCGCATAAATCGCCCGCCAACGGCGGGCGATTTCCACACTTGCGGGCTGAGAGGTGTTTTTTGTCACGCACATGTCGCGACAAAAAACGATTTCAATTTATTTCGCGCCGTGCGCGGCGCGAAAGTCTGCGACGCGTTTTGGCGTGATTTGCGGGAGTTACTCCTTTTTCGCCTTGGGGACGGGAGAGAGCTCGTTGAGCAGGGTGAAGCCTAAGATCAGGGCGCCGCCGATGACTTGCATTGCGGTCATGCTCTCGCCGAGCAGGGTGACGGAGACGAGGACGGCGACGAGGGGGTCGATGTAGCTCAAAATCGCGGCCTCCTGTCCGGGCAGCTCCTTGAGCGATGAGAAGTACAGACAATATGTGACACCCGTGTGGACAAGGCCGACGATGAGAAGGTTCACCCAGCCGACGGCGTTCAGCGAGCTGAGTGTGATGCCATTTGTCGAGAGCACGTAGGGGATGAGCACGACGATGGCGGACAAAAACTGCAAAAACGTGCGGTGGATGCCCTCGACCTGATGGATGGACTTGTTGAGCAGGATGACGGTCGCGTAAAACACCGCCGCGCCGAGGCCGAAGAGAATGCCCTTGAGGTCATCCGACCCGCGCGTGTCGCCGATGCCGGTGATGAGCGCAAGGCCGAGCGTGGACATGACAAAGCAGAGAAATTTCTTTCCCGTGAGCTTTTCATGGAAGAGGATGGGGCAGACGAGCGTGACGATGACGGGCGCAAAGTAATAGCTCAGTGTGGCGACGGAAACGCTCGTATAGCGGTAGGCCTCAAATAAAAGGATCCAGTTGACGCCCATCGCCGCACCGGAGAGAAGCAGCAGCGGCACCTCCTTTTTGATGCGCGCGAAGGGGATCTTCTGCCTGCTGACAAGTAAGTATACGCCGATCAGCAGCGCGGCCAGCACGGCGCGGTACAGCGCCAGCTCGCCGGACGAGACGGGAATATTGCGCACAAAAAGCCCCAGCGTGCCGAAGACGGTCATCGCTACGACAAGCAGGAGACGGGGGTCGGCCTTTTTCATAAAAATTCCTCGCGATCTGACAGAACATGCAAATGGTAGTTGCCGACTATCATAGCACGCGGACTTCCCGCCGTCAATCGGGAAAGTAGAAAGAGAGGGGCCGCCCAAAAGAAAACCTTTCGGACGGCCCGGAGGAGAGAGATGGGAGCGCTAACGCGTCAATACGCGGAGCAAAACAGCAAATTCGCCAAGCCCGAATATGGACAAAAGCGCCACGCCGCGCAGCTGCGGCTTCTTGACGCGAATCGGTGTGATGTACAGCACACCGAGCAGGAACAGCCCCAGCGCATAGACGACCGCGCAGTTCAGGGCAAAGCGCAGCGAGAGCAGGTAGAAGAGCGGTGCGAGCACGGCGCTCGCCGTGACCGGCACGCCGAGGTAGTAGGCGCGGTGCTCGCTCATCTGATCCTGCCGCTCCTCTTCCGTCACGTTGAAATAGGCGAGGCGGATGAGCGCGCAGAGCGCGAAAAACGACATCGTCGCAAGGAACCAGAGCCTATCGCAGTCCATGCTCCAGCCGATGGCGGCGGGCAGCACGCCGAAGCAGACAAGGTCGTTGAGCGAGTCGATCTGGATACCGAAGCGCTTTTCCTGTTCGGTGCGGTCCTTTTTCGTGCGGGCGATGCGCCCGTCGAAGGCGTCGAGCAGCCCCGCGAGCATCAGGCACAGCATGGCGTCGAGCGGCTCGTTTTGCGCGGCGGAATAGAGGCCGCCAAGCCCCAGCAGCAGCGAGAGATAGGTTGCGATCACGGTGTAGTCGTAAACTCCGATCATAAAAAACCGTCCGATCCTTTTGGATTGCAGCACCATTATACCAGATGGCGGCGGGGAAGTATCGCTAAAATGCTGACAAGGTTATTGGCTGTGGTGTGAACGCTCGATGACGCGCGCAAAGCGCGCTTCGTCGTAGATGACCGGCACGGGGTAGACGGGGTTTGCCTCCTGCGCGGCCCAGGTGGCCATGAGGGGGATGTCCTCTTCGCGGATGCAGTTGAAGCGGTCGGGGATGCCCATGCGGGTATTCATCGCGCGGATTTCGGCGATAAACGCCTTGGCGAGAGATTCTTCGCTCTCGCCCTTGAGGCCGACAAGTGCGGCAAGACGGGCAAGGCGCGGATAGGCCGCTTTGCCGTAGTCTTCGAGCACGAGAGGGAGAAGCACCGCGTTTGCAAGGCCGTGGGGTACACCGTAGAGCCCGCCGAGCGTGTGCGCGATGGCGTGCACGTTACCGACGCTTGCGCGCGTGAACGCCGCGCCTGCGTCGAACGAGGCCTGCAGCATCGCCGCGCGGTCGGGGAGCGACGTGCCGTCGCGGTACGCGCGCTCCAAATGCGTGAAGATGGTCACGACGGCGTTTTCCGCGAGCAGGCGCGTTTGCTTCGTGTTGTAAAAGCGGCTCAGGTACGCCTCGACCGCGTGCGTCAGCGCGTCCATGCCGGTCTCCGCCGTGATGTGTGGAGGCAGCCCGACGGTCAGCACGGGGTCTAAGATCGCGTAGCGTGGAATGAGGCAGAGGTCGGAGATCGCATACTTGTGGTGGTCACTGCCGGTGACAACGGCGGCGATGGTCGTCTCCGACCCCGTGCCCGCCGTCGTGGGCACGGCGATGAGCGGCGGAATGCGGCGGCGGACCTTTAAGAGTCCCACAAGCTGCGAAAGCGGCTTGTCCGGCCGCGCGAGGCGCGCCGCAGCGGCCTTGGCTGCGTCCATCGGCGAGCCGCCGCCGATGACGAGAAAGCAGTCGCAGCTATTAATCTTGTACTGCGCGGCGATCTTTTCGACCGTCTCGACCGACGGATTCGGCTCGACCGAGGAGAAGATGGAGAGCAGGATGTCCTGCTCGTCAAGTTTTTCCTGCAAGGCGCGGAAGTGCTCGTCCGCGCACTGGCGGCGGCTCGCGATGACGAACGGGCGGCGCAGGCCGTTTTCGCGCAGAATGTCTGCGGCGCGAAGAAGGCTCCCCTCGCCTGAAAAGACCTCCGGCGTGCGCCAGGGGAGAAAGCGCGCGCCGACGGCAAAGCAGCACTGGAACGCGCGGCAGAAAAACGTGTTCATAGGACTTCTCCTCTTCCGAAAAATACAAACTCAGTATACCACGGAAAAGCGCGCAAAAAAAGGGCTGAGCATTCGCTCAGCCCTTCTATATGCTTTCTGAACGGCTTACTCCTCGTCATCCTCGGTCTCGATGATGCCGTAGCCGCCGTTGTTGCGGCGATAAACGACGCAGATCGCATCGCCGAAATCGGTGTTGCGGAAGACGAAGAAGCTGTGGCCCAGCAGGTTCATCTGCAAAATGGCTTCCTCCACGCTCATGGGCTTGACGGTGAAGCGCTTGGTGCGCACGATGTCGAACGCGCCCTCCTCGTGGGCCTCGAACTCCTCGGGCAGCTCCGGCAGCACAGCCTCGGCGCGCAGGTTCTTGGCAAGGCGGGTCTTGTTCTTGCGGATCTTGCGCTCGATCTGGGCCGTGGCCTCGTCGATCGCGCCGCGCATGTCGCCGTCCGGGTCCTCACATACCGCGCGGAACAGCGTGCCGTTGGCGCCGCGGAGCATGATCTCGGCGACACAGCGGTTCTTCTTCTCGACGGAGAAGGTGACAGAAGCCTCGGGCTCCTCCTTGAAAAACTTCTCGAGCTTGCCGACCTTTTTCTCGGCATAGGCCTTGACGGAATCGTTCAGGGAGACTTTTTTGCAGGTGTAGGTGAATTTCATAGTGTTGGCTCCTTTCATTGGTGAGGAAGGAAAGAGAAGTGTTTTGCCCTTCTGTTTCCTTTTCTATATCATAGCACGAATGAACGAAAATTTCAAATGAACGATATATGAATTGAGCATTCTTGTACATATTGACAAAATGTAGGGCGCACGACGCGAATTGACAAAAGGCGGCAGAATGCGGCAAAAGCTCCCATTGACGTTTTGGCGGACGGGCGGTATCATAAGCATCGGAAGCTTTCCAATATCCCACCCATTTGAGCCGCGGGCCATCTTGGCCGGCGGCTCCTTTTTATTTCACGCAAGAAAAAAGCGCCCTCAACGGGCGCTTCAATAATGTTCTCTTTTTAGTTGCTGACGTCGTAGAACGTCTTCTCTCCCGGCGTCACATAGCCGAGCTGATCGCGGGCAAGCTCCTGCAAAAACTCAGGGTCGTCGGCCTTTTCGAGCGCCGAGGCGAGCGCGTCGTTCTCCTGCTTGGCAGCGTCAAGATCGCTCTGCAGCGCGGTGAGCTGGCTGCGCGCATCGTCGATCTGGCTCCGCAGATGAATGAGCTGCACCCCTACCAGTGCGATCAGAATTGCGATGACGAGCATCGTGAGAAGGCTGGTGCGCTTTTTGCTTTTTTTGGCCTGCTCTGTCATGCCGATGAGCCTCCTTTTTCCTTGCGCGGCGCAGCGAATAACGGGCGCGGCGCTCATACGACTTTATTATAAGCCGGTTTCTGGAAAAAAGAAAGTATCTTTTGCAAAGTTTGGCAAGTTTACCATAAACTTTTTGGAGCCACCGCAGCGGCGCCGCCGCTAATCGCGCAAAGGAGAACAGCACCTCCGCCCAGAAGGCCCATAGCGGACGGAAAAGCCGTGCGCAGAGCGTGAAGTAGCTCACCGCGCCGAGCAGCACCGAGAAGAGCATATAGAGCCGCAGCTCGCCCCCGCCGATGCGCAGCGCGAAGAGAAACGTCAGCAGCGCGAACGCCGCGCAGTAGAGGAGATCGAGCGCGCTCGTGAAGCGCCGCTTCGTCGCCCGCCGCAGCCGCACGGCGCGCAGCAGGTCATAGAGGAGAGAAAGGATGAAGCCGAGCAGGAGCGAGGCGAGAAAGCACCGCGCCTGCTCGGAGAGCGACACGCCCATGGTGCCTCAACCCCCGAACAGGCGCGAGAGCAGGCCGCCGCGGTTTGACGGCGCATCCTCAAAGGCGATGGCGTCAATGCGCCCGTCGACATGCAGCTCGCCGCCGTCGAGGCTCAGCTTGCCGATGTGCAGGCTGTCGCCCGTGACAACGAGCACGCCGAGCGACGTGTTCATCACGATCTCGGTCTCATCGAAGCGGTCGACATCCTCCACGCCGGAGACCGTCAGGCTCTCGCGGCCGGATAATTCGATGCGCTGGGGAGAAGCGGGGGAAGTGTCGTAAGTCATAGTCAGAACCCGTCCTTTCGCTTTGGGCGCAAAGAAAGCGCCCTCCATACGATAACGTATGAAGGGCGCACCCAAAATAGTACGGTTTACTGTGCGTTCACTTCGCGGTAGAGGAGCGAGGCCTCGCTCTTGCCGGCGGTCTCGGATACATCGAGCACCTCGACCGCGAGCACGCGCTCACCGAAGTGCAGCGCGATCACGTCGCCGACCTTCACGTCGTAAGACGCGCGGGCGACCTTGCCGTTGACGGTCACGCGGCCGCCGTCGCAGGCTTCGTTGGCCACGGTGCGGCGCTTGATAAGGCGCGAGACCTTGAGATATTTGTCAAGACGCATGGAATTCGTCTCCTTTTCGGAAAAGTGCGGGATCAAAGGGACTCCACCAACTCAAACGGCGGCGCATCGCGCCGCCGTTTTGATGATGAAAGAGCTTGACTGGGGAATTACTCCGCAACAGCGTCCTTGAACGCCTTACCAGCCTTGAAGGTCGGGACCTTGGAAGCGGCGATGGTGATGCTCTCCTTGGTCTTGGGGTTGCGGCCGGTGCGCTCAGCGCGGTGCTTGGTCTCGAAAGAGCCGAAGCCGACGAGCTGGACCTTCTCGTCGTTCTTCAGAGAGTCGATAATGGTGTCGAGGGCAGCGTTGATCACAACCTCGGACTCCTTCTTGGAAATGCTGGCTTTTTCCGCCACGGCAGCAATGAGTTCAGTCTTGTTCATCGTTTGATCCTCCTGAATAGTGTCCGGAGACGGGGCCTCCGGGGTGTATATGAGCAAAAAGCGTTGCCGCTTTTGGTCATCTGAGTTGTTCCTTGGCGTCGTTCCACAGCGCCATCAGCTCATCGAGCGGGAGAGCGGATATATCCTCGCCGCGCGCATTCACCGTCTCTTCCACCTTGCGGAAGCGCGCGATGAATTTTTCGCAGGTCTTTGAAAGCGCCGCTTCGGGGTCGACGCCGCAGAAGCGGCCGACCTTGACGGCAGCAAACAGCACGTCGCCGAGTTCTTCTTCAAAGTTTGTGCCGTTTTCAACGGCGGAGCGCAGCTCCTGCGTCTCCTCGTCGAGCTTGTCGAGCGCGCCGGAGACATCGGGGAATTCAAAGCCCGCCTTCGCGGCCTTGCTCTGCAGCTTGTCCGCCCGCCAGAGGGCGGGGAGTGAACGGGCGACGGAATCCATCGCGTCGGCCGTGGTGCGCTGGCCCTTTTCCTGCCGCTTGAGCTTGTCCCAGTTGACGAGCACCTGCTCGCTGTCGTCCGCCTTTGCGTTTGAAAACACGTGCGGGTGGCGGAAGATGAGCTTTCGCACCACGTGGTCGGTCACATCGTCGGTCGTGAAGCGGCCGGCTTCCTCTTCCATGTGGATGTTGAAGAGCACCTGCATCAGCACATCGCCGAGCTCTTCTTTCATCAGCTCGGGATCATCGAGGTCAAAGGCCTCGGCGGCCTCATAGGCTTCTTCAAGGAAGTTGCGGCGGTTCGACTCGTGCGTCTGCTCGCGGTCCCACGGGCATCCGTCCGGCGCGCGCAGAATGCGCAGGATGTCAACAAGGTCGTCATAAGTGTAGACAGCTTTCTCAGGATAATTTATCATATATTCCCTCTCATTGCAAGGTGTTTTGCGCAATTTCCCTGATTTTTCAGGGGTTTTCAGCGCACGTGCAGGATGCGGGCGAGCTTTTCGCCCTTGGGCAGCAGCGCGAGGTCGTCGCGCGTGACGATCCGCAGTGCGAGGACAAGCGCGACGTACACGATGACCGCCAGCACGACCGCAAGGCCGACGTTCACGATCTGCGTCGTGGTCGCGCCGCCAAGCGCGATATGGGCGGCGAAGAAGCGATAGGAGAATCTGGCGCACACGGCCATCACGAGCGATGCGATCAGCGGCTTTGCAAAGACCTTGAAGTAATTCGGCTTATCCTCCATCGTGCGGTAGACGAAAAAGAGGTTGAGCGACGATACGATCACAAAGCACACGAGCGTGCCGAAGGGAGCGGCGTGGATGTTGATGGACGGCACGGCGGTGAGGTTGTAGTTGAAGATGATCTTGACCACGCCGCCGATGAGCATCGTGAAAACGGGCACATGCACGCGGCCGTAGGACTGCAGGATGGAGTTTGAAATGAGCATCAGGCAGACGAACATGCTCGCGATGCCGAGCACGGCTAAAAGCGAGCCGCCGAGCTCGCTGTCATAGCGCGGGTAGCAGAGCTTCATAATGGGCTCAGCCAGCGCCCAGAGGCCAAGACCCATCGGGAAGGCCATCAGACCCGTGACGCGCAGCGACGAGTTGATGACGCGGGACGTGTGCACGCGGTCATTGCGCGCAAGGGAAGCTGATACCGTCGGGATGACGGAGATGGTCAGCGCCGTCATCATCGACGACGGCAGGTTGTAGAGGTTCATGCCCGAGGAATACGTGCCGTAGAGGTGGCGCGTCTCCTTGAGCGTGTAGCCCAGCGCGTTCTGGAGCTGGCCCTGCACAAGCGACGTGTCGATCAGCGTGATGATCGACACCATCGAGGCCGACAGTGTGATGGGGATGGCAATCGAGAGCAGGCGCTTCAAGATCGCGCCGGAGGCATCCGGCGTGTCTGTGCCCGGGGTGCGCGGGCGGTGGCGCAAGTAGTCGATGAGCATGTAGACGAGCGCGAGCACCGAGCCGACCGTCACGCCGACGATGGCCGCGGCCGCGGCGATGTAATCCTCGTACCCAAGGCTCACGACGTACATCGAAAGGCCAAGGCCGATGAAGAGCTTGCTGACCGCCTCGATGATCTGCGAGACGGCGGTCGGCGTCATACGGAAGCTGCCCTGTGCAAAGCCGCGGAACGCGGCAAGGCAGCCGACGCACACAACGCCCGGGGCAAGCGCCTTGATACCGTAGGCGGCGTTCGGGTTATTGAGAAGCGCCGCGCACTTCTCGTTGCCGAACCACATGATGACAAACGAGAGGACACCGAGCGTTAAAAACGCGGCGAACGACACCTTGAGTACCCTGCGCGCCTGACGCTCGCGCCCGAGCGTCTTCGCCTCCGAGATCATCTTCGAGAGCGCCACGGGAAGTCCCGCGGTCGAGATGGTCAGAAGCACGGCATAGATGTTGTAGGCGTTGTTGAAGTCGGCGTTGCCCGTCTCGCCCAGAATGTTCGCGAGCGGAATTTTGAAGAGCGCGCCGATGATCTTCACGATGACGACGCCGGCGGCCAACACCGCCGCGCCGCCGAAAAAGGACTGTTTCTTTTCCGTAGCCATTAAAATTTCGACCTTTTCCTTCTTAGCAGAAATAAACTGTTTTACAGCCGCTCGAGGCAGCCGAGGATGAGCGAGGAGAAATGCGGGGCCGACTGCTCCGCCATCTCGTTGACCTCCTCGCCGGAGAGCGGCTGGGGCAGCACGCCCGCGGCCATGTTGGCGCACAGCGTCACGCCGAGGATCTCATACCCGCAGTGCGCGGCGGCGATGGCCTCCGGCACGGTGGACATGCCCACGGCGTCCGCGCCCAGAATCCGGGCGGCGCGGATTTCGGCAGGCGTTTCAAACTGCGGGCCGGGGAAGTACATGTAGACGCCCTCGCGCAGCGTGAGGTCCTGCTCCCTGGCGACATCTTTCGCGAGCTCGCGCAGGCGGGGAGAGTAAACGCTCGACATATCGGGGAAGCGCGTGCCGAACTCGTCGATATTCGGCCCCCAGAGCGGGCCAAAGTCGAAAAGCTTGATGTGATCGGAAATGAGCATCAGGTCGCCTGCTTGGTAATCGGTGTTCACCGCGCCCGCGGCGTTCGTCACGATCATCGTCTTTGCGCCAAGCAAGCGGATGACGCGGCAGGCGTAGGCGGCGTCCTCCATCGTGTAGCCCTCGTAGCAGTGCATGCGGCCCTGCATGACCGCCACGCGCTTGCCGCGCAGCTCGCCGAAAACAAAGCGGCCCTCGTGGCCCGGCGCGGTGGACGCGCGGAAGTGCGGGATGTCCGCATAGTTCACGCAGGTGCGCGCCTCGACGCGGTCGCCGAGAAAGCCCAGGCCGCTGCCGAGAACCAGCAGTACCTCGGGACGGAAATCGCCGAGGTGAGACGCGATCATATCTGCGCTCTCGCAGTAATCATCATAGGTGAAGTGCGGCTTGACCGCATCGGCGGTAAAGAAATCACTCTTATTCATCGTTATTCTCCTTGTTCGGCGTAAAAGCGGGCGAAGTCCATCAGGTTCGCGCGTCGCTTTTCGGGCCGGTCGATGTATTCGCGCGGGTATTTGGCGTTGAACGCGCGGCGGATCTGCCCGCCGCCGACCATCTTGGTCGAGCCGCCCGCGCCGAGCGAGAGGATGGAGTGCAGCTCTTCCATGATGTAGATGTTGTAGAGCCCCGTGCCGCCGGGCTTCGTCCAGCCGACGTTTTCAAAGCTGCCGGACATGTACTTCTGGCGGTAGAGATAATAGGGGGCAAAACCATGTTTACGCAGCGTGGGGTCGGCATAGTCCAGCATTTGCGCGACCTCGTCCGCGCCGGGGATGCGGCTGCCTTCAAGCATGATGCGGCTGCCCTTTTTGAGCGACAGCGTGTGCACCGTGATGTTGTCCGCGCCCATCGAGATGACCTCGTCGAGACTCCTTGCAAAGCCCTCGGGCGTATCCTCGGGCAGGCCCGCGATGAGGTCCATGTTGACGTGCGGGAAATTGGCGGCGCGCACCTGCTCCATCGCGCGGCGGATATCGTCCGCCGTGTGGCGGCGCCCGATGGCCGCGAGGACGTTGTCCTCCATCGTCTGGGGGTTGATGGAAACGCGCGTGGTGTTGTGCGCGCGCAGCACGCGCAGCTTTTCTTCGTCGATCGTGTCGGGACGGCCCGCTTCGATCGTGAGCTCGGCGAGACCTCCAAAGTCGAAATTCTGCTCCAATTTTGTGAGCAGGCGGTCCATCTGGTCGGCGGTCAGCGTGGTCGGCGTGCCGCCGCCCATGTAGAACGACTTGACGTTCAGCCCCAACTCGCGCACGAGCTGCCCCGCCGCGGTGATCTCGTCGAAAAGCGCCTCCAGATACGGCTCGACGAGCGAGAACGACTTTTCCACACTCTGGGCGACGAAGCTGCAATAGGCGCAGCGCGTCGGGCAGAACGGGATGCCGACATAGAGCGAGATATCGTTCGGTTCCAGCTCCGCCGCGGCGCGGATACCAGCGTCCGCCGCCTCAATGGCGAGGCGGGCGCGCGCGGGCGTGACGCAGTAGAGCTCCTGCAATTCCTTTTCCGCACGTTTTTTGCCGCCCTCGCGGATGAGCGAGAGCGCGACCTTGCTGGGCCGCACGCCGGTCAGGCTCCCCCACGCGGGGGAGATGCCGAGCAGGTCCTTCGCCGCGCCGAAAAAGCTGATGCCGACGGCGTGACGGCGCTGTCCTTCTTTTTCATACTCCGTGCCGGAGAGGGGGTAGTCGTAGCTGTGGGCGGCGGACTTGCCGTCCATGCCCAGCTCCGTCGTCACCTGCACGCGCTCATCCTCTTCGGTGAGCGTCACGCGCGCCCAGCGCGTGTCGACGGTTTTGTTGACCGTGCCGTAAACGGGCTTTTCGCCGGGGAAGAGCGTGAGTAAGCTCTGCTCCAGCGCGTATTTTTCATCATGCCCAATGAGCTCAAGTTTCATGTGGTTTCGTGTCCTTTATCGCAGCGCATGGCGCAGATACGGGTTCATCGCCTTTTCACGCGCGAGCGTTGTGGAATTCATGTGGCCGGGGTAAACAGTGTAGTCGCCTTCGATCTGGGCGAGACGGCGCAGCGAGGCGAGCATCTGCGCGTCGTTGCCGCCGGGGAGGTCGGTGCGGCCCATCGAGCCTGCAAACAGCGTGTCGCCGGGGAACATCGCGTCGCCGACCAGCAGCGTTACACCGCCGAGCGTGTGGCCCGGCGTGGCGAGAACTTTGATCGTGAGCGAGCCGAGCGGCAGCGTATCGCCCTCGCCGTAATACTTGAGGTCGGGGACGAGGTCGGCCATCGGGTAGTGGTAGATGCCGGTGGAGTGGGCGTCGGCCTCGCCGATGTAGACGGGCACATCCGGCAGCGCCTTTTTGAGCGCAGGCACGGCGAGCGTGTGGTCGCGGTGTCCGTGGGTCAGGAGAATGTATTTGAGCGTGACGCCCTCGCTTTTGACGAGCGCGAGCAGTTTTTCCGCCTCGTCGCCCGGGTCGATGAGCGCGGCGGACTTCGTTTCCTCGTCAATGAGCAGGTAGCAATTCGTCTGCAGGGAGCCGACGACAGTGGTGATGACTTTCATGAAGAAATAACCCCTTTCTTTACTGCTTTTTCGGTGCGTCTAAGTCGGCGGAGTCCACGATCAGCGTGAACGGCCCGTCGTTGAGCGATTCGACCTCCATGTAGGCGCCGAATTCGCCGGTTTCGACATGGTAGCCCTTCTCGCGGCAGATCTCTACGAACTTTTCATACATCGGGATGGCGATCTCAGGCCGCGCGGCGCTTAAAAATTCGGGACGGCGGCCCTTGCGGCAGTTGCCGTAGAGCGTGAACTGCGAAACGACCAGAAGCTCGCCGCCGACATCGTCGAGGGAGAGGTTGATCTTGTCGTTCTCGTCGTCAAAAATGCGCAGCGAGCAGAGCTTGTCCGCCATCTTGCGGCATTTTTCTTCCGTGTCGTCAGGCGCAACGCCCAGCAGGATCAAAAAGCCCCTGCCGATCTTGCCCTTGAGCTCTCCGGCGATCGTAACGGAGGCGTGTTTAACCTTAGTCAATACTGCTCGCATGATGATTCTCCTTTTTATCCCCAAAGGGGGAGTGTTTTGATCCCCACTGCCGTGGGGAGCGCGGGTCAAGGGGGGTATTCTCTTCTCGAAGAGAATTCCCCCCTTTGTATCCCCCAGAGAAGGACGAGGGGAGTTCCCCTCGACCCCCAACATTGTGAGTTTGTAGCTTGAAGAAGTGCTCAGCCTGCGGAATCGGGTGCCTGCCAAGTGATGAATCTAAACGACTTGGTGTGCTTCTATCTTCGCTGCCGCTTTGCCTGCGATTCGTTACCCTTTAGCAATCTCCGTCTACTTCGGATTGGTGCAATCTTGTGCTTGCCTGCCAAGGCGGCATTGCTGACGCTCGCCGCGATATCGTATTATCGGTAGACGGCGATTAGGCTGCACTTGCGCAAGATCAGCAGAGCGGCACCCGCAAGGGGTGTACCGCATCCGTAAGGCGGCAAAGCCGCCAACGGCTGCGCAACAGCGGGTAGTAGAAGCAGAGGCAAATCGTCTTGCAATGCTAACGCGGCTCCGCCGCACGCAGGCAGTTGCATTCCGGAGGCATAAAGGTTGTTCGAGCTTGGGGCTGCCAATCAGACGCCTTTCTTTTGGACGGTCACACCGCCCGTTTTCTTTCTCGGGAAAGAAAATGGGGGGTGTGGTCCTGCCGCCCGCAGGCGGCATTTCTCTCCGCGCGATGCGCGGAATTTAGCCCGCTGGGCGGTCCACCTTCATCACTCCGCTGATCTGATGCAGCCGACGCATGACCGCCGCGAGATGCTGCGCGTCGGAAATAAAAATACTGAGGTGAATGACCGCAAAGCCGTCGGCGGTCGTCGTCGCGTTGATGGACGCCACGCGCGTCTGCGAGGACGAGAGCGCGGCGGAGACGTCGAGCACGAGGTCGAGGCGGTCCTTGGCGTAAATGTCGAGCGCGGTCTGATACGACTCCTTGACGTCCGTGCCCCAGCTCACTTTGATCCAGCGGCCGCGCTCCTCGGGCTTTCTGCGCTCAATGGCGGCGTTGGGGCAGTCGCAGCGGTGGACGGACACACCGTAGCCGCGCGTGATGAAGCCGACGATCTCGTCGCCGGGGACAGGCGTGCAGCACTTGGAGAATTTGACAAGGCAGTTCGACAGCCCCTCGACCACGATGCCCTGCTCGCTCTTCGTGCGCTTGGGGACGGCGGGACGCGTCGCGCCGGAGTTGTCCACCGGCACGGTGGCGGCGCGCTCCTCCTTGCGCTGCTTTTCGAGCTTGACGATCTCGTCGTGGATGCGGTTGACGGCCTTCTGCGCGGAAAATCCGCCGTAGCCGATGGCGGCGTACATCTCATCCATCGAGCCGAACGACGTCTTCTTGAGAAGCGCGGCCTCGATATCCGTGCCGAGCACGTCACTCATCGGGATGCCGAGGTGCTTGAGCTCTGCTTCAAACGAGATGCGGCCGTTGATGATGTTTTCCTCGCGGCGCTCCTTTTTGAACCACTGGCGAATTTTGCTGCGTGCCTCGCTCGATTTGGCGATCTTGAGCCAGTCGCGGCTGGGGCCGTGCGCGTTTTTTGAAGTCAGAATTTCGACGATGTCGCCGTTTTTGAGCTGATAGTCGAGCGGGGCGATGCGCCCGTTGACCTTCGCGCCCGTCATGCGGTTGCCGATGGCCGAGTGGATGGAGTAGGCAAAGTCGATGGGCGTCGCGCCGGCGGGGAGGTTCGTCACGTCGCCGCGCGGAGAGAAGACGAAGACCTCGTCGGCGAACATGTCGACCTTGAGCGTGTGGACGAATTCCTCGGCGTCGGTGTTCTCCTGATTTTCAAGCAAACGGCGCACCCATTCGTAGTTGTGCTCGCCTGCGTTGCCGGAGATGCCCTGTTTGTACTTCCAGTGCGCGGCGACGCCGTATTCGGCGATCTCGTGCATCTCTTCGGTGCGAATTTGGACCTCGAACGGGATGCCGTCCGCACCGATGACGGTGGTGTGGAGCGACTGGTACATGTTCGGCTTGGGCGTGCCGATATAGTCCTTGAAACGGCCCAGAATGGGACGGTAAAGGTCGTGGATGATGCCGAGCACGTTGTAGCAGTCGGCCACGGTGTCGACGATGACGCGGAACGCGAAGAGGTCGAGCACCTCGTCCATCGTCTTATTCTGCGCGTACATCTTGCGGTAGATGCTGTAGGGATGCTTCATGCGGCCGTAGACCTTGAGATACGGGACGTGCTGCTCCTTCAGGCGCTCTTCGATCTGCGCCTGCACGCGCTCCATAAAGGCCTCGTGCTCGGCCTCCTTGGCCGCGAGCGAGCGGGTGATCTCGTCGTAGCCGACGGGGTCCAAATACTTGAGGGACAGGTCCTCAAGCTCCCACTTGATGCGCTGCATACCGAGACGGTGAGCGATGGGCGCGTAAATTTCCATCGTTTCGAGCGACTTCTGCCGCTGCTTTTCCGCCGTCTGGTACTCCATGGTGCGCATGTTGTGCGTGCGGTCGGCCAATTTGATGAGAATGACGCGGATGTCCTTGGCCATCGCCATGAGCATCTTGCGCAGGTTCTCCATCTGCTCTTCTTCCTTGCTGGCGTACTGTACGCGCGTCAGCTTGGAGACGCCCTCGACCAGATCCGCGACCGCGGGGGAGAACTCCTTGGCGATCTCGGCATACGTGGCGGAGGTGTCCTCGATGCAGTCGTGCATGAGGGCGGCCTCGATGGACTCTGAGTCGAGCCGCAGCTCCTTGGCGATGATCTGCGCGACGGCGAGTGGGTGCGTGATAAACGGCGAGCCGTCCTTTCTGAGCTGACCGTTGTGGTGCGTGTCGGCATAGCGGAAGGCCTTGTCGATCTGGGCAAAGTCTGCGCTCGGGTTGTACTGGTGGATCGTCTCGACAAGGTGGTCGTACATACCGAGCACGAGCGCCGCCTGCTCGCCGGTCTCCACGCAGGTGCCGGGCGCGACGATCTGGAGGGGAGCCGAAGCGGTATTCTCTTTTAATGCTTTATCCTGTGCTGTCATATCCGAATCGTCTCCTTTAATTACGAAAGAAAGCCGTGCAGGGCGGAAAGATAGGGGCTCTTGTCAAGCTCGACCTTTTTCCCGTCCGCTGTCAGGCGGAGCGTGAGGGTCGTGTCCTCGCGCTCGATCGAAAGAAGCCCGCGCTCGGCAAAGACCTGCAAACACATCGCCGTGCGCAGAAACGTCTCCGCGCCGACCATTTCCGAGCTCAAATGCCGCAGCAGCGGCAGCATGGGCTCGCTGACGCCGTCAGGTCCGACTTCGCGCTCCAGAACGCGCCACGCGCGCACGAACTGGTCACGCGAGGGGAGCGCCCGCGCCGCGTCGCGCGGGGAGAGCGTACCGCCGCTAATCAGCTCGCGGCAGAGGGAAAGCGCCTCATTCTCGCGCCCGCTGGGGTCGAGCGAGGGGCGCAGGTCGATGAGTTGGAGCTGGATGGAGCGCTGGGAGCGGAACTCGTTCACCTGCAGATAGAACGCCGCGTCCACACGCATACCCGCGCACACGCCGCACTCGTCGGCGGTGACGGAGAAGAAAATGCCGTCGAAATTCACGCGGCTTTTCTGTAGTTTCAGCTTTAAGTGCCGGTTCTGGCCCACGCCCTGCACGCTCTCGAGCGTTGCGCCGCGCAGGCAGAAGACGGGGCGGTTGTTGCCCGCGCCGTAGGGCTCGAGGAGCGAAAGCGCCTCGACCTCCTCAAGCGTGATGAGCGAGGGGTGCTGCAAGTCGACGTCGACGTCGAGCATCGACACCGGCGGATGCTCGCCCGTGTGGGCGCGCACATACTGGTTCATCCGCGTGCGGAACGCGGGGATGTTGCGCTCTTCGATCGTAAAGCCCGCGGCGAGCTCGTGTCCGCCGAAGCTCACAAGAAGGTCGGAGCACGCTTCGAGCGCATTGAAGAGGTTAAAGCCGCCGTAGCTGCGGCACGAGCCCTTACCCGACCCGCCGGAGAGGTGGATCATAAAGCTCGGGCAGGAGAATTTTTCGGAAAGTCTCGACGCCACAATGCCCACGACGCCTTGATGCCAGTCCTCGCTGGACAACACGAGCGCACTGCGCTCGCTCTCGGGAAGGTCCTCCATCTGCTCGATGGCGCGGCGGAAAATGTCCTGCTCCACGCTCTGGCGCTCGCGGTTGAGCTCGCACAGCTCGCGCGCGAGCTTTTCCGCGCGGACGGGATCGTCGGTGAGCAACAATTCCGCGGCCAACTCGGCGCGGCCCATGCGGCCCGCGGCGTTGATGCGCGGGGCGAGCACAAAGCCGATCTGGATCGACGAGATGGGGCGCGACGTGAGCCCCGCCTCGCGCAGCAGCGCGTGCAGCCCCGTAAAGTCGCTGCGGTCGATGCTCTCAAGCCCGCACTGCACGATGGTGCGGTTCTCGCCCTCCATGCGCATGACGTCGGCGATCGTGCCGATGGCGGCAAGCGTGCAGTAGCGCGCAAACAGCGCATCCTCGCGCCCCTCGCCAAGGGCCAAAACGAGCTTGAGCGCGACGCCCACACCCGCCAAGTGCTTGAAGGGATACGGGCAGTCGGGCCGGTGGGGGTCGACGACGGCCACGGCGGCGGGGAGCTGCTCCTTGCACTCGTGGTGGTCGGTGATGACAAGATCGACGCCGAGCGTCGCGGCGTAGGCCGTCTCGTCCACGCCCGTGATGCCGCAGTCGACCGTGACGATCAGCGTCACGCCGGACTCGGAAAGTGCGCGGATGGCGTCACAGCCGAGGCCGTAGCCCTCCTCGATGCGGCGGGGAATGTGCATCGTCACATCCGCCCCGCGCGAGCGGAGATAATCGGTCAGAAGGCAGGTCGAGGTGATACCGTCCACGTCGTAGTCGCCGAAGACCGCCAGCTTTTCGCCGTTTTCAAGCGCCTTCGAGATGCGCGCGACGGCCTTGTCCATGTCCTTCATCAAAAACGGAGAGTAGGCGAGCGTCTTCTCGCGCTCGAGCGCTTCGGCGGCCTGCTCGCTCGTTTGAACGCCGCGCGCGGCCAGCACCGACGAGACAAGATAGGGGTATCCCGCGTCCATCAGCGTCTTAATGGCATCCTCCGGCGCGGCGGGGATCTGCCAGTGCTCGTACTTCATGTTTCGGCTCACCTTCTTTCTTTTGAGAACTTTTGGGCATACTATCTCAGGCAATACTGCCTCATCATACTAATACAATCTATTATTTTAACAAAGACCACCGCAAAGGTAAAGAGAAAATTTGACTATCCACGCGACTTTGTGCTACAATACGGCAGAAAGAGCACCCAAAAGGGGGAAAATACCAATGAAACAGATCGCAACGCGCCTGACGGCGCTTCTTCTTGCGCTCGTGATGACCACGACGCTCGCGCTCGCCGCCAACAAATCCGGCTATTCCGACGTGCCGGACAAGAACTGGGCGAGCCAAAGCATCGCGCAGTGCAAGCAGTACAACTTATTGCAGGGCATCGGAAACGGCAAGTTCGGCCTCGGACAGAAGATGACGCGCGCGGCCTATGCCGCGGCGCTCTGCCGCCTGATGGGCTGGCAGATGCTCACGCCCGAAAAGGGCAGCTATACCGACAATCAGGATGCGAAAAAGTGGTATTATAGCGCCATTGAGACCGCGAGCGCGCACGACGTGTTCTCCGGCCACAGCACGACCTGCCGACCGAACGACCCCATCACGCGTGAGGAGATGGCCGCGATGACCGTCCGCGCACTGGGGTACAGCACGCTTTCCGGCACGGTGCAGGATGAGTGCCCGTTCACCGATGTTTCGACGAATCCCGGCTATATCACGCTCGCCTGGCGCATGGGCCTTGTGGTGGGTATGAACTTAACGACGTTCGCGCCGAAAAACGACACGACGCGCGAGCAGGCCGCGGCGGTGCTGCTGCGCGCCTACAACGGCCTCAAGGCCAAAGTCAGCGTGACGAGCGTGAGCGCGGCGCCCTCCGGCGCGGTGCCGGTTGAGAGCCTGACGGGCACGA
>ERZ773143.1094-NODE-1094-length-26006-cov-9.183846_pt1 | contig 26006 bp, 24 predicted proteins | sample MGYA00580852_ERZ773143 | MGnify/ENA primary metagenome ERZ773143 (study PRJEB29015, sample SAMEA2737853) | human gut metagenome | biome: human gut; feature: human-associated habitat; material: faeces | place: China | collected 2012 ... | reverse complement strand
TATGATTTCCTTTGTGAGCCATGGAGATAAGACTCTTTAGAGGCTTATCGGAATGTCCGGCGAACAGGAATATCATATTTGTCTGTACCGTTTTTCTTTTTCATTACATATAAAATCAAGACTTGTGAAAGAAAACAGAAACTATTATAATATTTGATAGGAGCAACGAAATATTGCAGCGCAGAGGGAGAAGGGTGAAATATGTTTGAACTGATATTTATTATTATTGTGATCGCAGTGATCGTGTCAAAGGTAAAGGCACAGAATCAGGGAGCAAATCGAAACAATACTACCTATATAAATGGAAAACCGGTAAAGAATAACCGCCAACAAGTTTATGGAGCCGGGCAGATGAACCGTCAGCCACAGAACTATAGTGCAGGACAGTCAAGCCGTCAGGCACAGCCGTACAGAGGGGCACAGTCAAATCGACAGGCACAGCCGTACAGAGGGGCACAGTCAAATCGACAGGCACAGCCATACAGACCACAGCCGTCCGGACGTCCGGTGCAAAATCCTTGGTCACAGACGAATAGAGGAACGGCGCAGTCACGTCCACAGAAAAATCAGGATATTTTAAGCCGTGCAAAACAGAATGTGCAGGAAAATGATGAGGATCTATTAAAAGAGGCAGACAGAATGCAGCATGAGGCTGCAAGAGGAGCAGCAGACACACCAGTTCTGACACCGAGTGGAAAAGTTGCAATGCAGAGAGTACAGCCTGTCGGACAGCAGATTGGAGCAGGTTTTGATGAGGACTGTGACATCATGCAGAAATTGAACGATCTCATGATCATGGGCTATAGTGGTAATCTGGAATTTGACAGGGATTTTATTGCAGAAGGCGTGGATATGTTGAACAGCTATCAGGAATTTGGAAATAATTTATAGATTTCTGATCATGCAGTTCATTGAAAAAAGTGGTTTACATAATTTGTGGCAGAAAAGAGGAAAACAGCGTGCGGCAATTACCAAAAAACGGAGAATTTTACCGGCATTTTAAAAATAAATTATATCAGATCATTGCAGTGGCAAAGCATTCTGAGACGGGTGAGCAGCTTGTGATTTATCAGGCACTCTACGGAGATTTTGGTGTGTATGCAAGACCATTGGAAATGTTTATGAGTGAGGTTGACCACGAAAAATATCCGGATGTGATACAGAAATACCGGTTTGAACGGGTTGAGTTATCCTCGGATGTGCCGGCAGAAGCGCAAAAGGAAACAAGTGTGCAGAGTGAATACGAGGGCGGTATCAATCCAAAGGTTCTGGAATTTCTGGATTCCGAAGACTTTGATGAGCGCTATAATATTCTGGTTGCACTGCGGGATGAGATCGATGACCAGATAATCAATACGCTGGCGGTTGCATTGGATGTTGTGATCCCGGAAGGTAACATTGACGATCGCTATGATCAGCTGAAGATGTGCCTTCGAACGAGACAGCGGTACGAGAGTAACCGTCTGAGATAAAAGAGGCAGCACAGTGTCGTTATAAAGTCATGAAAAAAGCATTTAGAAAAACAGTGCGCCTAGCGTTTGCTGAGCGTACTGTTATGATATTTGGAGGAAAATGTGACATCCTCCCCAAACCATGCAGGCGGGACGAAATGTTCTGCCTCTTCTTTTGTCTCGAATTCTACTTCGGCAAGCTGCAAAGGCGCAAGTTCCCCTTCAAAGACATCAAGTTCAATGGTCAGTTTATCGGTAAGTGGAATCAGGTATCTGCGCTTTTGGATGAGGATTCCATCAATTTTTTCTTTTAAGTGGGCAAATGCTTCTGCGTTTAACGGAAGATTATATTCCTCGCGGCACATTAGTCCTGCACCTTTGTAAGTCAATGTATATTTGTCATTTGATTTTCGGATGCGGACAACAGGATCTGTATTCAGATAACCCTGTTCAATGTGTTTACATTCGTATTGTTCCAAATTTTCCGGGAGCCGGTCAATTAAATATTTACGTTCGATTTCCATGAAGAGTTCCTTTCGTTATCATAAGATTCAGTGATACTGTAGTTATCATAGGCTAATTGTCTGCATTTTGCAATGCGTAAGTGATATTGACGTGGAGAGAGCATCCTTTTATAATAAATGAGGACAGATTATGTTTAGAAATCGCAGAAATAACGTTCTGTGGTTTGACAGTAGAAGACTATTTTCTGCGAAAAAGATAGTTTTGACACAGACAAAATGGAGGATAAACGGCATGAAAAAAGTTGGTATTTTTATGGCAGACGGATGCGAAGAGATTGAGGGACTGACAGTTGTTGATATTGTGCGCAGGGCAAAGTTAGAGATGACAACCATTTCTATCACAGATAAAAAAGAAGTGACCAGTTCCCATAATGTCACATTTTTGACAGACGCACTTGCATCAGAAGTTGATTTTGACGGATTTGATGCAATTGTTCTTCCGGGAGGAATGCCTGGAACATTGAATCTTGGAGCAAGCGACATGGTCAATAAAGTGATTAAAAAGTTTGAAGGAGAGGGAAAAATTGTTGCAGCAATCTGTGCAGCACCGAGTGTTTTAGGGGCAGCAGGATTGTTGGAAGGAAGACATGCGACCTGCCATCCGGGATTTGAGGAAAAACTGACCGGTGCGATCACGAGTGAGGATGCAGTTGTTGTGGACGGAAACATTATCACAAGCCGTGGAATGGGAACAGCAATCGATTTTGGATTAGCAATCGTGGATTGCCTGACAGATTTTGATGAGGAAGTCGTAGAGCATGTGAAAAAAGGAATTGTCTATCGCAATTTTGAAGAAGTATAATCTTGATACAGAATATGCAAAAAGGGTTTTGCAATAAATAATTCATGACAATAGAATGTTCGTAGAGCGTGCATTCTATTGTTTTCAGATTTACATAATGATGCACAAAAAAGCCACCGCAGATCTTGGGAAGATACCTAAGATGTGCAGTGGCTTTTTCCTAATGGCTAGTTTTTCATCTGTTCTTCCTGCTTCATGATCATTTTTTTGACCATTTCACCACCAATGCTTCCAGCCTGTGCAGAAGTTAAGTCACCATTGTAACCTTCTTTTAAAGGTACTCCAATTTCACTTGCAACTTCCTGTTTGAAACGATTCATGGCCTCTTTTGCCTGTGGTACAGCCATTTTACTGGTGTTAGAACCTGAATTAGATCCGCTCATGGTTTCACCTCCATATTTTTCCCTTGTGTTATTTTAGGAGTGCAGCAACGTCAATTTTTCTGATAAATCAGAAGCAAGCCGCTGTTGTTTGTCCTAATTCTATTATTGACAGCATCTGAAAAAATATGTTGGAAATATCTGGAGATTTTGTATTAATTGTGTTGACAATTTAAAAACTTTATGTTTTACTTTGTTAGTAAGCTAAATTGCATGAGAATCATAGCGGCACATTTGGTGGCGTTTACAGATGCAAAATAAGAAGAAAGAGAGGTAAGGATATGATTCAGTTTACAACAAATAACACAACATTACAAAATCATAGTAAGAATTACCTCGGTAAACTTTTTTAAGCAGCAGTTCACTGCTATGGGAATGAGAGATATGTCCGTGGTGTAATTCGCCACGGACTTTTTATGTTTTAAGACAGATCAGCGGATAAATGCGCTTCGTGGTGAAGATACTGCGGAGCGTTTTTTGTTTACCGGGGATTCGAAAAAACAAGGGAGGTAAAATCCTCTCCTCACCATGGGGTTCGGATTTTGCTTCGCAAAACTAGGAGGATTTATGAGAAAGTTAAGCAGTTATATCGGGCGTTACTGGTATGGTTATGTGTTTGCAGTTGCAAGCATGGTCACTGCCATTGCGTTAGATATGTTATATCCGAAGATCACACAGAAGATTGTGGATGACGTTATTTTAGGCGGGCAGATGGAGATTCTGACAAAGCTGTTGACCGGAATCGTGCTCGTTGGAATCGGACGAAGCATTTTTGGTTATTGTAAGGAGTTTACGTTTGATTTTCTGTCCTCGAAAATCGGGGCAGAGATGCGGAAAGATTTATTTAACCACATTCAGACCTTGTCCATGCGGTATTTTGACGATACCAATACAGGAGAACTGATGGCGAGAGTCAAAGATGATGTGGATAAAATCCAGAATGCATTAGGTTATGTGGGAATGCTGCTGATCGAGGTGACGATCCATGTGGTATTTGTTTTATACTGCATGTTTTCCCTGAATTGGAAAATGGCATTTTTGCCGGTTACAGTCATGCTCTGCTGTGCTGTGGTGGCAATTATCATGGAGCGTAAGTTGGATAAAGTTTATGAGGATATCAGCGAGGAAAATGCGGTGCTGACCACTGTTGCAGAGGAAAGTCTGGCAGGTGTGCGCACGGTAAAAGCGTTTGCAAGGGAAGATTATGAGATCAAAAAATTTTTGTCCCACAATGAACGCTATTACGATCTGAACATCACACAGTCCAAAGTGCTGGTGCGGTATTATCCGCTGTTTCAGTTTGTCGGAAAAGTGCTTCCGGTGGCAATTACCATTCTTGGAGGAATTTCTGTGATGAATGGAAATATGTCATTAGGTGCGCTGGTCGCATACGTGGAATACAGCAGAAACTGTACCTGGCCAATGGAAATGATGGGATGGCTGACAAACGACCTGTCTTCCGCAGTCGCATCATATAAAAAGATCAAGAAAATATATGAGGTGAAACCGGAAATTGAGGATAGCCGGAATGTTGTAACGTTAGATCATGTCAGCGGAAATGTTGAGTTTGATCATGTTTCCTTCAAGCTGGATGGAAAACAGATTTTATCAGACATCAGTTTTTCGGTAAAAGAGGGAAAGACGCTCGGAATTATGGGGGCGACAGGTTCCGGAAAATCATCGATCATCAACATGCTGCATCGTTTTTATGACACAACGGAAGGCTCCGTCAGACTCGACGGTGTGGATATCAGAAAAATATCTTTAAGACAGCTTAGAAGAAGCGTTGCCGTTGTTTTACAGGATGTGTTCCTGTTCTCGGATACCATTGAAGAAAATATTAAAATGGGTAACCGCAGCACGATGCAGATGGACGAGATAAAAAGTGCCGCAGCAAGCGCGCAGGCAAGCAGTTTTATTGAAAAAATGGATGAGCAGTATGAGACCGTTATCGGTGAGCGCGGTGTAGGACTTTCCGGCGGACAGAAACAGCGGATCAGTATTGCACGGGCGTTGTCAAAACACAGCCCGATTCTTGTCATGGACGATTCCACTTCGGCTCTTGATATGGAGACCGAGCATGAGATCCAGAAGACATTAAACAGTCTGAAAGACACGACGAAGATCATCATTGCACACCGCATTTCAGCGGTCTGCCACGCAGATGAGATCATTTATCTGCAGGATGGCAGGATCGCAGAGCGCGGCACACATGAAGAGCTTCTTGCAAAGAAGGGACTGTATTATGACACTTATATGGCACAGTACGGCGGATATCTGGCATCCTAAAAAATATGTCATGCAGAAGCCGGAAATAAAAATATAAAATGACACATATAGCGAAGGCAGGGCTTCGCTGGAAATTTGACCTGATTTAAATATAACACAGAAGGAGGCTACCATGGCAGTCAATTCATTTCGTGAAGACGAATATATGGAAAACACCGACAAAAAGAAGATTTTAAGCCGGCTGCTTTCCTATTTATTAGATTATAAATTAGCGATTGCCGGCGTTTTGGTCTGTATGGGGATTACCGTAGGAATCTCACTGGTAAACCCATTGCTGATCGAAGAGGCGATCGATCATTACATAGCGCAGTCAGATTTTAAAGGACTGATCGCACTTGGAGTTTTTGCGCTCGCACTGAACGTTCTTTTTATCATTCTCGTAAAAGTAAGAATGTACAGTATGTCCGTGATTTCCAATAAAATATTATTAAAGATCCGACAGGATTTATATGAGCATATCCAGACGTTATCTTTCTCGTTTTTTGACAGCAGACCGACCGGAAAAATTCTTGCAAGAATCATCGGAGATGTCAATTCACTGAAAGATGTCCTGACGAATATGGTCACGACTCTGATCCCGGAATTTATCACCGTCATCGGTGTTGTCGTGATCATGATGATAAAAGACTGGCGTCTGGCGCTGGCATCCTTAAGCACGATCCCGGTCATGATCATCGGTATTTTTCTGGTGCAGAAAATATCTCATAAGAGATGGCAGATTTACCGTAAAAAATCATCCAACCTCAATGCCTACGTGCATGAGGACATTGCAGGGATGAATGTAGTGCAGAGTTTTGGTGCGGAGGACGAGACAAAAGAAATTTTTGAGAACCTGACGGATGAACACCGCAATGCGTTTGTGGATGCAGTCATTTTTGCAAATATGTTCGGATCGGTCATTGACTTCTGCTGGGGAATCGGAGCGATGATGCTATATCTGGTCGGCATCCGTTTCCTTGGGTTTGAAAAAGTATCCGTCGGACTTTTAGTGGCGTTCGGAAGCTATATTAATATGTTCTGGAACCCGATCATGAATCTGAGTAACTTTTACAATAATCTTGTCACAAACCTGACAGCCGCAGAGAGGATTTTTGATATTCTGGATACCGAACCGGACATCACAGATGCAAAAGATGTAGAAGAACTGCCGGAAGTAAAGGGTGAAGTCACATTTTCGCATGTTGGATTCACCTATGACCGGGGAACACCGGCGGAGACGAAGGTGTTAGAGGATGTCAATTTTGTCGTGAAACCGGGTGAGACGATCGCACTTGTCGGACCGACGGGCGCAGGAAAAACAACGATTGTCAATCTGATCAGCCGTTTTTATGATATTGAGCAGGGAAAAATCCTGATTGACGGATATGACCTGACGAAAGTATCCATGAACAGTCTGCGCAGACAGATGGGCGTCATGACACAGGATAATTTCATTTTCCACGGAACAGTGAAGGATAACATTTTATATGGAAAACTGGATGCCACCGACGAAGAGATGATCGCAGCAGCGAAGGCTGTCAATGCACATGATTTTATCATGAAAATGGAAAAAGGCTATGACACTGAACTGAAAGAGCACGGAGCAGGACTTTCCATCGGACAGCGCCAGCTGATCGCATTTGCAAGAACAATGGTTTCCATGCCAAAAATACTGATCTTAGATGAGGCAACTTCAAGCATTGACACGCACACCGAGATTTTAGTGCAGAGAGGGATCGAGGCGCTGCTTGCCGGAAGAACGAGTTTTGTCATTGCACACCGTCTGTCGACCATCCAGAATGCAGACCGTATTTTTGTGATTGACAAAGGCGGTATTTTAGAGCAGGGAAGCCCGGCGGAACTGATGGAGAAAAAAGGAGCTTATTATAAGCTTTATATGGCACAGTTTGCAGAGCTGGGATAAGAGTATGGAATAGTATCAGGAGCAGAAAAATGAGTAAATTGTATTTTGTACGACATGGAGAAAGCGAATGGAATGTAGCAGACAAAATTTGCGGAAGAACAAATATTCCGCTCACGAAGAGAGGTCATGAACAGGCGGTGGAAACCGGGAAAAAGATTGTGGCAGAGGGGATCAAGGCAGATGAAATTTTATATTCTCCGCTGCTTCGGGCGGCAGACACTGCAAAACATATCAGCGTGATGACAGGAATCCCGGCACAGATGGAACCGAGGCTCATCGAGCAGAATTTTGGCGTGTGGGAGGGAACTTCGCCACGCAATTCGGCTGAGTTTTTGGAGGCAAAGAAAGAGTTTTTGAACCGTTATGAAAATGGTGAATCCATGTTTCAGGTGGCACATCGGATTTATGGACTTTTGGATGAACTGAAGGCACAGCCGGATAAAACGTATATCCTTGTGGCACATAATGGGATTGCAAGAGTGGTGAAGTCTTATTTTTCGGATATGACAAATGAGGAGTATGCGGCATTTGGAGTGCAAAATTGCAGCGTGACGGAGTTTTCGTTTGAGGAAAAAAAGGAAATATGTAAATGAAAATAGCATTGGCAGCAGTTGGATTTTATGAGCGGGATATAGAATATAATAGAAATAAAATTTTAAAATGTCTGAAAGAAAACAGTGGAAAAGCGGAGCTGATTTTATTTGGTGAAACCTTTTTACAGGGCTTTGAGGTCTTGGACTGGAAGTATGAAACAGATCAGCATATGGCATTATCTGTCTCTGACAGTAATATTCAGATGATACGGAAGGCAGCAGAAGAGAATGCACTGGCAGCGTCTTTTGGATTCCTAGAGAAAGCGGAGAATAAAATTTACAGCAGTCAGCTTACCATCGGTGCAGATGGAAATATTTTAAATCTGTTTCGCAGGGTGTCAAAAGGCTGGAGGGAATCTTTTGCGGATGAACATTACGCAGAAGGAGATATGTTTACAAAATTTGAATATCTGGGAAAAACATTTTCAATTGGTCTTTGCGGCGATTTGTGGGATGAGAAAAATGTCATGCAGATAAAGAAACTTCGAGCGGATGTGGTGCTCTGGCCTGTATACACAGATTTTCCGGCGAAAGAATGGAATACGGAAATGAAGTATGAGTATGCCGCACAAAGCAAGAAAATTGGCGGGCAGGTTTTACTTGTAAATTCAGTTTGTTTCAGTGGAAATGAAGAAGAATTGGCAAAAGGCAGTGCCGTCTGTTTTTTGGATGGGCAGATAAAAGAAGAACTTCCGGCAGGGAAAGAAGGCGTGCTGATGGTACAGGTTTGATGAATAGTTGTTACATTTTTAGATGTTTGTAACTTATCTTTTCTAAATTTTTTTGTTACAATAGGATGTAGAAAATGTGAAAAAATTAACATACACGGGGAAAAGGGGATGTATGTCAATGGATTTCAGTTTTCGAAAACTTATTAACAACAGATTGAAAAAAGGAGAAGAGTTATTATGGCAAACAGAATTATGTTAAACGAAACATCTTATCACGGAGCAGGTGCAATTGAAGAAATCGCAAATGAAGCAAAGGCACATGGTTTCAAAAAAGCTTTTGTATGTTCAGATCCAGATCTGATCAAATTTGGTGTGACAAAGAAAGTGACAGATGTTCTTGATAAAAATGGTCTTGCTTATGAAATTTATTCTGATATCAAAGCAAACCCAACCATTGAAAACGTACAGCATGGTGTAGAGGCATTCAAAAAATCTGGTGCAGATTATCTTATCGCAATTGGCGGTGGATCTTCCATGGATACTTCCAAAGCAATCGGAATTATCATTGCAAATCCGGAGTTTGAAGATGTAAGAAGTCTCGAAGGCGTTGCTCCTACAAAGAAACCTTGTGTACCGATCATCGCAGTACCAACAACAGCAGGTACAGCAGCAGAAGTTACCATCAACTATGTTATTACAGATGTCGAGAGAAAGAGAAAATTTGTCTGCGTAGATCCACATGATATGCCGATCATTGCAATTGTTGATCCAGATATGATGTCTTCCATGCCAAAGGGATTAACGGCTTCTACCGGTATGGATGCATTAACACACGCAATCGAAGGATATACAACAAAAGCTGCATGGGAAATGACGGATATGTTCCACTTAAAAGCTATTGAAATTATTTCCAGATCTTTAAGAAGTGCAGTTGCCAATGAAAAAGAAGGCCGTGAAGGCATGGCACTTGGACAGTATATTGCAGGAATGGGATTCTCAAATGTAGGACTTGGAATTGCTCATTCCATGGCGCATACTTTGGGTGCAGTTTATGATACACCACACGGAGTTGCATGTGCGATGATGCTTCCAATCGTTATGGAGTATAATGCAGAATGCACAGGTGAAAAATACCGCGAGATCGCCCGTGCAATGGGAGTAGAAGGCGTAGATAATATGTCTGTAGAAGAATACCGCAAGGCAGCAGTGGAAGCTGTACAGAAATTATCCATTGATGTTGGTATTCCAACAAAACTGGAAGCTTTGAAAGAAGAAGATTTAGACTTCCTCGCTGAGTCTGCACATGCAGATGCATGCGCACCAGGTAATCCAAAAGATGCAAGTGTGGAGGACTTAAAGGCATTGTTCCGTAAATTGATGTAAACCGGAGTTTAGGTGACGTAGTGTCGCAGATTCTGCAGTGCTTTTATAGGTTGTGAAGGGCAGATATAAGCGTCTTTTCACAAGTCGTGATCTTATAGGTTTATGAAAAGGAAAATGGTATAAACGAAATAGATTGAAATTACAGAGGGGAAACAATAGATGATTTCCATTGATACAAAAAGACTCCATCTTCGAAATGTATTGCAAAATGATGTGGATGTAATATTTGATTATAGAAATAACGAAATATGTGCTCGATATCAGAGAGGACAGGTAAAAGACTATGAAGGAATTGTAAGTTTGATTGAACGCCGAAGAATAGTTGTTATGCCAAAGGATCATATATTTTCTCTCGGATATACCTTTTCTTATAAATATCATCGACAAGGATATGCTTTTGAAGCCTTAACTGTTTTGACTGAACATCTTCACAAGATGGCTCCAGAATGGGAGTTTATTAGTTTTACAGAATGTAAAAATATATTTGCTCATCTGGGCAAATAACTTCTGGTTGCCTAAACACTTATTACCACAATACAACAGAATATATATTTGACATGGAATCAGTTGAATGTTAGTATAATTATATAAAAGTGCTACCGATAGACGGTTAGCCCTGAAATTTATAGTTTACAAAAGTAACCGCCAAAGTTTTCATGAGGTGACCCCAAAAAGTTAGACTTTTATTGCGTAACAGATTTTGTCTGTTACGCATTTTTTATGCAGCCAAGAGACTAAGGAAATAATTGAAGATATAATTTACAGTGCGACTCTTGCCCCATCTGCCAAAAACAGACAGCCTTGGAAATTTATTGTATATCAAGGTGAAGAAAAGTCTAAGCTGGTTGATGTTATGTGCCAGGGAATAAAGTCAGAAAAAATCACTCATAAACTTATGCCAGAATGGGCATTTGCTATACCGGATGCAGAGAATACTGTTAGAGTTATGGAAGAAGCACCATGTCTTATAGTAGTGCTTAATACAAATCAGAAAACTCCATTTGATAGTATTGAAGATGAAAAACGTATTGTGGAAATTTGTGATTCGCTATCGATAGGCGCTGCTATTGAAAACCATTATACTGTAGACTTGACAGACAGATTCGATCAAAGTATTAGAATAAAATTGCATAATAACGGTAATAGAGAAAATTTCCACTTTTTCCATTGGAAGAGTACGGGAAATTTCTAGGAAATCAAAATTAAAAACTAATACCAAAAAATGAATAATTTTAAAAAAGTGGGAATAGAATAATGACAGAATGCGCAGAGTGTGATAATATCAGTCTATGAAATATATTACCGAAAAATGAAAATTATTCAAAAAATGGGAATAGGAGATTTTGCCATGCAGATTATCGCAAGAAAAAAGTATTTAGATGAACTGATTGAATTGTATGGGACACCAGATATAAAAGTAATTACAGGCATCAGACGAAGCGGTAAATCGGTATTGCTGCAAGAGTTTGTCTCTTATCTGCAGTCATTAGAGGAAACGATAAATATTGTTATGATAAACCTTCAGGAATTAGAGTTTGATCATTTGTTGGAGTATCATGCATTGCATAAGTATATCTTGGATCAGTACAAAGAGGGAATGACGAATGTTTTATTGATTGATGAGGTTCAACTATGCCCGCAGTTTGAACTTGCAATTAATAGTATTTATACAAAAGGAATTTATGATATTTATATTACCGGTTCAAACGCATTTTTGTTAAGCTCAGATTTAGCAACACTTTTTACAGGGAGAACGATGGAAATAAAAGTATATCCATTTTCTTTCGTGGAATATCTAACTTATTATGGAATTACAGACAGGTATGATGAAGCTTTTGATCAGTATGTCCGAACTGGTGGTATGCCTGGATCTTATGTATATAAGACGGAGGACAGACAGTATGATTACATTAGGGATGTGTATTCAACCATTCTTATCAGAGATTTGGTTGAAAAGTATAAGATAAGAAATAAATCAGAGTTCACTAATATATCTGAATTCATGATGGATAACATCGGTAATTTACTTTCGCCTAATAATATCAGCAAAACTTTAAAAAATGACCAGAGCGAGATAACCAGAAAGACGGTGTCAAAATACATTGGGTATTTGGAAAATGCATTTCTGTTCTATGAGGCAAAACGTTATGATTTAAAAGGGAAAAAATATCTGGCAAATAATAGTAAATATTATCTTTGTGATACATCGTTTCGTTATGCAGTCAATGGTACACGAAACATGGACTTTGGAAGAGTTTACGAAAATATTGTTTATTTGGAGTTGCGTAGGAGAGGATATGAGGTATATGTGGGAAAACTTTATAAAAAGGAGGTGGATTTTGTAGCAAAGAAACGTGAGGCTCAAATATATATTCAGGTAAGCGATAATATTTCAGATGAAAAAACATTTGAAAGAGAATATTCACCGTTGCTTGCAATAAGAGATGCATATCCTAAGATGATAATTGCAAGAACACATCATGAAATTTATGATTATAAAGGAGTGCAAGTGGTTGATATCTGTAGATGGTTACGAGAATAGTACAAACTACTGAGTTCATAATTATACAAGGTGTCAGGTACTATGAAGCATAAGTAAATAGTGATTCAAATTTCAGTGTAGATAGTTGTAGGAAGAGGCATTTCTTGATAAGTTAATCGAGTTGTTGGATTAGTTCTAATCGTTTTATTTGCAATCTTATTGCGAAAATAGCAAAAATGATTTAAAACAGGTGAAATCTCAATCGGAATTTACAGGAGGTAAGGATGCTTACTTTATATGAGCCAAAATATGAGGACTTGTGGTTTCGGAAAATGATGCTGGCCGATGAAGATACCATGTCCTACAATCATGCGTGGGGCGGGACAATCCCCTGGCCGGAGGATAAATGGAGCGGCTGGTACAATTATTGGATCGCTTGCCACGAGGACAAGCGGTATTATCGGTACCTAAAAAATGAAGATGGTCAATTCGTTGGAGAAATTGCGTATCACTACGATGCCGAAACACAGCATGAGATAGCCGATGTTATCATATATTCGAAATACAGAAGAAAGGGCTATGGAAGCGAGGCGTTGGATCTGCTGTGTTTCGTAGCGAAAAACAATGGGATTTCAGTTCTCTACGATGATATTGCAATTGACAACCCCGCTATTACACTTTTTCTGAAGCATGGATTTGTGGAAGAATACCGAACAGAAGAAAAAATAATTCTCAAGAAGGAACTGTGATACAAATTCATGTTTATATAACTATAAGAAATGATGCTAGTGGAGGTGTAAATGATGATTCAAAAGATATTTTCGTTTGATGAATATGAGGGGTTTGTCAATGAATTAGCTAAACATCCTCAATATTCAGATCCTCATTTTACTTACGATAAGAATAATCTATATTGTTCATTAAAGTCTAAAGATAAGCATGCTTATGTTGTTTTGGAAAATGGAATTACTAAAGGGCTTTTTGTCTTTATTGTTCTTCCAGATGATAGATATGTTGAGATGCTTATAGGGTTTACCAAGGAAGAAGAAGCGTTTATTGAAATGCTTGAATATATGGAAAGGAATTATTGTGGATATCAGATGGATTTTGTGTTTAATCCACAAAATATGGCAATTTATAAACCATTGAAGTTGAAGGGAGCGATATTTGAACCGGAACAAATGAAAATGATTCAAGGTGGATTTGTGCCTAATGTATCAACCAGTAATATTGAAACATTATCAGATAGGTGGATGAAGCAGTACTATGATCTTCATAATACTGATACGTATTGGACTGCTAAGCGTATTGTTTCTGCTTTAGATAAATTTAGAGTTTTTCTTGCAGTAAAAGATGAACAGGTTCTTGGGTATTTGGATGTTCAAAGTTGTTACGATATTAATGAAATCTATGCATTGTATGTAAAGCCTGAAGTGGTGTCTCAAGGCTATGAACTGGCATTGTTGGCAAACGCAATAGAATTAAACAGACCAAATCAAATGATGGTGGTTGTTGATGTAGATAATAGGGAAGAAGTGGATTTGTATACTGCTGCTGGTTTTGTTAAGTTGGAAGGTCATAATAGCATGACTGCTTATATTCCCCAGTTAATCTCCGGTTTAGATTAGTCCAACATCACGGAATACATCACTCAATTCTGCCGGCATAGCGCCAGCCAGTGATCTGGCCAGTTCCTCCGGTGTGCATTTCCGGCAGCCAAGTACCCATTGGACAGTCATGAAGATAGAACCCTGACAATACATTTCCAATTGAAATTGCAGATGCGGAGAAATCTTTTTACCAGTACGGCTTTCAATCTGATCCGTATAGAAAGCGGTGATCAACTGGAAATCATGATCGCGCAGACAATTCTGGTCATCGTTTTTAAATGCAGCCTTGAAAAACAGCTTTTCTTCCTGGATATAGGTAAATTTATTTACAAGACCTTCATAGACAGATTTTCCTTCCCCCATATGTTCAAAGGATTCTAAGAGAATTTTGTCAAAATACCAGTTGATGAGGTCATATTTATCCTGAAAATTGCGGTAAAAAGTCTGTCTTGTGACACCGCATGCCTCTACAATTTCTTTCACAGTGATTTTTTCTACAGGTGCAGTTTTCATACAGTGTTTCATGGCATTTGCCAGCTCATATTTTGTTCTTTCGTTGGATTTTGTGACTGCCATAGTTTTCTCCTCATTTGTACAGACCTTTCCGGATAATCACATTTTAGCATAAATCAAGTCTGTTCGGAAAATATTTCTATATGAAAAAAAAGTAAACATTCCAAAATTTTTCTAAAATGAGGTTTTATACTTGCCAGACTCTATGTTTTGAAGTATAGTACTCTTCGCTTTGCAGATTTAAAAGAGAAGAGAAGGAGACTACAAAATGACATTTTATCAGGAGTTACAGCTTAGTTCTGCCGGTTCAAAACAGTTGATCAAAAATACGACAGACAAAAAAGAAAAATGGCGTCATATTCTTATTTATAATTTTAAAGTATATCTTGTTATGGCTTTTTGTGTGGCAGTTGTCACGTTGTATACAAAATTAACAGGGCAGGAAAACAGCGTTGCAGGAGTAACGGTCCTATTGGCACTGCTTGTGCTGAGACAGGCTGATTTTGGTATACGGACGAGTCATGGATTGCTGTCCATTGTTGGAATGTTTACAATCATGATGGCTGGCCCGCGACTGGCAAATATGGTATCTCCGGTGGGAGCATTTTTTATAAATTGTGTCTGTATCCTGCTTCTTATGATTTTTGGGTGCCACAATGTCATTATGCATAATCATTCTACGTTTGTGCTCGGGTATCTGCTCTTATATGGATATGATGTGAGTGGCAGAGCATTTGAGATGCGGGTGATCGGACTTACGGCGGGGATGCTTGTGTGCATGGCAGTTTTTTATAAAAATCAGAAAAACAGACCTTACCGCAGGACATTTACGGATTTATTCCGGGAATTTGATGTCCGGTCTGCGAGAAATCAATGGTATCTGAAACTGACACTGATCGTCTCAAGTGCAATGCTGATCGTTTCGCTGCTTGGACTTCCGAGAGCAATGTGGGCAGGGATCGCATGTATGTCAGTCTGCCTTCCATTTACAGAGGATGGAAAAATGAGGGCTGTGGACAGAGGAGTGTTTAATATTGTCGGATGTGCACTGTTTCTCGTCTTTTATCTGATACTGCCGGAGTCAGGAAGAAGTATGATCGGAATTATTGGCGGGATCGGCGTGGGCTATTCTGCCGGATATAAATGGCAGACGGTTTTTAACACGTTTGGAGCACTTGCAATTGCAGCTTCATTGTTCGGACTGCCGATGGCACTGCTGCTTCGAACCGGGATCAATGTGACGGCCTCTCTTTATACAGTGGTTTGTAATGTCGTATATGATAAATTGCATGGCAAAAGAGCAGAAATCGCAGAAAACCTCGTAAAACCATAAAAAACACTGGTATTTTGCAAAAGTGTGTGCTATAATCCTAGAATGACTGCGATAGTCGTAGTACGCCCATTTTTAGGCAGAGCCAGAAAAACCGCGGGTTTATGCGACTTTGGACGTGGCTCGATTAGCGCATTAAGCGTGAAATGTACATGGATATTTTATATATATAAGGAGGAAAATCATTATAATGAGTGTACAGGTTGAAAAATTAGAAAAAAACATGGCAAAACTTACTGTTGAAGTACCAGCAGAGGAAGTAGAAAAAGCTTTACAGGCTGCTTACATGAAAGAGAAGAACAAAATCAGCATCCCTGGTTTCCGTAAAGGAAAAGTTCCAAGAGCTATGATCGAGAAAATGTACGGTGCAGCTGTATTTTATGAAGAAGCAGCAAACATCTTAATTCAGGATAATTATGCAGCAGCTATGGAAGAGAGCAAAGAGGACATCGTTTCCAGACCAACAATCGACATTGTTCAGATCGAATCTGGAAAACCTTTCATCTTCACAGCAGAAGTAGCAGTAAGACCAGAAGTAACACTTGGAAAATACAAAGGTGTTCAGGTAACTAAGATTGACACAACTGTAACAGACGAAGAAGTAGAAGCAGCACTTGAGAAAGAGCAGCAGAAGAACTCCAGAACTGTAACTGTAACAGACAGACCAGTAGCAAACGGTGATACAGCAGTCATCGATTTCGAAGGATTTGTTGACGGTGTTGCATTTGAAGGAGGTAAAGGAGAGAATCATCCATTAGAGATCGGTTCCCACTCTTTCATCGATACATTCGAAGATCAGTTAGTAGGACACAATGCAGGGGATGAAGTAGAAGTTAACGTTACTTTCCCAGAGAAATATCAGGCAGCTGATTTAGCTGGAAAACCAGCCGTATTCAAAGTTAAGATCAACGAGATCAAAACAAAAGAACTTCCAGAATTAAATGATGAATTTGCTTCTGAAGTATCTGAGTTTGATACATTAGCTGAGTACAAAGAAGACTTAAGAAAACATCTTGAAGTTGAGAAAGAGAACGAAGCAAAACGTACAAAAGAAGATGAAGCAATCAAGAAGATCATCGACAAATCCACAATGGAGATTCCGGAAGCTATGATCGAGACACAGTGTGAGAACATGATCAACGAGTTCGCACAGAGAATCGCACAGAGCGGTCTTTCCATGGAGCAGTACATGCAGTTCTCCGGTATGACGATCGACGGATTAAAAGAGCAGGTTCGTCCGGAAGCTGAGACTCGTATCAAGAGCAGCCTTGTATTAGAGCAGATCGCAAAAGATGAGAATATCGAAGTTTCTGAAGATGAGATCAATGCAGAAATTGAGAAGATGGCAGCTCAGTACGGAATGGAAGCTGACAAGTTAAAAGAGTACTTAGGAGATGCTGAGAAAGAATCCATTAAGAGAGATTTATCTGTGACAAAAGCAGTTGACTTAATTATGGAGAACGTAAAAGAAAGAGCAAAAGCTAAGACAAAGAAAGAAAAAGAAGCTGAGGAAGCTACAGAAGAATAATTTCTGAACAATGTACAGCAAATACGACAGACTGGCTCTTATGAGCCGGTCTGTTTGAGATTTATGACAGATTGCATCTGATGAGAAAAACGTTCAATATTTTTTGAAAATTCGAACAAGATATTAATTTTTCATAAAACATGTTTTTTTCCTATTCCAACGTCTCTGCATTTGTGGGATAATATTTATCAGTGCAGTGTATGACAGATATATTGCAATAGTGAAAGAAGTGCGGGCCACGGCATAGTGTGATTCCGACTATATTTATGAAAAGGAAAGGGCAGGTAAGAGATATGAGTTTAGTACCTTACGTCATTGAACAGACAAGCAGAGGAGAGCGTAATTACGATATTTACTCCAGATTATTAAAAGATAGAATTATTTTCCTTGGAGAAGAAGTGAATGAGACAACAGCAAGCCTTGTTGTTGCACAGTTACTTTTCTTAGAGTCCGAGGATCCTGGAAAAGACATTCATTTATATATCAATTCCCCAGGTGGAATGGTAACAGCAGGTCTTGCTATTTATGATACGATGCAGTACATCAAATGTGATGTATCTACCATCTGTATCGGTATGGCAGCCAGCATGGGAGCATTTTTACTTGCAGGCGGAGCAAAGGGCAAGAGACTTGCACTTCCGAATGCAGAGATTATGATCCACCAGCCATCCGGCGGAGCAAAAGGTCAGGCAACCGAGATTCAGATCGCAGCAGAGAACATTTTAAAGACAAAGAAAAAATTAAATGAAATTTTAGCTGCAAACACAGGAAAACCATATGATGTGATTGCAGCGGACACAGAGAGAGATCATTACATGTCCGCTCAGGAAGCAATGGAATACGGACTGATCGATAATGTGATCACAAGCCGTTAATAAATATAGACATTGGAGAATAAGAAATGGCAGGAAGAAATGACGAGAGACTGCGCTGCTCATTTTGCGGTAAGACTCAGGATCAGGTTCGCAAATTGATTGCGGGACCAAACGGAGCCTATATCTGCGATGAGTGTGTCGATGTTTGCGCCGAGATTATAGACGAAGAGTTGGAGAATGATGAATTTGACGGAAATCAGGAAGAGCCTGCGGAGCAGATCAATCTGATCAAGCCGGAGGAGATGAAGGCATTTTTAGATGAGTACGTCATTGGTCAGGATAAGGCGAAGAAAGTTTTGTCCGTTGCAGTTTATAATCATTACAAGAGAATTATGGCAGGATCAGATTCAGATGTAGAATTGCAGAAGAGTAATATTCTTATGCTCGGACCAACCGGTTCCGGTAAAACACTTTTGGCACAGACTTTGGCGAGAGTGTTGAATGTTCCGTTTGCAATCGCAGATGCAACCACACTTACCGAGGCAGGTTATGTGGGTGAAGATGTCGAGAATATCCTTTTGAAACTGATCCAGGCTGCTGATTATGATATTGAGCGTGCACAGCACGGTATCATTTACATTGATGAGATTGACAAGATTACAAAAAAGTCTGAGAACGTTTCCATCACAAGAGACGTTTCCGGCGAGGGTGTACAGCAGGCGTTACTTAAGATTTTAGAGGGAACGGTTGCTTCTGTTCCGCCACAGGGTGGAAGAAAACATCCGCAGCAGGAACTGATCCCGATTGATACTACCAATATTTTATTTATCTGTGGTGGTGCTTTTGATGGATTAGAGAAGATCATTGAGACACGTCTCGACCAGAAATCCATTGGATTTAATGCAGAAGTACACGCCAAAGATGAGTACAATGTAGGGGAAGTATTAAAACATGTACTTCCACAGGATTTTGTGAAATTCGGACTCATCCCTGAATTTATCGGTCGTGTGCCGGTAACCGTAACACTGGATATGTTAGATAAGGATGCGATGATCCGTATCTTATGCGAGCCGAAGAATGCACTTGTAAAACAGTACAAAAAGCTGTTTGAATTAGACGGTGTCAGTCTGGAATTTGACAAGGATGCACTCGAAGCAATCGTGGACAAAGCGCTTGAGAGAAAGACCGGAGCGCGTGGTCTTCGTGCAATCATGGAGGCTGTTACATTAGATCTGATGTATCATATTCCATCCGATGAGAGCATTACAAGATGTGAGATCACCAAAGAAGATGTAGAAAAGAATCTTGCAATTGAAGAGAAAGAAGAAAAAGCACTTGTTGAGAAGATAGAACAGGCTTCTTAAACAAAAGATAACAGCAGGAAAAGCTGTTACAGATAAAGGAATTATAGAAAATGGATACAATGATTATGAAAATGCCTGCAGTTGCCCTTCGCGGAATGGTAATTCTGCCGGGAATGGTAGCCCATTTTGACGTAAGCCGTGCAAAATCCATCAAGGCAGTGGAAGAAGCCATGATGGATGAGCAGAAGATTTTTCTTGTGGCACAGAAAGACGTGGAACAGGAAAATCCTGATATCGAGGACTTATTTAAGATCGGGATCATTGCTGAGGTAAAGCAGGTAATTAAGTTACAAAATAATATTGTACGCATTTTGGTAGAAGGGAAAGAGCGGGCAGAATTGTCCGCTTTTCTTGAAAATCCGGACTATCTGCTTGCGGAGATCATTCGATTTGATGAGGAAGTGGATGACGGACTGCCAGAAGAAGCGAAGGAAGCAATGCTTCGAAGTATTCAGGAGACATTTGGAAAATATGTGGTTGTCAATCCCAAAATGGGAAAAGAGCTGCAACGCCAGTTAAGTGAGATCACAGATCTGGAAAAACTGATGAATCAGCTTGCCAACAGCCTTCCGGTACATTTTGAGGAAAAACAGAAAATCTTAGATGCGGTTTCTATGACCGAACGTTATGAGGTTCTGATGGCACTCTTATTAAAAGAGATTGAGATCATAGCCATCAAGAATGATTTTCAGGCGAAAGTCAAGGCGCAGGTGGATAAAAACCAGAAAGAATATCTGCTGAGAGAACAGATGAAAGTGATCCGTGAGGAGCTTGGCGAAGATAATACGGAATCAGACGCAGATCACTTTATGGATGCTCTGGGCAAAATCAAGGCAGACAAAGAAGTAAAAGAGAAGATCAAAAAAGAGATCGACCGTTTTAAAAATATCAGCTCCAGCTCCTCTGAGAGCGCTGTGACGAGAGGGTATATTGAAACACTCTTAGAACTTCCATGGAATAAGACATCCAGAGATAACAAGGATCTGAAGAATGCCGAGCAGATTTTAAATGCGGATCATTACGGTCTGGAAAAAGTAAAAGAGCGTATGTTAGAATTTCTGGCTGTCCGCAATCTCACCAGCAAGGGCGAGAGCCCGATCATCTGTCTGGTCGGACCACCGGGAACCGGTAAAACGAGTATTGCCCGATCCGTTGCAAAAGCGTTAGATAAAAAATATGTGCGGATCAGTCTCGGTGGTGTGCGGGATGAGGCAGAAATCCGCGGCCACAGAAGAACTTACGTCGGAGCAATGCCGGGACGTATCGTGAACGGACTGCGCAGCGCCGGCGTGAAAAATCCGCTCATGCTGTTAGATGAGATCGATAAGATGAGCAGCGATTACAAGGGGGATACGGCGTCTGCTTTATTGGAAGTGCTTGATGCGGAGCAGAATAAGAAGTTCCGGGATCATTATGTTGAGATACCGATCGATCTTTCAGAAGTGCTGTTTATTGCAACAGCAAACTCTGTGCAGGATATCCCAAGGCCGCTGTTAGACCGTATGGAACTGATCGAAGTGACCAGTTATACAGAGAATGAGAAGCTTCACATTGCCAAAGAGCATCTGCTCGCAAAGCAGATGGAGCGCAATGGGATCAGACCGGAGCAGCTCGCCATCACAGACAAAGCGATGGCAAAGATCATCAGTGGTTACACAAGGGAAGCCGGTGTGCGTAATCTTGAACGTAAGCTTGGTGAGATCTGCAGAAAAGCAGCAAGACCACTTTACGAGGGAGAAAAAGAGAAGATTAAAGTTACAGAACAGAATCTTGAAAAGTTCCTCGGCAAAGAGAAATACAGTTTTGATAAGAAAAATGATACGGATGAAGTAGGAATCGTCCGTGGACTTGCATGGACAAGCGTTGGTGGAGATACTTTAGAGATTGAAGTCAACATCATGCCGGGAAAAGGTGAGTTCCAGTTGACGGGACAGTTGGGGGATGTGATGAAGGAGTCTGCACAGGCAGGGATCAGCTATATCCGCTCGGTCAGTGAAGAATATCACATTCCGAAAAAGTTTTTTCAGGAGAATGACATCCATATCCACATCCCGGAGGGAGCAGTGCCGAAGGATGGACCATCTGCCGGGATCACGATGGCGACAGCCATGCTGTCGGCGATCACAAAGACACCGATCCGCGCTGATGTCGCAATGACAGGCGAGATCACGCTTCGCGGCCGTGTGCTTCCAATCGGTGGACTGAAGGAAAAAACACTGGCAGCCAAAAATGCAGGGATTAAGACCATCTGTGTACCGAAGAAGAATGAGAAGGATATTGATGAGATTTCACCGGAGATCAAAAAAGGTCTGGAAATCGTGCTCGTGGAGCAGATGAAAGACGTGCTGGATGTGGCGTTTGTAAAGAAGTGAATTAAGAAGAGGAAAAGACAATGGTAATTAGAAGTGTGAATTTGGAGACTGTCTGTGGTATCACAAGTAAAATACCGGACAATCCATTTAATGAAGTGGCATTTGCAGGAAAGTCAAATGTAGGAAAATCATCCATGATCAATGCGCTGTTAAACCGCAAGTCGCTCGCAAGGACGTCGGCGCAGCCGGGAAAGACGCAGACCATCAATTTTTACAATGTCAACGATGCCATGTATCTGGTCGATCTGCCCGGTTATGGATATGCAAAGACCTCTGCCAGCGAGAAGGAAAAATGGGGAAAAATGATCGAGAATTATCTTCATACCTCTAAAAAACTGCAGGCAGTCTTTTTGCTGATCGATATCCGCCATGATCCGTCTGCAAACGATAAAATGATGTATGACTGGATGGTTTATCAGGGATTTACACCGATTATCATTGCCACAAAGCTTGATAAGATCAAACGAAGCCAGATCCAGAAGAATGTAAAAGCAATCCGCGAAGGGCTGAAAGTAATGCCGGGTACGGTGATCATTCCATTTTCTTCCGAGACAAAGCAGGGAAGGGATGAACTGTGGGAGGTTATTGATTCCTTTGTTCTGCCACAGGAGGAAACTGAGGAAGAAGATAAATAACAGTTCGCAGAATGCCTGCGGCCTGTAATGTAAAAATGACATTGCACTGCAAAATCGTTCATGGTAAAATAATAGTATAAGTGTCAGACAAGACAAAAAGCACCCGGAGATACTTTCTGGGTGTTCTGTGAATATAAAGGCGCATCGGAGGATGGTAGAGATGAAAAAGAAGAAAATTGTGATTGCTCTTGGACATGAAGCATTGGGAACAACACTTCCTGAACAGAAAGAGGCAACGAAACGAACAGCAAAGGCAGTGGCAGATTTTATCCGTGAAGATTATCAGGTTGTGATCACACACAGCAACGGACCACAGATTGGTATGATCCATACTGCTATGAATGAATTTTGTAAATTATATCCGGAATATACTGCAACACCAATGTCTGTATGTTCTGCAATGAGTCAGGGATATATCGGTTACGATTTACAGAATGCGATCCGTGCGGAATTATTGAACAAGGGAATCTATAAACCCGTTTCTACGATCCTTACACAGGTTGTGGTTGATCCATATGACGAGGCGTTTTACAAACCAAGCAAAGTCATTGGACGTGTGCTGACGGAAGAGGAAGCAGAGGCAGAGGAGAAAAAAGGAAATCACGTTGTCAAAATAGAAGGCGGGTACAGACGAATCGTTGCAGCGCCAAAGCCAATGGATATCGTGGAGATCGATGCAATCAAAGCATTGTCCGATGCTGATCAGATCGTAGTTGCCTGTGGAGGCGGCGGCATCCCGGTATTAATGCAGGACAACAACTTAAAGGGTGCCAGTGCTGTTATTGAAAAAGACCTTGCAGCAGGAAAACTGGCAGAACTTCTGGATGCAGACATGCTTGTTATTTTAACAAGTGTTGACAATGTATGCTTAAATTATGGACAGCCGGATGAAAAACCATTATCAACCATGACTGTTGCAGAAGCAAAGAAATACATGGAGCAGGGACAGTTTGGTGAGGGCGATATGCTCCCTAAGATAGAGGCAGCCATCAACTTTATCGGTGACTCTGCGATCAGATCCGTTCTGATTACAAAATTGAACAAAGATGGTTCTAATATTCATGGCGGTATGGGAACCATGATCACAAAATAATGTTTTTAACATAATGTTTACAAAAAGAGCAGGTTTTTTTACAAAAGAAAGCTTGCTTTTTTTATGTTTATTTCGTATAATCTCTCCGTAGATGGAGTCGCCGTACCAAAGAAGAAACTTAAAATTTATTATACATTTTTCACAAGAATACGAATAAAAACGGAGAGAAGAGACTGTATTATTGTGAAAAGTGTATAAGTTTTAAGTTTTGCAGAGATTGGTCCGTCGACTCCGTGCTGATTTAAGGAGATTGTTAAAACTATAACAGAAATCAGGAGAGGCATACGCATTTCGAATGAATAAAAATCAGCAGGAACACTTGAAAAATGAAACCATAAAAAGAAAGGAAGAATTTATGACAAGAAGAACAAAAATTATCTGTACGTTAGGACCATCCACCGACAATGAAGCGGTGATGAGAGCATTGATCGAAGAAGGAATGAACGTTGCACGTTTCAATTTTTCGCATGGACCGCATGATGAGCAGATGGGAAGATTAAAAATGCTCCGCAAACTGCGCAAAGAATTGGGAAAATATGTTGCAGCTTTACTTGATACAAAGGGACCAGAAATCCGTCTCGTAGAATTTGAAAAAGGAAAAACAGAGTTAAAGACAGGCCAGACTTTTACACTGACAACTGATGATATTCTTGGAACAGATGAGCGAGTATCTATCACTTACAAAAATCTTGCAGATGACGTAAAGCCGGGCGATCATATCCTGATCGATGATGGTCTGGTAGGTCTGGAAGTTGTAGGGATCAAACCGGTTGCAAAACCAGTGAATACCAAGGTCAACGCAAGAGATATTGTCTGTAAAGTGTTAAATGACGGTGTGATTTCCAATAAAAAAGGTGTGAACGTTCCAAACGTTGACCTCACGATGCCGTTTATCAGTGAAAAAGATTACGGAGATATCTGTTTTGCGGTAGAAAATGATTATGATTTTATTGCAGCTTCCTTTGTCCGTACCGCAGAGGATGTTATGGAAATCCGCAAAATCCTTGCAGAAAAAGGCGGCGAGGATATTAAGATCATTTCCAAGATCGAGAACATGCAGGGTGTCCGCAATATCGATGACATTATCCGTGTGTCCGACGGTATCATGGTGGCGCGTGGAGACATGGGGGTTGAAATCCCGTTAGAAGATGTTCCGGTTATGCAGAAAATGATCATCAAAAAAGTATGTGAGGCTGGAAAAATCGTTATCACAGCAACTCAGATGTTAGATTCCATGATGAAACATCCAAGACCAACAAGAGCAGAGTCCACAGACGTTGCAAATGCAATTTATGACGGAACGAGTGCGATCATGTTATCCGGAGAGACTGCTGCAGGAATGTATCCGATTGAAGCAGTAAAAACAATGGTCCGAATCGCGACCCGTACAGAGCATGATATCAACTATTTACAGAGGTTCAGACAGCGCAGAACCATGTGTAACCCGGATGTGACAAACGCAATCTCACATGCAACCTGTACGATGGCTGGTGATTTAAGTGCAGCGGCAATCGTGACAGTGACGAAGTCCGGACGTACTGCGAGAATGATTTCCAAATACCGTCCAGACTGTACGATCATCGGAGAGTGTCTGACAGAAAAGGTATGCCGTCAGTTAAACCTTGAGTGGGGTGTAGAACCGATTCTTATCACAGAGGAACAGGATGCAAGCCAGTTGTTTGAAAAGGCAGTTGATGTGGCAGAGGCAGCAGGATTTGTTTCCAAAGGGGAATTAGTTGTTCTGACCGGTGGTGTTCCACTTGGTGTATCCGGTACAACGAACCTCATCAAAGTACAGGTTGCAGGACATATCCTTGTGACAGGAAAAGGATTAAACGGAAAGAAAATTTCCGGAAACCTTTGTGTGTGCCACAGCAATGAAGATTTAAAAAGCTTCAAAGACGGTGATATCATCGTCGCAGCAGACACCACAAATGAAATGATGGCGCAGATGCGTCAGGCTTCCGCACTGATCGTAGAAGCAGAGGGGGCAAACTGTCATGCAGCAATCGCAGGGTTAAGCCTTGATATTCCGGTTCTTATCGCAGCTAAAAATGCATTGGATGTCTTAAAGACCAGTGCATATGTTGAAGTGGACTGCGAGAGCGGGGTTGTAAGTGCGAACTAAACCGGAGTTTCACTTATGAACTGCCGCCTGTAGGTAGTGTTACGGATTTTCGCAGGTTGTGTTATTGCATGCCAACAAAGTGTAAAGAAATATAAAAAATAGAACTGTTTGTTTTCAGGAGCGCTTCCGCTTGTTGTCGC
>ERZ773143.1081-NODE-1081-length-26261-cov-6.582577_pt1 | contig 26261 bp, 23 predicted proteins | sample MGYA00580852_ERZ773143 | MGnify/ENA primary metagenome ERZ773143 (study PRJEB29015, sample SAMEA2737853) | human gut metagenome | biome: human gut; feature: human-associated habitat; material: faeces | place: China | collected 2012 ... | reverse complement strand
ACATTCCTCACATTTTTATATAATATTTTCTATTTTGAATTCCAATCAAACGGTTAAATTTTAAAAAACATATAGGCAACTACGCAACCACAAATTTCTTACTAACCATAACCAATGTCACATACTATTTTATATTAATTTTTTTATCAACGATATATTGAGGTCTTTGTTTACACTCATCATAAATTCTACCTACATATTCAGCAATAATCCAAATAGACATCAACTGAATACCAGCAAAAAAAGTAATAGCAACCATAATAGAAGTCCAACCAGCAGACAAATTAGGAGAATGGCAAGCAAAAGAAACCAATGCATAAATCAATATAATAATTGAAATAACAATTGAAATCATACCTAATGCACCAACCAATTTTAAAGGCTTAGTTGAAAAACTAATAATACCATCAGAAGCTAATTTCAACATCTTTTTTAATGGATATTTAGTCTCACCTGCAAATCTCTCTTTTCTCTCATATTCAAATGGAGCTTGTTTATAACCAACCCAGCTAAATAAACCTCTCAAAAACTTATTATGTTCTGGCAAAGAATTTACAGTATCAACAACTTTTCTATCAACCAATCTAAAATCACCAGTATCTTTTGGAATTTCAACATCTGATAATGCGTTTAAAGTTTTATAAAACATTTTTGCTGTAAATAATTTAAATGCACTCTCTCCTTCTCTTGATTTTCTCTTTCCATAAATAACTTCATTTCCATCTTCCCATAATTTTAACATATCTGGTATTAATTCTGGTGGATCTTGAAGGTCTGCATCCATTATAACAATTGCATCACCTGTTACATATTGAAGTCCTGCTGTTACTGCTGCTTGATGTCCAAAGTTTCTTGAAAATGATATAACTTTTACATTTGTATCTTTTCTAGCTATATTTTCTAATATTTCTAATGTTTTGTCTTTGCTTCCATCATTTACAAATATTATTTCGTGATCATAATTTTCTAATTTTTCTAAGTTTTCTTTTACTCTTTTATAGCATTCTTCTGCTACTTTTTCTTCATAGTACATTGGTATTACTAATGTTACTTTTTTCTTTTCCATTTCTTAATACATTCCTTTCCTAATTAATCTTTTTTCTTTTTAAATACAAATATTTTACTAAAAACATAATTAGATATTATTATTACAACTTGTGATATTAATTTCATTATTTTATCATTAAAGCATAATACTGTTACGCCTAGCCACATAATAACCATATCCATTAAAAGAGTTACAACCCTAGCCATAACAAATTTTCCGGCTTCTTTCAATCTATTTTGTTCTTTACTATCAAATACATATTTTCTATTTGTAAAATATGCAAATGTAACACCCGCAATCCATGAAAGTATATTTGCAATTTGCAACTGAACTGCGTTTTCTGGGTTTAAAAATGTGTATACAGCAACATAATATACTATTAAAGAAACTACTGTTGTAAGCACACCAAATATTAGATAATTTATTATTTCTTTATATTTCTTATATAATTCTTTTATTTTTTCCATTTTGTTTTCCTCTTTTTAATATTTTTTATAACAAATATTTAAATCTACATTTCCTAAAATACCATTAACAGTACCTGTACTTGAATATTGCCACATTGAATAGTCCCATTTATAACCAGGTCCTAAGTTTATCTCTCTATGTCTTGCAATCCACGTATCATATTGTGACAAATCTGTCATATTTAAATAATTATAAGCCCAATTAAGATTTGTATATATTATTGGAGTATATCCTGCATTTTGAATTGTCTTACAAAATACACTTGCTAAATATGTACGAGTATTTTTATCTAAATTCTGAGTTCTTGGAATATCAGATGGACTTTCTAATCCAGGTTCTTCTATGTCAATTGCAATAGGATATTGCACTTTATATTCTTTTATTTTATCTAGTACCCAATTAGCTTCTTCTATTGCTTCTGCTTCTGTAATTGCTTGTGTTACAAAATAAATTCCAACTGGTAAATCTAATTGATTTGCTGCTTTAATATTTGTTCTAAAATTTGCATCTTCTCTAAAATTTCCTGCTTTTCCATATCCTCTATATCCTACTCTTATCATTGCAAAATCTATTCCGCTTCTTTTAACATTTCCCCAATTGATAGTACCATTATAAGCACTTACATCAATTCCATTATATTGATGTTTATATTTTGAAACTATTCTAATTCTTAATGCCTCTATTCTCTTACCTTGCCCAACAGTTCCTGCCGTTTCTCCATCTATATACCAACCAGACCATCCTATGTCCTGTATATGTACTTGATATTCAACAGTATATTCATCCATATTCTCTAATTTTATTTGTAATGCTTCTATTCTTAATGACTGTCCAGATGTTCCAGTTAGCTCTCCATCTGATTTCCATTGTTGCCAACCTATATTTTGTACATGTGTTCTATATAAAATTTTAGCATTTGAAGGTGCATTTATCAAATTTATATTTAGAGCTTCTACTCTATAAGATTTTCCAGATGTTCCTGCCATTTGTCCATCTTTTACATATCCTTGCCATCCAACATTTTGTACATGGCTTCTATAAGTTACATGTAATTGTTTATCAACATAAAAGTTAACACTATTTGTAGTTAATATAGAACTTCCTGAATAAGCTACAATTTTTATTGTATGTTTTCCACTTGATAAATTTGATGTACTTATATTAAATTTAAAACCAGATTTTGGATTTTGAGTTGCTGTTCCATAATCTAATATAGAATTTATTACATCTGTTCTATTATAATATGTAATTTTATTTGCTTCTATTTCTTTATCATCAATATACGCTTTTATTGTACTATTAGAAACATTTGCCATTTTCCATCCTTGTACATTTATATTTGATGATGAATAATATGTATCACCATTTATTGGTGTATCAATATATATTCTTGATTTTTTCTGTTTTGGAACAATTTTTATTTGTATTGCCTCTAATCTTAAACCTTGTCCAGATGTTCCTGCTATTTCTCCATCAGTTTTCCATTCTTGCCATCCAATATTTTGTACATGTACTCTATACATTACAGAATATTCATCAGAACTATCTAAGCAAATTCTTATAGCTTCTAATCTAAAACTTTTTCCAGATGTTCCAGCCATTTCTCCGTTCTTTTTCCAATCTTGCCATCCAATATTTTGTACATGTACTTGATATTTTAAATTTATATTTTGTTTTGAATTTACTAATTGCATATCAATAGCTTCTAATCTTAATGATTTACCTGATGTTCCCGCAATTTGTTCATCTTTTACATAATTTTGCCAACCCTCATTTTGTACATGTGTTCTATACTTTATTCCTAATGATGAATTTGTACTTGATAATACACTAAAATCATTTTCAGTATTATTATCATTTTCCCATACATCTTCAATTTCATTGACTACATTATTGTCTTCTAATGTTTTATCATCAACTACATTGTTGTCTTTTTTTACAGTCTCATTTTCGATTATATTATTATCCTCAATTATATTATCATCTTCAACTATATTATTATTTTCTTCATTTTCATCATCTATTGTTTCATTATTGTCTTTATTTTCAACATCAATATCATTTGCTACATAATTATTTTCTGCTAATTCATTATCTGCTAAGATAATTGTAGAAAATACATTTAATAATAAAGAACATAATATTATAATAGAGAAAAGTTTAAGTCTTCTTTCTTTGTTTTTATCCATTTACAGCACCCCTCCAAATACATTTTTATAAATTGATTTTAAATCATATTGACATTAAAATCAATAGAAAAGTTTTCCATAAGTAAATACAGCAATTTTTCCTAAATGCAATTTATTTGAAATCATCATTGTAGCTATAATAAGTCTTATTTTTAATCTATCACCTTTCGTAAGTTTCCAATATTTTACCTTTTTATATTTTGGAAAATGTTCTTTTATCCAACCGAAAAATTCATCATAATATTTACTTATTTCTTTAAATGTACAATTATAGCTTAGCCATTGTAAAAATTGTGTAACTAATAATATAAAATAGATTTGTATTAAATCATAATTTTCTTTATTAATGCTATTTTTTTCTTTTAAAATTCCATAATGTGTGTTTAAAAGATTTATAACATTTATACCCTTTATTTTATTTGATATTGTGTTTGTAACACTTATGTTATTTTGATACCAATTATATCCAGCATAATCTATTATCTTAATATTATTTGTAAGTGTATTTGCTTGTAAATTAAAATATATATCTTCTCCAATAGGTGTTTTTAAAAACTTAATATCATTTTCTTTTAAGAAACTAGCTTTATATAATCTTCCCCATGGAGCTATTGAAACATATCTTGACCATGGATAATCTTCTAATGTTACACTGAATTGTGTTTCCGTATCTGTAACTCTTTTATATCCTGACAAAACCATATCATAATCTTTTTCTTCTAGTTCTTTTATATGACTTGATATATAATCTTTGTCAATAAAGTCATCATTATCTATAAACATAATATAGTCACCAGTGGCTTTTTCTAGTGCATTATTTCTTGCCATTCCAATTCCTTGATTTTCTTCTATTATAGGAAAGAATATGTTAGGATATTTTTCTTTATATTCATCTATAATTGTTTGTGAACCATCTTTTGAGCCATCATTAACCGGTATAATTTCTAAATTTTCATATCCATTGTCTAATATACTTTCAAAACATCTATGTAGATATTTTTCTGCATTATATACTGGTATTATTATTGTTATTTTTGGATTCATAATTTTTTCTCCTTTTATTTTCTTAATTTTTTTGCTCTTATTTTCATAAATGTTGGTATTAATGAATTTATTATTTTATACCTTATAGATGGAAATGGTTTTGTAATAAAATTAAATATATACCAACATATAAAGTAAAGGTTCCATCCATTTTCTATTCCACAGTCTTTCCAATCTGTTTTTTGTAAATATTTATCATAATCTTTTTTATATTTATGATGATTTCCTTTTCTCCAAGGTCTTTCTTCACCTAAATAATGAATTATAATTGGATTTTTTACACATTGCTTAAAATCCTCTTTTGATATGTATTCAACTGGTTTCATAAGTTTTGCTAAAAAATTATATGGATATTGATAAAATATATTATAAAAATTATATTTAGGTAATAATGTATATATTTTTCCAGCTAATGAACCATTTATTGCATCTTGGTCATTTGCAAATAATTTTCCGTCATTTGCTTTGTAATAGTCTAAAATTATTTTTCCTGCTTTTTCTTCTCTCCATTTTTTTAGATTTATTAATAAAATACCTGCATTATAATATGGTAATTTTTCTAGTCCTAATTGTTTTTTTCTTTCTCTATCTACTGTTGGTTCTATACTTGCAGCTAATATATACTCACTTATGTCTGTATTCCATAATTCACTTAGATTTCCACGTACGATTGTATCTCCATCTAAATAAAGTATTTTATCAATTGTTTCAGGTAATAGTTTGTCTATTACTAGTCTTGCTAATACTATTGAATTCCAACCTGTTGTGTCAAATTCAAAATCAATGTATTTTTTTATATCTCCTAATTCAATAATTTCAATTTTTCTATTATATTTTTTTACAAGTTTAGTTAGTTTTTCTTTGTTTTCATCTGTTATTTCTTTTGAAATTATATAAAATGTTATATTTTCAAAATCAGTGTTGTTTTCACATACAGAACAAATTCCAGCAGCAACTTGTGGTACAAATTTATCATTTAAGGTATATACTATATTCATTATTTTTCTCCTTCATTTACATTAATTGTAATATATTATCAAATATTTATAAAAAATTATTCTACAACCTTTTCCTTGCTTTTTATAATTCTCATTGCAACAATATAAAATACTCCAAAATATAATATCATAGTAATTAAATATGCCCAAATAGCTCCATTAAATCCAGTTTTAAATACTAAAACATTTGATAAGATTAATTCAAATATTGAAATTAATATATATATTATAAATTGTATTAAATTGCATCTCATTGTTATTAATATTGGAGATATTATTCCAGCCATAGTATAAAAAGTTGCAGCAAATAGAATCATTGTTAATTGTATTGAATATTGAGATAAATCAATTCCATATACAAATCCAAGAATTGGAGTTCCTAATAAATATCCAGCAACACAGCATAGCATTCCAACTACAAAAATAACTAGTATAATTTTATATAATATTTTTTTTATTTTTTTAAATTCTTTTGAAGTATATAATTCAAAAATTTCATTTAGATATGGATGTATTAAAAATTGTGCTAATAATCCCATTACAGTAGCTGGCATAATTATTATTCCAAATATAGCTTGTATATCCTCTGATAAGAAGCTATCTATTGCATATTTTTGTGCATTAGTCATATACACGCCTAGGAAAGATATAGCAAATGTGAAGAATCCACCTTTAAATATATTTAAAGCATTTTTCATTTCTACTTTTTCTGTATTTTCTATGAATTTTTTAACTTGTTTATAATCATAGAATAAAATAATTACTAAATATACTCCTACTATTGAAAAACATGCAATTATCAAATTATGTGTAAAAATATCTATAAGTATAAAAACAATTAAACTTAATAATGCTTTTATAAAACAAGATTTTCCTGCTTTATCTAGGAAATTATTTTTTTGTAGTATTCCATAAAGTACATCACTAAATGCTTCTAATGATTTATATAATGCTAATATAATAAAAATTGAAGATTTATACATATCATATCTTTTTATAATAACAAACAATATACTTATTACAAATATTATACTACATGATATCATTCTATTAAAGATATAATCTTTGTTTGTAATTGTTTTATTGCTTTCTGTAACTTGATATATGCGTCCCGCATAAATTCCTATCATATATAGAATACATGCAGTAGAATATGCAATTGTATATATTCCTGCATTATCTACTCCATTTATTCTTGTTATAGCTATCATGAAAAATAATGAGTTAAAAGCATTAAATCCTGTACCTATTATATTCCATATAAAATTTTTCTTAAATTGTATATCTTTTTCCATTAATGTTCCTTTCATTCATACATATCTACTAATTTATTCTCTTGTACTTTATATAAATTATGTTTTTTTACATTATAATTAAATAATTCTCCATATTCTTCTTTAAATTCTTCATCAACATCATTTATATAAACATAATCATAATTATTAAAAATTGTTTCTTTTAATTGTTCATATGACATATATGCAATATTTCCTGACACTCTCTCTTTGTTTGTTGTAATACTATAAGCTTCGTCATAATTAAATTTTATTGGTATAAGTTCATATCTCATAACAAAATATTTAAATCCTGGATATTCTGTATTATCTGAAATAATGCTTATTATATATATTCCTTTGCAATTTTCATCAATATTTTCTTTTATTTTGTTAACTTCTTCAATATAAGCATTTCTTTGTTGAACAGAACTTTCTATGTTTCCTTTTATATCAAAAATTATGTTTATATGAGATATTAATAATATTACACATGTTATAATTGATAATTGTTTTAATGTTATATCTTTTCTATCTAATATCAATCCAATAATAATAAAGATTATTCCTATTATATAAATTCCAACATATCTTGAAAATGATGCACATTCTAATGCTTCGGCAGCATTAAATTTATAACAATAAGTTACTAATAATCCTATTAAGTAAATTATCCATCCTCCAAATATAATACTAATTAAAACTGCTTCTCTTTTTTTAAGTTTCAAGAATTTACTTAATCCTAATAAAATTAGTGCTGATACTATTACTATTTGAATTGTTGTAAGACTTATTATTCCACTATATATTCCTTTATTTAATATTGCATTTTTAAAATTAGAAATAACTTGTTTTCTATATGATGTTGTTTCTTTTCCTGCTAAAATTCTTACAAATTCTTTTAAATCATATTTTCCGTGAAAACATTACTTCTGCATTATTTACTTTTATTAAATAACTCCATGAATATTTTGCAATTATTATTCCTAGTATTGGTAATAAAATATATGCAACTAATTTTACAGCTTTTTTCTTATTCATATTTTTAAATTCTTCTTTGTTTTTAAAGAAAATCATATCTATAAAATATATTATTAATATTATTGCTGCTAAAAACATTCCTACATCTTTTTCTAATATCAATGTAAATAATCCAAATGATATCACAATAATATCAAATATTTCATATTTTTCTTTTTGTGTAAGTATTTTTAATAATAAAAAACCAAATGTAAGTCCTAATATTGCATCTATATATACTGAACTATAATAATTATCAAAGAAAATTATAGGTGCACATATGATAATTATTGCATATAATATTATCTTTATAAAACTTGATTTTTCATATTTTAGATGATCTAAAAAAGGTATAAATAAAGCTATTCCAAATAATTTATACGCATAATATATTAAGTATTCGCAATACCTACCGGTTAATTACTTGGAAAAAATATTCAAAAATAGATATTGCTGGCGGATATGATTTAAACATTAAAGATGAGCCTTCTTTTACTGATAGTCCATTTGTTAAAAACATTGATTTTACAACACTTCCCCAATGTGAAAATTCATCCCATTCAGCAATCATTCTTCCTCTTTCAAATATAAATATAATAATTGTTAATATTCCAAAAATTATCATTCCTGGTGTTATTATATTGTGTATAATTTCTTTTTTATCTTTTTTGCAAAATAAAATTATACTACTTATCCACATCAAGCACGATAATACTATAACAGCATATACTCCTGCTTTAAGATGGTCAAAAAATCCAAATATGTATATAATAAATATTGTTATAAAAAAACTTAAAACTATTGTTTTATCAATTTTCTTGTTAAAAATTATACTAGTAAATACTGCTACTCCCATTAGTACAATTAGTGCTAAAATTAAACTCATATTATTTCTCCTGCTTTTTAAATATTATCTCTTTTTGAATTTTATAACTAACAAAAAATAAAATCAAATCAACTATTATTTTTACTACATTTTTTGATAGTGATATAAAACAACAAACTCCATATACTATTCCTGCTGATAATAACATTTGTACAATACATAATGCATAATATTTTACTATTAATAAGATTGTGTTTTCATTGCCTTTATTATTAAATACTACTGTTTTATTAAGTGTAAAGTTTATTGCTGATGAAATTATTCTTGATAAGACAGTAGAAACTAAAATTAAATTTTTTAGGTCATATCCTTTAAAAATAATATTTGCAAATAATAAAAATAATAAATAATCAACTATAAAAGATATTACCCCTGACATTGAAAATTTAATAAAATTACCAAATATTAATTTATATATTTTAAATGAATCTTTTATTGGGTTAAAATGTGATGATTTGTTATCTTCTATGTAAATTGTCTCAATTTCAATTTGAGTTATATCAATTTTTTTATTAATAACATATAAAAGCATATTAGTTTCATATTCATATCTGTCACCTTTAATTTCCATACATTCTTCCATTATTTCATTTGTAAATCCTCTTAATCCTGTTTGGGTGTCTTGTATTTTTGCACCATATAATATTTTTAAGAAAAAGCTTGTCATATTATTTCCAAATTTACTTCTAAAAGGAACATCTTTTTTATTAAAATTTCTTACACCTAGTATTATTGATTTATTATTTTTATTTTTATTAATAGATTCTGCTATTTTTATTGTATCTTTCACAGAATGTTGTCCATCACTATCAGCTGTAACTATTCCAACAAATTCTGTTTTATCTATATTATTTATGTAATATTCAAAACCTGTTTTTAGAGCTTTCCCTTTTCCCATATTTTCTTCATGTTCTAAAACTATACATTCTTCTTTATTTTTTAGTTCGTCAAATATTTTGTTACATTTTTTATCAGAACCATCATTTACAATAAGTATTTTTCTAAAATTGTTATCAATTAATTCATTAACATATTTAGTTAGTTTTTCATCTGGTTGATATGATGGTATCAATACTACTACATTATAAAATTCCTTATTCATTAAAGATTCTCCTTTTTCTACATTTCATTTGTTTTTATAGCTTTTCCATAAAATTTCATTAATAATTTAGCAATTGGTTCTGGCCAATATCTTTTAAACATAATATAATCTTCTTCTAATCTAATATTATTTTCTATTAAATTAGATGTTTCTGATTCTTCATGTATTCTGTGTTGCATTAGTTCTTTTGGAATATATAAAAATTTTCCTTTATATTCTATCATTTTATCCCAAGTATCCCAATCCAAGTCACATTTCAAATCCGTTTTATATGGGCTTTTACCAGTTATTTTAGTATTTATTGTAACACTTGGGCAACATATACTGCATCCTAATGATAAAGATCTCTTTTTCCAAAATTTAGATTTTTTAAAGAATTTTAAAGGTAATAATAATGCTTTCTTTATTTTTAAATTTGTTGTTAAATCAATTTCTTTTCCATTTTTTATTTCTCTATAATCTGTAAATGCTATTACAAAATCATTTCCTTTTTCTATGTTATTTACTATTTCTTCTAAATAATTTGGTTTATATACATCATCTTGATGTGCTATTGTAACATAGTCTGTTTCTATTTTACTTATTCCAAAGTTCCAGTCTTTTCCAATGCCTTTTTCTCCTTCATTTATATATACTGGCAAATCATATTTTTTTGCAATATTTGTAATATATTCATTTGGAGTTGAAGTTGAAATTATTATATTACTCTGAACATTTTGTTTTTTCAATGATTGTATACATTCTTCTAAATATTCAGATTGTTTATATGCACAAACTACAAATGTATGGTTCTTAAATTCCTTCATTTTTATTTCCTTCTTTTTCGATTTTTTCTATTCTCTGTTTTAGCATTGATATTTCTTGTATAAGCATTACATTTTTATTTTGCTCTTTTGTTATTAATCTTGTTAAATCAAATATTAAGTACAAAATAACAAAAATTGCACAACTAAAAATCATGTTTATTGGTAATTCAAATCCAAATGTTTTTGAAATATTTTCTATAAAATTTGGAGCTAATAATGCTATTATTAATAAAATTCCAGCAATAGACCAAAATATTAAATAATTTATTCTCATGTTTTTATGTTTTACAGATTTTGATATTATAAATAAATAAATAACCAAAATCACTACTAATACCATTTTTAATGTTGATTGCATTATTTATTTCCTCCTCTTTTTCTCAAACTAATACTATCTACAATTATTGCCAAAACTACTTTTATCATATAATCTGCTGGTTTCCAAAAATTCTTTGTTATTGATGAAACCCCTGCTTCTCTTTCATTCATACTAACAGGAACTTCCTCTATCTTATAATTATTTACTAATAATGAAACTGTTGATTCAGGTTCTGGATATTCTGTTGGATAACTATTAGCAAATTCTTTTATTACTTTTTTATTTGCTGCTCTAAAACCAGATGTTGGATCTGTTATTTTTTTACCACAAAAAGTTTTTATACACATTGATATTATTTGTGATCCAAATCTTCTCATAAATGTAGATTGGAAATTGCTTTCTTTTTTATCTAAGTATCTTGTTCCTATTACCATATCAGCTTCTTGTAAAATTAAAGGTTTGCATATTTTTTCAACATAATTTACATCATGTTGTCCATCACCATCAAATTGTATTGCTATATCATAATCATTTTCATGTGCATATTTATATCCTGTTTGAACAGCTCCACCAATTCCTAAATTGTGAATTAAATTTATATGTTTTATATTATTATCTTCTAATATTTTTTCTGTATTATCAGTAGAACCGTCATTAATTATTATATAATCCAGCTTTTGTTCACTTTTTTCATTATAGTTCTCAATTATATTACGCACTTTTAGTATATTTTCTTCTTCATTATATGCTGGAACTATTAATAAGATTTTCATAGCCATTTTTCTCCTCTCAATTTTTTATATAAAGAACAATATAATCTGTTTTATAAATAGCAAGTTTACTAAACTTGAACATACTAACATTACTATATTAGGATTTTTAATTTTTATATAATTTTCCTTTTGACATAAACATAATAACATAAGTATTGTCACTGGTAAGAAATATCTTCCTTGTACTCCTAATACTATTAAATCATTAACTTTTGACCATTCAATATATAAACCTGTTACTATTAGTAAATCCATTAATAATGCTAACATAAATGTCCATATTTTTTCTTTTTTATTTAACACTTCTGAATTGTTTTCTACAAAAATTGCCGCAAACAATACCGCTATGTATAAGTATACATATTGTATTGGTGACATTATAGTTAACCATCCCATATATTCTCCTATACAACTATATAGGTAATAAGTTCCATTTATTTTAAAATTATTATAAAGTACTTTTAAATAGTGAACTGGATTTCTTATAATTCCGTTTATTTGTTCTTGACTATTAACACCTGCTTCTTCTAAATATGCTTCAATACTTTTATTGTTTGTAAATCCACTTGTGGCTCTGCTTAAAGCAAACATACTTCCCAAACATACTATTACAGCTAATACACTAAATAATATTTTTTTCTTTAAACTTAAATCTTTTTTACGAATTAATAATATTAATCCTAATCCAAGTAATGGAATATATGTTACTTTTGATAATCCAATAAATGCTGATAAAACCAATAGTATTATTATTTCTTTTTTCTTTAAATTCTCATTATTAAACATTAAACTTAATATATATGAAATAAAGAAAATTATTATTGCATTCATTAAACTATCAACTGAAATAGCCGTTGCTTGTTGAAGCATCATAGGTATCATTAAATATACTGCTAATAATATTTTACCAAATGGTATTTTCTTTATAGATATATATCCTAGAACTAATACTAAAATATAATTCAATATTCTTGCTAAAAATAGTCCTATAATCATATTTAAAGATAATGTTCTAGAAATTAAAAACGCAACTGCATAAATCACATAAAATAATGAAAAATATCCTTTTGCTGGTGTGTTTACATCAACTGTTGTATTATAATCTGTTACTAATTCATCATTTTTACTTTCATTTAATACACTATATTTTGTTAATATAGATTCTCCATAAGACGTTAATGCTTTTGGTACAGTTGTTAATGATTCTCCTTCATCATTTATTTTTGTAATAAAAATTCCTTCTGATAATTCATATGCTTTCCATATATGTGCACCAGCATCTGGTGTATATGTTGGCATCATAAAAATCGCATACATTAACCCTATTGGTATTGCAAAATTAAGAAATATATTTTCAATTTTATCTTTATCTTTTATGCAATTATATATTAAAATTCCAAGTGTTACTATTCCTGTAAAAATAAGATATATCAATATTTTTCTTGACCAATATCCTTCATAACTTTTTACAGTAATGAATTTATACATTCCTATTATAAATAATAATGAAAATATAAATTCTAGTGGATATTTCATTTTATTAAAAATTTTTATCATTATTGTTTTTATATTATTAGTTTTGTCTTTCATCTTCTTATCCTAGCTAAAAGCTATTTTTCCCTTCTTCTTAATATTCCACCTTTTCAGTTCTTATTGCACATTGATCATTATCTAGTCTTAAATTAATATTATAATATGGGTCTCCTTTATCTAAAACTGATTGCCATTTATCGTGGAACCTATCAATTTCTGCTTGAAATCTTTCTTTCTTTTCTGGTGTATCTTCAAATCCCCTACTTTTTGATTCATAATGTTTAAATTGTACAAATGGATTATATACAATTAATTTTCCTTTTTCTCTAATTTTTAAGCAAAAGTCAACATCATTAAATGCAACTTTAAATTTTTCATCCATATAATCAACATCATCATAAATTGATTTTGGTGTCATTATACATGCAGCTGTAACAGCACTTAAATTTTGTATCATAGCATCTTTTGAAAAATATCCATGTATACCTTTTGGTAAATTCTTAAATACATGTCCAGCTACTCCACCAATTCCTATTATTATTCCTGCATGTTGAATTGTATTATCAGGATAAAATAATTCAACACCAACTGCACCAACATCTTCCCTTTGAGCAAATCCAAGCATTTCTTGTATCCAATTTGGTGTCATAAGCTCTGTGTCATTATTAAGTTGTATTATATAATCTCCTGTTGAATTTTTTACTCCAAAATTTATTATTTTTGAATAATTGAATTCTTTTTCTGGGAAATATACAACTTTGATTTTATCTTTTCCATCTATTTTTTTATAATACTCAAAAGTTTCACTTTCTTCACTATTATTTTCAACAACGATAATCTCATAATTTTCATATGTAGTAAGTTTTTTTAATGAATTCAAACATACTTTAAGTGTATTAATATAATCTTTGTTAGGGATTATTATAGAAACCTTTGGATTTCCTATTACTTCATAATTGATTTTGTATGTTCCTAATGTATTTCCTTGTTCTACTGTACCTTTTAATCCAAGTCTATTAATATGGTCTTGTATTGCTTTAATCCCAGCTTCATATGCATATGGTTTTGCTGTTCCACCAGCTTTTGCAGTAGATAGTGCATGTACTCTCCAATGATATAATATTTTTGGAATATGTACTATTTTATTTGTTTCTTCACTCATTCTTAATAGTATATCATAATCTTGTGCTCCATCATATTCACTTCTAAATCCGCCTAATTTGTCCATTAATTCTTTTTTAAACACACTAAAATGACATATAAAATTATTGGCTCTTAATGTATCTGGGGCAAAATCAGATTTGAAGTATGGATCATATCTTTTTCCACCTAATTTTTCAAATTTATCTTCATCTGTATAAATAAATTCTGCATCTGGATTTTCATTTATACATTTTACTATTTCATATAAAGAGAATAATGGCAATAAATCATCATGGTCTAGTAATGCAACAAAATCTCCTGTAACCAAAGATAATGCTTCATTTGTATTTCCAGCAATTCCTTTGTTTTCGTCAATAAATTTATATTTTATTCTTTCATCTTTTTTATAGATTTTTTCTAGTTCTTTATTTTCTTCTGGACTACCATCTGCTAAACATAATTCCCAATTTGAATATGTTTGTCCAATCAAATTATCAACTAATTCTTCAAAAAAATTAACTGGTGTGTTATACATTGGAATTATTATACTAATTTTAGGATTTATTTTAAATTTAGTATTTTTTTGTTCTTGTAACTCTTCTTTTGTTGGTTCATTTTTTTCTATCCATATTTGATATAGGTTTTCTGGTTCTGCTGCTGTTCCCATAACCATATATCTTTTCATTTCTATCCAAGTAACTCTCCAACCTTTTTCTTTTATTTTGTTTTTTTGTTCTTTTAGATAGTCTATACTAAACATGCTTTTTACAAATCTATTTGTTGTTCTTAAATAACTTCTTATTTTCCCACCTTCTGGAAATAATCTATCTCTAATTCTCTTTTTTTGTGCCATTTGTAAATCCATTCCTTTCATTATTTAAACATTTGTCTTATTTTTCTTAATTTTTCAGCTATTTTCCATGATTTTGACTGATATATAAAATCAATTTTATTTTGAGTATTTTCATATACTTTTTTCAATTCTGCTATTTCATTATTTTTGTTTTGAATTTCATTATTTAACAAATTTATTGTATGATTATCAGTAAGTTTTTGTATTCTAAGTTCTTCTATATTTTTTCCATTTTTTTGTATTTTCCATGTATTATCATTTCTACTTTTTTCTTGAATTTTATCATCTAATTTTTCAAATATTTCAAGTTCTTTTTCATCTATATTTAAATATTCGTATAATTCTTCTATTGAAATATATTTTCTAATTTTTGTAAAATATTTAACTGCTCTATATAATATAAATTTTATTGGTATATTTTCTTCCATCCATTCTTGATCATAAAAATAAAAATCATTATCTATATAAAAACAATTTTGAAATATCAAATCCCACAATCCATATTTTGCAAATTTCATGTTATTTATTATATCTTTTTCATATTCAATCTCATATCTATCAAATACATTATTTTCTTTTGAGCCTTCTTCTAAATTATCTAATAATGTTTGTTCAAATTTTTTTATTAATTCTAATGCCTTATCTTTACTTTCTTTTTTTACTGTATTTAATATAATTCTATCAAATGTATCATTTTCAACATATTTACTGATTATTTTTTCATCATCATAACTGTCTATTGTTTTTAATTTTGAATTTAGCATTATATCTATATTTTTCTTTACATTTTCTATATGCTTTTTACTTTTTTCATTATCTGGATATTTATATATAAAATCATTTTTCATTATAGTTATTATTTTATACTCGTCTTTTCTCATATTTGCAAATGTAACTAATCTGATTTCATTATCTGTATATTCTCCATTAAAAACTTCAATAAAATACGAATTTGTAAAATTTTTAAATTCAATATTATCTTCAAGTAATTTATCCATCAAATCATTTTCTTCAAAGAATTTTATTTCATCTTCACTATTATAAACTATATTTCTAGAAAGTTCACTCTTTAATATTTTTTTATCTGTAAATATAACATTTGTAAATTTGTAATCTGTTAATGGATAATATGTTTTTGCATTATTAAATCCGTCTTGTTGTAGCATGTCAAGTATTTGATTTAATGTATATTCTCTATTATTGTTGTTTAAAATTTTATCAATTCCACTTTTAGTTGACAAATTTTTTATTGAATACTTATTGTTCATTGCAATCAATAATTTTCCATTTTGATTTAATAATCTTTTTACATTTTTTAATATTTGTTGTATATCTTCTATATTTTCAATTCCAATTATTGTAATATAATCAAATCTTTCTAATATATTCTCTATTTCACTAGATTCTATTATTGTAACATTTTTAATTTTTTTCTTTAATTCTTCTGTTATTTGTTTTGAATCTGCATTTATCTCTAATAATGTAGCATTTGGTTCAAATGGATACCAACTAATTATATTTTTTCTAGTATTAGATAGCATTTCTATCTCATTTTTTTCATCTTCCATATCTTTACCTTTCATTTTCTTAATTTAATTATGTCTAAAAAATTTTGATACTCTGTATTCCATTTTGTGCCAAGTAATTTTGTTTTATTTTTAAGTCACTCATCCATTTTCTTGTTTCTGCTGTTTTCCAAGGTCCTGTACCTTCATTACCATCAATAGAGTTATTCCATAACCACTCAGTTGTTGGCCATAAACATATTTCTGGTTTTACTATTTTGTATAACTCTTCTGTTGCTCCATTTTGCCCATGATGTGCAACTTGTACAATATCAGATTTTAAATTTTTTCCTTGATTTTTTATTAATTTTTCACTGCTTTCTGTTCCCGTATCACCCAAAAATAATATTTTCTTTTGATTAACCTTTATTTGTATTACCATACTAGAATTATTAATTGCATTATTAATAATTTCTGTATTTTTTATTCCCAAAATTTTAGCAGTAATATTGTCAATTTTAATTATATCATTTATTTGTGGTTGTATTATTTTTTCAGCAATTTTTTCATCTTCAATTACTTTAAAAAATTCATTTATATCTACTTCTCTTGATGGTTCATTTGATATATACCAATCTTTATCTGTTATTGACATATAGATATTATCAATTTTTATTTCATCATTCTGTGAAAGTATTTCAAATGCTCCTGCATGGTCAATATGTGGATGTGTTATAAACCATGCATATACTTCTCCACCATTATCAATAATATATTTTTCAAGTTGTTCAGCATCATCTTGTGTTCCACCATCGATTATTACAATTTTTCCATTTATTGTTTTTATTCCATATCCCATCATTTGTCTTCCTGTTGTTGGTGAAAATTGAGTTAAATAAATATAATTGCTTCTTCTTTTTACATATGAAAAAATCCCTATTACTAAAATAATACACAATATAATTACAATTACTTTTAAAATTTTGTTTTTTCTCATATTAATTAGCCCCTTTTGTTTTTATGATATTTATGTCAGAATCTAATCTATATAATCCGACAGTGTCTTTATTTGAAGTTATTTCAACTAATAATGCATCATATTTTCTGCTTAATACTTCCAATTCTCCATTTCCATCAAAATGAGTACAACTAAATGATAAAGTATATTTATTAGGTGCTAAACTAATTTTTTGTTTAAATTCTATAATTGCTGTATCACCTTTTTCAAAAGTTCCTGTTACTATTTTTTCTATCAAAGTATTTGTTCCCATCATGTCTAATCCTTTAAAATCTTTTACAGTCATTGTAAAAATTGGATCTATAATTTTTTCATTAAATACAACTTTTGATTTTAATATAATTTCTCTATCATTTGGAATTGATGTTAATATATTTCCGTTTGTATCAAAAATCCCGAAGTCAATTAAATCAGCTTGTCCATTTCCATATTCTATAATATTAGGATTTATTGCATAATTTTTCTTCCATTCATCTTGACTATTATTTTTAAATCCCAAAGATTGTTCATGTTCATTTTTTAATTTTTCTTTTTCATCTATTTCTTTTTTATCTTCATCTTGTTTTGCAATTATTTTTTTATATTTTTCTACTCCATCTTTTACATTACCATCAAATATTTTACTTCCATCTGATATAATTATTGCTCTATTGCAATTTCTTATAACATCTGTAATATTATGTGTAACAAAAAGTATTGTTTTTCCTTTTTCTTTAAATTGTTCAAATTTTTTGAAACATTTTAATTGGAATGCAATATCTCCAACTGATAAGACTTCGTCAACAATTAAGATATCCGGATTTACATTTATTGCACATGCAAATGCTAAACGAGCAAACATACCTGATGAATATGTCTTTACAGGTTGATATAAATGATCTCCTATATCTGCGAAATCAATTATATCCTGTTTTGTAGCTTCTATTTCTTCTTTTGTCAATCCCATAACCTGTCCATGTTGATATATATTTTCTTCACCTGTTAATTCTTGATTAAATGCTGCTCCTAATTCTAATAATGAACTAATTTTTCCATTTACTTTTATTGTTCCAGAAGTAGGTGTTACAACACCTGTTATCATTTTTAATAAAGTTGATTTTCCTGCACCATTTTTTCCCAAAATTCCAAGTACCTCACCTTTATGAATTTCCAAATTCAAATCATTAATTGCACTAAATGTACCATGATTTTGATAAAATGGTAAAACAGCTTCCAACAATCTTGCTTTTTTTGTTTTATACATCTTATAATCTTTTCTTAAATTTTTAATCTCAATTACACACTCATTTTCTAGATTTTCTTTGTCCATTCTTTAACCTCTTTATCTTTTTCCTAAAATTTTTAGTATTCCATATCTTATATTAAATAATGGTCTTCCTAATATTGGTAGATTCATTATTATGAAATTTAACATATAATAGCTAAAACTTTCAGTTTTATATAATTTATGAAAAGTTCCCCATTTTCTAAAATTTATATTTTTCTTATTTTGTATCATTTTAAAATAATCATATATTTCAACATTAAGTTTTTGCATACTTTCTGGAAATCTATCATTATTTTCTACATAGGTACCAAATACTCCTAATTTTACATTTATAAATAGTTCTCTTACTTGATCTAATTTTCTAAAACCATGTGATATTTTTTCAGTACCAACTTGATTATTTCCATGTTGCCTATATTTTATATATTTTTCTGGCATATATGCCACTTTTCCATAAATACTAACCATTAATCCAATCCAATGATCATGTATTAAATATTTAGACCTTTCAGGTAATGGTAATATTTTTTGAATTGTCTCCTTTTTTGCTAGTACTGTACATCCAGTAACACAATTATATATATAATTCAGTTTTGTACTATTAATGTATTTATTAATTTTTTTATTTAATAACATAAAATCGCCAAATGATGGATACATAGTCTTCAAATCTTGGTCAACAACCTCTAAATCTCCAAAAACCAAATCAACATTTTTATTTATTAATGTTTCTAATGATTTTTCTATTTTTTCTGGAAGCCATACATCATCTTGGTCTGATAACATATAATACTTATCTTTTACTTTACCTAATAAGAATTCTATGTTTTTTACAACTCCTAAATTTTCTTCTTGTATATATAATTCTACTCTATTATCATTCTTTTCATATTCTTTTAATATTTCTGGTGTATTATCTTTTGAACAATCATCTGATATTATTAATCTAATATTTTTATAAGTTTGATTTAATATACTTTCAATTTGTTCTCTAATATATTTCTCACCATTATAAGTTGCTAATAATACATCTACTGTTTCTTGCATTCTATTTTCCCTTCTTCACTATAATACATCTGCAAAATCTTTTTTGTTTTTATTAAAAATGTGATTTCCCCATATAAACATTACTATTGTAATTACCCAAAAGATTATTGTATATAATCCATGATTTGCAATTATTATATTTTCTCCCATAAATGCTCCTCTAAATGCTGTAATCAAATATGAAAATGGCATACATTGAATTATTTGTAATATTTTTGTATGTCCTGCAAGTCTTGTTACACTCCATACAACAGGTGTAGCCCAGAAAAATAGTTGCATTAATATTCCAAGTAAGTTTGAAAAGTCTGGTACAAGTGTTGTTAATGCTGATGTAAATCTTGTAAATGCTATTAAAAACGCATACAAAGCTATTATTATATATATTATTATAAATACATTTGGCATATATCCAAAAATTGCACATACAGCTGTTGCAACTAACATTAAAAATATTGATACAAAACTGCTTCCTATTAATGATATAATTGGTATTATATCTACTGGAAATACTACTTTTTTTACAAGGTAACTATAACTTCTTATTGACATACTAGAACTCATTACACTGTCATTTATAGCTTGCCATAATGCCATTCCTGGTAAGAACCATACAACATATGGTGACCCATTGTCTCCTTCCATTCCAAATATTCCTTGGAATACGATTACATACATTATCATAAAAATAAATGGTTGTAAAAATCCCCATATGCTTCCTAAGCTTGTGCTTGCAAATCTATTTTTAAAATCACTTTTTCCTAATTTCCATGCTATTTTTTTGTTTTTCCATAGTGTTTTTATAAATTCCATTTTTTCTCCTTCCGCTTTGTTTACAATAAAGTAACAGTATGTTTTTATTTTATATAATTTATGTCTAAAATAGACATTTTTCAAGGATATTTTTTCCTTTTATATTCTATATTTAAATTGGCTTTTTGTCAATAAAAAAGGGCCAAATCAAAAAAGTAATGTTACTGGATAATAGTTTTAAATCATAGGGTGTTGAGATTTCTTGGGAACTACGGGGGATATATTATTTATAAGTATGTATTATTCATTACGTTCAAAAAGAAAATCTAATATAACACAATGAGCCTCTCTCACTCCGGCCAAAATGTATATATGTATATGGTTTTAGAATTTTTGAATGCGAATGGAACAATATTAGAATTTCTTAAAAAATCAATGGAAAGAGTTCACAAAGTGGAAGGGTGCCATTGATTTTTTTAGAAATTCTTATGTTGTGTATTGACGCCGAAAAAATTCTAAAACCATATACATATATACATTTTTCCGTGAGCATTCCTCATTTTTTTACATAAGATTTTCTATTTTTCACTTCAATCAAACATACATACTTATAAATAATATATCCCCCATAGTTCCCAAGAAATCTCAATACCCTATGATTTAAAACTATTATCTAACAACAAAAGTATTAGCCACTAAATTGCAGCTAATACTTTTACAACACTCTCAAATATTTCAGAATCGGACAACTGTCCATTAGTGTTCTGATTTATAAAAACAATACATTTTTCATCATCTTCAAAATATTCATAAGTCTGATATTTATCCATATTTTCAAAATTATAATCCAAAATCTCCCCTGTAACCTCATCAACAATATAGCAAACACTTGACAAATCTAATAAAAACTGTTTATCACCATTAATAACTTTCTCTATACTTTTATCATAATCAGTTTGAGAATTTTTACTAGAAATCTTCAAGTATCCATCTTCATCAATATAATACTTAGAATTTATAAATTTGCTATCATTAAATAATTTTAGCAATTTATCTCTACTATCCTTTTCTATCCAAATTCCAGCATATTTAGGCAAATTTTGTTTCAAAATATTATCTAACTCATCATATTTAGGAGCCGATTTCTTTATCATTCCAGCAAATGCAACCTTATATTTTATACTTGCCTTTACTGTTAAAACTTTTCTCCCATCATATTCTTTTTGAATTTCATATATTTCGTCATCACCAGTAATACTTGTTTGCTTTTTTAAATCTTCAACTGTTGTATTCTCTTGATATTGAACTTCATTTTTATCTAATTCTGTATATATATTATTTGTTTCAATATTATTATATACTTCAAATTGTTTATTCAAACTACCAATAAATAGCAATCCAACTATTATTAAGATTATTAAAACACTTATAATTATTAATATTTTTTTCTTCATACTTTGTATCCTCTACATATTTTTTAACATATCTAATGTTGCTTGTATATACCTATTTGAATAATTATGATTTAACACAGATTGATGTCCATTAATTCCTGCACTTGGTAATTCAATTAATGCAGATTTTGCTGCTTTTGATGTTGATCCTAATGAATTTCTTGCCCAGTTTATTAAATATCCATTTCCATATCTTCCAACTGCTGATCTATCATTTTCTGGGAATTGTTTTGAATAATATGAACATATATCTCTATCGCCAATTACTTGCGTTGTCCATCCATGTAAGTCAACTAACATTGTTTGACCATTTTGTGATTTATTTTTTAATAAAAAATCTCTTAAATATTGTGATTCATATGCTTGGAATCCTGATGTTCCATTATAATTTCTATTATCAGTATATCTTGTATAAGAACTTCCTACTTGCCAGCATCTGTTCATATCTATTCCTTTATTATTTGGAGCTTGGCTAAATAAAGTTGTTCTACCTGGTCCATTATTTGTACTTCCATAATTTAATCCATCCAAATTTACACCTGGGAATATATAAATTGTCCACTTTTCTGCTAAATCAAAGTCTTTATCACTTATTAATTTTTGATAGAAGTCATTTGCAATTGTTACTAATTCTTGACCATCTTTTGCCCAAATGTCCTCAAATCCATGTATTGCAAATGTTGCAAAAAACACATTTGTTCCACTACCATATTTATAATATTTTAAATCTCTACCTCTACTATCGCCTTTTGCTTTTAATCCTGTTATTCCATATGTTCCAGTAGTATATTGAATTTGCTTTCTAATAGTAAATTCTTTTGTGGATTTTTCTAATATTTTATCATCTTTTAATACTTGTACTACAAGTGTATGTTTTCCTAATGAATATTTTGAAAAATCAACTTCTATTTCAAATCCAGGTGTTTTATTATAGATGTTTTCATTTCCATATCCTTTTACAGAATTTATTACATCTGTTCTTTGTGTTCTCTTCAATTTACTTTCATCTAGTTCTTTATCATCAAGCAATATTTTTGTTGTTGTATTCTCTTCTGTTGTCATTATCCAGCCTTTTATATTTTGATTTATATTTTCAATTTGATTTGTTGGATTATCAATATATATAGTTGTTTGTGATTTTTTTATTTTTGGTACTATTTTTATTTCTATTGCTTCTAATCTTAATGATTCATCAAATGTTCCTGATGTCTCTCCATCATAGCACCAATCTTGCCATCCTATATCTTGGACATGTGTTCTATACATAACAGAATATTCTGTTGTTCCTTCTAATTTTATTCTTATTCCTTCAAGTCTTAAAGATTTTCCTGATGTTCCAGCAAGTTCTCCTGTATTTTTCCATCCTTGCCATCCTATATTTTGTATATGTGTTTGATATCTTAACGTTACTCCTTTTGGCAAATTAATTGTTTCTATTTTTATACCTTCAAGTCTTAGTGATTTTCCTGATGTTCCAGCAGTTTTTGCATCACTTTTCCAATCTTGCCATCCTATATCCTGTATATGTGTACTATATTTTATATGCACATCTCTATCTATTGTAAAGTCTTTTGTATATGATTCTATTTCTTTTTCATTTTCATCAACTATTGCTATTTTTAATATGTGTTTTCCAACTTTTAAATCACTTAATTTTACTTCAAAATTAAATCCTGGGTTTAGGTTTTCTTTTTGAGTTCCATATCCTTTTATTGCATTTAATACATCCTGTCTTTGTGTATAATTTATATTTTCTATATTTTGATTATTATCTAATGTTACTTTTATTTTTGTATTTGATATATTTGCCATCTTCCATCCTGATATTGCTATTTTTTCTTGATTATAATATGTATCATTTATAAGTGTGTCTATACATATTATTCCTTTTTCAACTTTATCTATGATTTTTATTTGTATAGCTTCTAATCTTAAAGATTTCCCAGTTGTTCCTGCGATTTCTCCATCTGTCTTCCATTCTTGCCATCCTATGTCTTGTACATGTACTCTATACATAACACTATATTTTTCTGTATTTTGTAATTCTATCTTAATTCCTTCAAGTCTTAAAGCTTTTCCTGATGTTCCTGACATTTCTCCATCTTTTTTCCAGTCTTGCCATCCTATATCTTGTACATGTGTTTGATATCTAATTGATGTATTTTCTAAATTTTCTAATTTTATTTTTATAGCTTCTAATCTTAAACTTTTTCCAGAAGTTCCGGCTATTTCACCATTAGTTTTTGAAAAATCTTTTTCCCATCCTTCATTTTGAATATGAGTATTATATGCTACTACTGGTGTTTTCGTAGCAGTATTTTTTGTTTTCTGTGTCTCTGTTATCTGATTATTTTTTTCAGCTCTTACTACATTTTGATTTCCCATGCATCCTAATACAAGAGCTACTGATAAAGTAAGTATTAATACTATTTTTAAAATTTTTTCATCCTTTAAAATTTTCATTTGTTTTCCCCCTTTAAAATTATACTAATTATAATTTAATGTTTTATATAAAACTATACATAAATACCAACAACTTATCAAAAAGTTTCGTTTTTAGATAAATTTTTAATGTATTTTTGTTATAATGTCCAAAAATATATATCCCTAAAATGACATTTTAAAAACAATATATCCTATTAACGGAAAATGTAAAATTGTTATTTCTTTATATTTTCTTTTTTTCATTCCTTTAAAATATAAATATTTAAAATATTTATGGATTGGTAAATACAGTATTTTTGCTTTTTGGGCATTCTCAAAATATTTTATAACATCTTCTTCCTCTTTATTTTGTTCTGAATTATAGTCTTTACACATTAAAACACCTGCAAGATATGTTTCTGTAATTGCCCTATATCTATATTTTAAATATGATTTATAATTATTTCCATTTTTTTCTTTCCATATTTTTATATTTTGTTTAAAGTTTCTGCCTCCAAATGCATTATTTCCATGAAGTCTATATTCAAATAATGGTTTGTCTATACAATATACACCTTTTAATTTGTTTGCTATATATAATGAATGCCAATCATGTGCTATTGTGTTTTTGGAAAACGGAATCATCAAGTTTCTTACCTGTTTTGTAAGTAATTGGCTACATCCTATTGCTATATGTCTTGAAAATGGTAAAATATCTTTTTTATATTTTTCATTTAATATTGGCATATTTTTATATCTTAAATAACTTTCATGCAATATTTTCCCATTTTCATCAATTTGTTTTGCATCACAATATACTAAATCCACATTTTTTTCTTTTAATATTTTTAAACTTTCTTCTATTTTATTTGGATACCATATGTCATCATGGTCAGAAAATGCAATGTATCCAGCTGTTGATTTTGTTAGTACAAATTCAAAGTTTTTTGTGTATCCTAAATTTTGGGGTTGAAAGTATAATTGTATTCTGTTGTCTTTTTGTTCATATTCTTTTAATATTTCTCTAACTTCTTCGTTTGTAGAACAATCATCTGATATTATTAGTGTAAAATTTTTGTATGTTTGCTGTAATATACTATCTATTTGCATTTTTAAATATTCAATTTTTGTATTATATGTTGTTAATAATATATCTACTTTTTCTTCCATTTTTTCACTCTCTTTATTTATGTTTTGTCCAAAAATATTTTACACTTTTTTAGTTTTTTTATCAATACTTTACAAAAAAAATTAAATATTAAAATGCTACTAGATAATGTTTTTTATTGTAGGATGTTGAAATTTCTTGGGTTCCTAAGGGGAGTATATTATTTATAAAT
>ERZ773143.1065-NODE-1065-length-26595-cov-12.694989_pt1 | contig 26595 bp, 20 predicted proteins | sample MGYA00580852_ERZ773143 | MGnify/ENA primary metagenome ERZ773143 (study PRJEB29015, sample SAMEA2737853) | human gut metagenome | biome: human gut; feature: human-associated habitat; material: faeces | place: China | collected 2012 ... | reverse complement strand
ATAGAATATCCGGCTCACAACCACTTGCAATCAATTCATCACCAGATAAATATTTTTCTATTACTACATCCGGTAATAATTTCTTTATTTTTTCTTCTAATATCAATCCTATAGACTTTTCATCATCACAGATTGCAATTTGCATCTTGTCACTTCCTTGCTTACATACAATTATATTTATTATATCGGAAAAGTTCTTTTAATAGCTAGCCACCATGTTGTGAACCGACCTTTTTTTGTTGTGAAATAGAATATCACATATAACGCATTATTTGCTTCCTGTTAATACGCAAAAACACTGTATCTCAAACTCATTGAAATACCATGCTTCCCCGAATTTTCTATATTGTCCTATTGATATTATTACTTTACTATCCGACACGCCTCTGGGCGTGACTGTATCTATCAAAAAAGAAGCCAGCAGTTTATTCACACACTACTGACTTCCTATACTACTCATTTTATTTACTTCGCTGCGTCTCAGACAAGTTATTACAATACCGACCGCCCTCATTAGATTTTCAGGCCTGACGAGGGGAGGCCGGTATATAAAAAAGCATTATTATTCCACAGCTTCCATAAAGTACATCCGGGAGGAAAAATCCGGGAACAGTCGGGTGTCGGAATTGTATCCGGTTCCGGCGAAAGCAGGCTTCAGGGCAATACCCGCAAGCATCAGGGTATCTCCGTAAGCGGTCAGATCTTCTTTTTCGCCATCCATATTCACAAATCGTGAAAGAATCTCCTGTAATGCGGATCCTTGCTTGATATGCACCGGGGAAACGGTGTTCACAAGGTCTCCGAAGTCCTTCAGATTGTATTTGATATTCCTGCCGTGGAAATGATATTTCACATCAGGAAGTAACCCCACCGGGCGATACCAGTCATGGGATTGGTTCGGAGTTGTCAGGCGTCGGAAGAACAGCCCCACTGCTCTTCTGCCATCCGGGGACACGCAGGTCCAGGATAAGGTTTCCGAGTCGGAATCCTCGTTTTCTGTTCCACGGTAAAAGGTTCCAAACTGGAAAACATCCCGCCATTTTTTATAAAGTGCAATCTGTTCCCGGATTGCGTTAAGGTCACTTCCGGACAGATCCTTTAAATTACATTCATACCCTAAGATTCCGAAAGAGGCCACCTGAAAACGGGTCTCAAGGGGCGTGATCCTTAAGGTCTGATGATTTGGACAGGATGATACATGTGCTGTAAATACCGATAAGGGATATCCATAGCTGTAACTGTTCTGAATCCCGGTACGACATAGTGCGTCAGTATTATCGCTCGCCCAGATCTGCGGGAAATAGCTTAATATTCCCAGATCAAAACGATTTCCACCTGAACTGCAGCCTTCAAACAAAATCTCAGGGAAACGTGTGGTAAGTTCATCCATAATGTGATAAAGCCCCAGCACATAACGATGTGCCGTCTCTCCCTGTTTCGCAGCCGGCAGATAAGGGGAATAAATATCACTGAAATTACGGTTCATATCCCACTTTACATAACGGATTTCTCCGGAGGAAAATACCTTCGTCATGGAATCTATTACATATTGTTGTACTTCGGGATTGCACAGATCCAAGAGTCGCTGATTGCGTCCCTCAGAGTGGGGATGTCCCGGAATCATCATTGCCCAGTCGGGATGTTCTTTATAGAGGTTACTGTTCTCACTGATCATCTCCGGCTCCACCCAGATGCCGAAATCCATGCCAAGTTCCTTTATTTTTTTACTGAGAGAGGCAATCCCTCCGGGCAGTTTTTTCGGGTCGGGTTCCCAGTCACCCAGAGACGAAGTATCGTCGTTACGTCCGAGAAACCACCCATCATCCATGACAAAGAGTTCAATTCCGGCATTTTTTCCGACCTTTGCCAGCTGCAAAAGCTTCTTTTCATCTATTTTAAAATAGCAGGCTTCCCAACTGTTTAATAAAACGGGGCGGGGCTTGTGCTTCCAGACACCCCGCACAATGTGTTCCCGGATAAAGGAATGCAGCTGCCCGCTGAGTCCCCGGAAACCATCTGCTGAGAAGTTTAGAACGGCCTCAGGGGTATAAAAGGCTTCTCCCGGGGCTAACTGCCAGGAAAAACTCCGGGGATTGATACCGGCAACAAATCGAAACTTGCCATAAGAATCTTTCTCAAGGGCTTCATAATGATTCCCACTATAGATCAGATTGCAGCCGATACAGGAACCACTGGTCTCACAAGTATTCTCAGGGCTCAGGATCACAAAAGGATTCGCCCTGTTAGAGGAAGTTCCGGTATAAGAAGAATTAACGAATTTGCCGGAAGAAAGCGTGATCTGTTCTCTGTGCATTTCTCGTGCCCAGGCACCGCTGAAATGAGTGATCACGGAATAATCCTCTGTCAGATCTAACTGTGCACTGAGACATCGCTCCAAGGTGACAGATGCGTCACTATGATTGATCAACCGTGCACTTCTGGTAATGACATCACATTCTTCGAATACGGTATAAAACAGCTGCAACTCCAAATGATTCGTAACATCCTGCAAAATAATCTGAAGGCATTCCGCGGAAGCAGTTTCCGCTTCTGAATAACTGCGAGGGAGTCCGGAAGCCTGCAGGCACTGTTCTCTTTCCTTTAAAGTAATAACTTCATAGGAATCAAAAGTAAAGTCAGAGGTGACACTTCCGTCAGTAAATTTGACTTCCAAAAAAGGTTCCCGGATATCTCCCCTTCCCAAGGTGCCGACCTCCAGACAGACATCCTCCATTGATATCTGTGACTGCTCTTTTGTATAGATGCAGGTATTCCCCGGTGCGAAGGCACGCTGTATTACAAGAGGTGCACAGGAGGAAGGATCCTGCGTATCTACGGTAATCCGCTCCCCGTAATACAGATGTTCCAGATGCCCAGTCTCCATGACACGCATTCCGTAAGTACTGTGAGTCGTCTGTAAAAAGAACCATGGTCTCGTATCTTTTACGATCTGGATCATATCGATGCCTCCTGAATCTCCTTTAAGCGTTCATCGGTCAGTTTATATTTCTTATGAAAGAATATGACACCGATGACTAACAACAGAATAGGGAATAATGTCATGGTCATGCGAAGCCCGGCCACAGAGCCTCCGGAAGCCCCGGCAGCCGCTGATACGGTATCACTGGTATCGGAGTTCAAATGGCAGAGGTTCAGGCACAGAGAAGCCACTAACGCAGCCATTCCGGAAGCCAGTTTTACTACGAAGGTCTGCATTGAGAAAATGACGCTCTCGTCTCTGCGGTGATTTTTCCATTGACCGTAATCTACCGTGTTGGCCAGAAAGACGGTGGTCAGTACCGTCAGCATACCATTGGCGGCAAAGATCAGAAATCCGGGGATAAACAGTAAAAATACATTGCCCATATTGGTAAAACACAAAAACAACAATACAAAATATCCTGCAATAGCCATCACGAAGCTGACATAAAAGATCCGAATAGTACTTAAGAACTTACGAAACAGCGGGAACAAAAGCATCATGGAAAGGATCTGTACCGCTCCGCCAAAGGTATTGAACAGTGTATAGGAGTTATACCAGGTCTCTCCGCCGAAATCGTATTTAAAGAAATAGATTACCAGGTTGGAGGTCGTATAGACCGCGCAGTTGATCAGTACGATGGTGACCACGACAGCCATGGCCTGATCGTTCTGGAGCAGTGCCCGGAACATCTGACCGATGGAGGGTGCTTCCACATCCACAGTAGATTTTTCCTTGATATTCAGGCAGGTAACGGCAATGAATACCACGAACAGTATGGCGATGATCAGAGTAAAACGGGAAAATCCGACCCGCTCTTCTCCCCCGCCGAGGGCATTGACACAAAGCATGGTAATGACGGTGATGATTGCAGAGCCCACACCGGCGCAGGAACGTCCTAATGTTGACAGGTTCTCCCGTTCTTTTCCACTGTGGGTAAAGGCGGGGATCATGGACCAGAAAGGAATATCCATCATGGTATAGGTCACACCCCAGAGAATATAGGCAACCGCCGCATAAGCCACCAGCCCGCTGCCATCCAGCGCAGGAGGCGCTGAGAACATCAGAAACAGAACAACAGCATTGGTCACGGTGCCGATCATCAGCCAGGGGCGGAATTTCCCCCAGCGTGTCCTGGTCTTAGCTACGATGACACCCATGAAGGGATCGTTAAAGGCATCGAACACTCTGGCAACCAGAAGGATAATACCCATAGCTACGGCATTTACCCCTAAAATATCCTGATAGTAATATAAAATATAGCTGGCGGACAGCATATACACCATATCCTTGCCGACCGCACCCAGTCCATAAGAAAACTTTTCTTTTCCACTTAAACTCATAATGTAACCCTGATCCTTTCTCTTTGATTTTCACCTGAAATTAAACCGTAACCTGAAACGGTATCTTTATTTCCCCTGCGGTCTGGGACTGTAATAACAAAGTTCCCTGACCGGATCTCCCAAGACTTTTTACATAAGTGCCACCCATGCCGCCCTGTAAGGCAATGGTGTCAGGTCCGATGATGGCAATGTCACCTTCCGCGGTGATCCGTACCGGCTCCTGATAAAAAGGAAGCACATTGCCGTGGGCATCCACAGCCCGGATCCGTACCAGTGCCACGTCGTAGCTGTGATGCTCTGTCAGATTCGTGTGATCCGCTTCCGCCTGCAGCCGGATCCCATTTACCGGCTCTTTGGTGACAGACTTTATGACTTTGCCGTCTTTGATGGCATCAAAACGGTATACGGTGGCGGTACCGCCCCAGTCACCGATGTATTTCGTGTAAAGCTTTGTCACCTCCGCAAAATCAATATGATACAGCAGTGCCAGCTTTAAGGTGGTAGGATACAATCTCTTCGGAATATGGTTCAGACTGCCTCTGGCCACGATATTCATGGCATCCGCCATTTCTTTCGCATGTTTCGGACGGAACCGTTCGTTCTTCTCCAAAGCATCACCGATAAAGTCATCGATGAGAATGGGACCGTGCTTTAAATGCTTATAAGGGGACATTTCTGGCCGGTATTCCTTGATAAAACGGTCGCTTTTATACATTTTCACGCTGTCGGCATTGGACAGAATGTAGATATTGCCGCGGTTACAGCCGGGATGTTCTCCGATATCCATGGAAGAAGTAATCTGAAGCACCGGGGTCTCCTCCTGCTCACAGGCATATATGGCCGCTGCCAGTTTCGGATTACGGAACATATCCATGACACCATGATAACAGATCCGGTCGCCGCTTCCGAAGTCTTTATGGGTATTGTAGTCGAACATGCACCAGCCGAAGCTTCCGGCGATATCCTCCTGCCCCGCTACGGCATCCAGTACGTTGGCATGGCGGATCGCATGTTCACTGCGGCGTTCCTCATTATCGAAGGCTTTTGTGGGATACATGTGTCCGTTGTATTCGCTGATCAGGTAAGGCTTGTCGGTATCGGAAGTGACCTTTTTCTTCGGGGCACAGCCGGGCATCTCACCGTCGTGCAGAAAATCATTATACGTATAGACATCTTCCAACAGATGGCTTTTCTTTATGGCCCGGACACCGCCGGTAGGTCTTGTGGGATCCAGCTTATGTGCCACGGCATTGGTCTTTTCGTAAAACGGATCATCATCCGGGGATTCATTGATCCGTACCCCCCACAAAATAATCGAAGGATGATTGCGGTACTGACGGATCATGTCCTCTGCATTGACCACCGCCTGTGCTTTCCAGGTGTCATCTCCAATATGCTGCCAGCCGGGAAACTCTGTGAAGACCAGAAGTCCCAGTTCGTCGCACCGCTCCAGAAAATAATGACTCTGGGGATAGTGGGAAGTTCGCACGGCATTCAGCCCCAGCTCTTTTTTTAACAGATCCGCATCCAGTTTTTGCATGCTCTCCGGCATGGCATAGCCTACATAAGGATAACTCTGATGGCGGTTCAGACCCCGGATCCGCAGTTTTTTGCCATTGAGGTAAAAGCCGTCTTTTTTAAAAACTGCATCCCTGATACCGAAGGTAACCTCTGCTTCGTCCAGAAGCTGTTCTCCCTGCCAGAGCTGGGTCTTTAACAGATAAAGATGAGGGTGTTCGGTATCCCACAAAAGAGGATGTGGAATCGTTCCCTGAATACGAAACGGGGTCTCAGCCGTAGTGCCTGTGGGGACATTCTGTTCGCAGAGAAACTGCCAGTCATTATCTGATGTTACATCTGATACCACACCCGACATTACAGCATCGCTCTTTAACATATAATATTGTCTGACATTAAGGTCTTTCGCAACTTCATAAAAAGTGATTTCAGAAGTTACCTGAGCCTCATCCGGTGTGATCAGCGTGTGTACGAAAATATCCTCAAGGGCAATCTGGTCTTTTACTTCGAGATACACATCCCGGTAGATGCCGCCGTAGGTCATATAATCGATCACGTAACCGAAGGGAGGCACATTTAAGTCTTCTCTGCTGTCCAGCCGGACACACAGCACATTGTCCTGTCCGTAGTTCGCATATGCCGACAGATCTACAGTAAAGGCGGTGTAGCCGCAATGGTGCTCTCCCACCTTACTGCCGTTGAGATAGACGGTACTGTCATGACCGGCCCCTTCGAAGGTGAGCAGGATCCGCTTGCCCTGCCATTCGGTCGGAATATGCAGATGGCGTCTGTAGCCGCTGACCATCTGGTAGAGAGATTCGTCAAAATAGTGAAACGGGGTCTCCTTACAGGTATGAGGGATTCGGACGGGCTGCAGGGTCTCTTCCGGGTATTCTGTTGCAGTCATCCCCTCCTGAAAGTTCTCGTTAAAAAGCCAGTCTTCGCTTAAATAGATCTTCTGATTCATGGTTCGTTCCTCTTTCTTTGGGATATTATGGATTAATTCTGGATTATTCCATTGCCTCATTCTGATCTCTGTACGATGCCATACATGAGGATTTCCACAACTTCCTTCAGGGCATCTGCATAAGTCAGCTGATTTCGAGAGAGAATATCTCTCTGGAAGAACTGCTCAATGGAAGCTTCTAACATCATTTTCACCAGACAGATGGGAACCGGGCGGATGCTGCCCCCAGCCATGCCCATCTCGATCAGCTGGATTGTAGGCTCCCAACCTGTGGAAAGTCTGAGTTCTACCTTCTGGTAGATCTTCGGGTATTTGTCCCGGAGGGAATATAATTTTCGAAGATCGATATTCTGATAACCTTCCGGCAGCACTCCCAGGATGCGGTGCAGTTTTTCCACTACACTGAGGGAAGGATCGGTCAGGATCATCTGCTCGCTTTCCTTGATGGAGTCAAAGATATAATCTACCATGGCAAGAAACAGTGCTTCTTTATCATCGTACACGGTATAGATGGTTTTCTTGCTGATCGAGAGTTCCTTCGCCAGATCATCCATTGTGAATTTCAGCCCTTTTTGATCGAAGACACGCAGGGTGGCGTCGAGAATATTTTTTTGCAGACCTTCTGTGGTATCCATCGCTTCTATTCCTCCGTTCGGTAAGATTGTAATTGCAGTATGGAAACTGAAAAGTAAATTGCGGTTTCCTATAAAAATAGAGTAGCATTTTTGAAAAAAAGATTCAAGAAACGTTTTTGCCAAAAAGAGTTTCCGAGAATTGTGAAATATAACAAAAAACCAGCCAACAAAACGGTTGACTGATGAATGACAGAGTCTATAAATAGTTTTTCATGATGCATTCTTTTTCCGGAGAACATTTTTTCCATGGGATTTTAAAATACAAGAGAGGGATGCAAAGATTTTATAGATAGAGGTTTATCATGATAAAGTATGATCCGTTATGGGATACCTTGAAAAAAAGGGGGATCAGCCAGTACTCTCTGATCAAAGATTATGGAATTGATAAAGCGCAGCTGCAACGCCTGCGCAGCAATATGGTAGTAAAAACAATGATTTTGAACCGGCTCTGTACGATCCTGGACTGCCGGATCGAGGACATCATGGTATATGTGCCGGATGCAAAAGAAACCGAACAAAAACAGGAAAAACAGTAAGAGGTATCAGAAAAAAAGTCTGATACCTCTTTTGTTTAATTTTATTATCTCTTGAATTGTTCTGCCAGCGTGGGATGAGATTTTTTGCGGGTGATCTCCACCAATCCTAAAGGCGTCATATCCACGATGCGGGGATGCTGGGGATCCCCTGCGGTCAGATTCTTTAATGTCTCCAGTAACTCCTTCTGCCGTTCCTTTTCCGCCATATTGATGAAGTCCACAATGATGATACCGGACAGATTCCGCAGGCGCAGCTGTCTGGCTACTTCTTCGGCAGCCTCCAGGTTTACCTGATAATAGGTGTCCTCTCCTGCTTTTTTCGCTTCGTTTTTACCGGAATTGACATCGATCACCGTCATGGCCTCCGTAGGCTCGATGACGAGATACCCTCCGCATTTTAACCAGACTCTCGTATCCAGTGCTTCCTCCATGCCGCGCTCCAGAGAATACAGCAGGCGTAAAGAGATCGCTGGATCATCGTAGAACCGAATGGACTTTTGTTTTAACAAAGGGTGATCTCCTTCCGACAGCTGACGATAGATCTGAGGATCATCGGTAAGGATCTCCGAATATTCCGAAGGATCCGCCATCTGCTCCAGAACCTCGTAAACGGCCTCAGAAGGCTTCGAAAGGCAGGTGAAGTACACTTTATGGTCTGCCTGCTCCCAAAGGCTCTGAAGGGCTTCAGAAGCGTTCTCAGGGGTGCTCCCGTTTTTACAAAGCAGCTGCTTCATCCGGGCAGGATCCGCAGTGGCGGAGGCACGCTTTGTCTTCTGGGCATCTTTGGTGACCATGACTATCAGCTCGTCTCCAGCTTTCAAGGTACCGTCTGCCTTACGATTGGTCAGATACGCCGCACCTGCTTCCCGCAGGGGTAGAAAGCACAATTCTCCGGGAAGGATCTCCACGAAGCAGGCATCAATATTTTTTGCCACATTCTGTATTTTCCCCAGATAGATGCCACCGATCTTACTGGCATCTGACCGCAGTACGCGTATAGCAGCCACGCCCCGGGCATTGACAAGCAGAGCTGCCCTGCGTTCCCGCAGACAGGTGAAGATCAGTTTTCCCTCCGTGCAATCCGTGAATTTACGGATCTGATTTACTTCTTTTTCTCTGGCCGGTCGTCCGCCGGTGAGACTGCGGCTCATTCCGTGTCACCGGAAGCTGCCCTGTAAGCTTCCTCACTGTCGAAACCTATGGCATCCAGGGGGAGAAGGGCGTCTGTTTCGTTTCTCAGATAGGTCTCTTCTCTGTTGACCAGAAGGGCATTTTCCTGCAGGGTCTCACCATTTTCGGAAAATAATGCTTCAATGACCTGAATGGGTTTGATATTTCCGGCACTGGAGGCATCCACCAGCAGATAAAGCTTTTCGGACTCCACCATCTTCATCTTATAGATACCTTCTTTTAAATTGATCTCCCGGCTTCCCTTTTTTGTCTCTTTGGTAATGAGGATCTCATCTTTTGCAAGAAAACGATCCACCGCGGAGCCCAGATCAAAATGAGGCCCTCTGCCCTCCCGGAAAGCTACCGTATATCCAGCGGCAGCAACGCTAGCCATGGCATTGCCGGCCTTGTCCGGCAGAATTTTCACCGAAGTGATCTCGATTCCCGGTACGGAAGCGGCATTCAACCGCTGCTTTACATCCTCACAGGAGGTCAGGGAATGCACTTCCAGGTCCATATATTCTCCGTTGCTGGTCAGTCCCACACCCAAAGGTGCGGCGAAGGACATGATCTGATGCGGGCTGAAGCCGCCGGTGTATGCCACATCCAGTTCTGCTCTGCGGTTGGCTTTCTGGAAGAAGCGCATTACATCCAGATGGCCAATGAAACGTACTGGTCCGTATTTTCTGAATTTGATTCTTAACTTCATAATTTCTGTCAGATTTCTATGAGGCCTTCCGTGAAAGACCTGAAATTTCCCTTTCTTCGTATTTTTCTACACTCTATAATGTGTCGCAAAAGCATGCCCCTTACAATCATCCTCTGGGCTCCACACAGATACCGCAGCCGAATCTGGCGGCACCGCAGCCCTGACATGCCTGTTTGCAGTTCGGTGAGATCGTCTCGTTTTTCGCTTTCTGCCATTCTCTCTCCAGAAAGGCTCTGGATACACCGCAGTCCAGGAAATCCCAGGGCAGGATCTCGTTCAGAGGCCGTTCTCTGTGGGAATAGAAATCCGGGTCCAGACCACAGGCTTCAAAAGCTTCCATCCAGATATCGTTGTGGAAATACTCACTCCAGGCATCGTAGAAGCAGCCCTTGTTATAGACATATAAAAGCACCTGGGACAATTTTCTGTCACCTCTGGCCAGAACACCCTCCAGAACGCTGACATCCGCTTCGTGCCAGTTGTACTTGATGCTCTTCTGGTTCAGCTGCTCGGAAATGGCCTTTCTGGTCAGATATGCCTTTTCCACGAACTCTTCCTTGGTACACTGGGGCGCCCACTGGAATGGCGTAAAGGGCTTCGGCACGAAGAAAGAGGTACTGGTAACAATCTGCACTCTGCCGTTGACACGTTTCTCCTTCGGCACCGTATCGAAGAAAGTGGCCGCAATTTTGTTGGAAAGCTCAGCGATTCCCCGGATATCCTCTTCGGTTTCCGTGGGATGTCCCAGCATGAAGTACAGTTTGACTCTGGTCCAGCCGCCTTCGAAGGCAAGGGCGGAACCCTGTAAGATCACTTCTTCAGTGAGTCCTTTATTGATGACATCCCGCAGTCTCTGGCTGCCGGCTTCCGGAGCAAAGGTCAGACTGGATTTCTTCACATCCTGTACTTTGCTCATGACATCCAGAGAAAAGGCATCAATACGTAAAGACGGCAGGGAGATATTGATATGTCTCTTATCACACTCTTCAATCAGGAAGTCAATCAGCTCCGGCAGCTTACTGTAATCGCTGGAACTTAAGGAACTTAAGGAAATCTCCTCATGACCGGTGTTTTTCAACATTTCCATGGCGTACTTTTTCAGAACTTCCACATCCCTTTCTCTGACGGGACGATACAGCTGTCCTGCCTGACAGAAACGACAGCCGCGGATACAGCCTCTCTGAATCTCCAGAACGACTCTGTCCTGTGTGACTTTGATATAAGGAACTACCGGCTTCATAGGATAAAAGCTGTCGGTCATATCCGTTACCAGCTCTTTGCGGATCCTTGCGGGAATTCCCTCTTCCGTAGGTCGAAAGGAAGCAATGGTGCCATTTTCATGGTAAGTGGTCTCATAGAACCGGGGCACATACATTCCCGGCAGCTTTGCCGCCCGGCGTAAGAATTCTTCTCTGCCGGTCTTCTCCGTCCGGCATTTCTTATAGAGATCGATCAACGGCCGGTACTGGGTCTCGCCTTCTCCGATATAGAAAATATCAAAGAAATCGGCAATGGGCTCAGGATTATAGGTGCAGGGACCGCCGCCGATAACGATGGGACAGTCCTCTCCACGTTCGGTGGCAAGCAACGGGATCCCCGCCAGATCCAGAACCTGCAGAATATTCGTATAACACATTTCGTACTGAATGGTGATTCCCAAAAAGTCGAAGTCTTTTATCGGATCCTGACTCTCCAGGGCAAACAGCGGAATGTTCTCCTTACGCATAATTTCATCCAGATCCACCCAGGGAGAATACACACGCTCACACCAGACATCATCCCAGGAATTGAGCATGCCATACAGGATCTGGATTCCCAGGTGGGACATACCGATCTCGTAGACATCCGGGAAGCACATACAGAAACGGACATCAATGCTGTCTCTGTCCTTCACTACGGCATTGACTTCGTTGCCGATGTAGCGGGCCGGTTTTTCGATCTTCATCAGAATATCATCATTTAACGCTAACTTTTCGTTCATATTTACCTCAGGTTATTGATTTTTACATATAATTTTTCATCTGCCGGACATCTCCGTCTGTGCAGGGGACAGCGGAATAACGGGCTTTTTCATAGATTTCAGCCATTCCTTCCACATCCAGCGATTTTTCGGCATCTCTAGCAGTATAAAATGGCAGGCTCATCTTTGCAAGCCCGCTGGCATTTATTTTTTTCTGATACATCCGCCTTATCTTCTGGCCGGCATCTAAGAAAGCAAAAGAAAACCATTTCTGCTTCTGCTTTGCGGCAGTATTTTCCGGGGCAGCCTCCAGGTGTTCCCGCTTGTCCATGCTCTCCGGCTGTTCAGAAACAGTGCCGGGGAGGGAAAACTGCATTCTGTCCCTGAGAAATGTGATCAGCTTTAAAATTCCGCGGTACAGCAGAAATACGCAGACGATCAGAAGTGCGATCATGGCCACATATTCCAGAATGACCCATAAAATAAAAGGATCTTCCGCTTCCATGGGAGGCATATCGCCACCGCCTGCCTGCTGTTCCACCACTACCGCTTCTGTCCCGGAATCCATGGGGAGCAGTCCGAACAGGAAACGAAGAATCGCAACCAGACCGTTTCGCAGTAACCGCAAAAAGGGCTTTAACCAGGCAAACTGTGACACTGCCAGGAGCAGAAGCCCCGACAACAGCACAAAGGCTGCGGTGCTGTGGAGCCCGGAACGAAAGATCTCCTGAAACGGGATCTTGCCGGTACTCAGCCTGTTTACCGTAAGGAAATCCTCATAGGACTGCAAAAACAAAATGACAGCATACAATAAAAACACCAGGATCAGACTCATACGATAATAGAGATCCCAGACGTTGTTTCCCTGATAATGCTGCAGAAAAAGACACAAAAAGGCAATTCCGGCGGCTAACGGCAGAGGCAGCGGATCGGAAGCAAAGTCCTCCGTCCGAAAACGCAGCCAGAGGGAATAGATCACAAAGCCTGCACCTACCAACAGCCGGATACCACGGTTTACGCCGTTGGCTGCCGGAATGATATAAAAACATGCCAGTACCAGTCCGTGCAGAAGGAGCAATACCGACAGATGCTTACAGCGTTTTCTGGCGTAATACAGAAAAAACACCGGCAGCGCCCCGAGCATCCACAAAGCCAAGGACGGACGGCTCGCCGGAGCCAGCGCGGCCAACAACGTGGACGTAGTCAGCGCCAGGGGATAAAAACATAATTGATTCATTAGATCAGTCAAAATTTCTTTCACATTCAGACGCTTTCTTCCCGTAGGGAGATAAAAGTGATCAAAGACTTTAACGCTTCCCCGGGATCAGGAGGTGTACTTTCGGAATAAGGATAAAACCATTTCATATCCGGGTGTTTTTCCTGATATTGCAGAAGTAATGCTGCAAAGTCTTCATAGGCATTGGGTGATACAAAGCAGGTATAGAGCGCATTGGACGCATCGGACATACGGGCGGCAAACAGCTCGGAAAAAGACTGTACCGGTTTAGACGTATCGATTCTTGCAAGCGTCTGCAGACAGACATTCCGCTGTCTGACTCCGCCGCCGGCTTCCAGAATACAGGGGTCTCCACTGATTGTGTCAATACCGTTGCAATACAGGGCAACCTGCATCCCCTGTTCCAGAAACAGCAATAACAGTGCCGTGGCAATCTGCAGGCAGGCTTCCACGCAGTCCTCTTTTTTCAGAATACCGGTGTCCTCTAAGTTCACAAAAATCCGAACGGATTTCTGGGAGGTATAATTTTTCTGGTTTACCTTCAGATCCCCGGTACGGGCCGTGGCTTTCCAGTTGATGCTTTTTAAGTCATCCTGTGGTTGGTAATCCCGAATGCCCCGGTATTCGAAAGGGTCTTCCAAAAGATGTCGTTTTGTCAGAACTTCTCCGTTTAACTGTTTTAAAGACCGTTTAAAATCCGGATGGGAAAAGGGCTTCGGGTACACATAGAGACTGCAGTGTTCGATGGGTGTCGTAGCCGTATACTGTGCTGTCAGGAACAGATCGGATGCGACAAGATCCGCCTCCTGTATGGTGTAATAACCTCTTCTTCCGCCGGTAAAGTGCAGCGCTCTGGTGACCTTCTCCAGACGTCCGATCTGGAAAATATCATTGCGGTAATAGCGATCCGTGGTCCGGGAGCCTTTGGTATCGGCAAACACCAGATGTCTGTCAGTCTGGAATTTGACCTTCAACATGGTAAGGGGCAGCCGTTTGCGATTCTCAATGATCTCCGACAGCTCGCTCTCCTGTCCTTCCCAGATGCCATCCTCCCGGAAAGAAAGGGAAACCTTCAGATCACGCTGCCATATTTTGGCGTATACATATTTCTGCCCCAGATACAGAAGCAGGGCAAAGACAATGATTCCCAGCAGTTGTATCATGGCTCAAACCTTTCTGTGGGAACCGGAACAGTGGAAAGGATGTTTTCCATTCTGCCTGCTGCGGAGCCGGTATCGGAACCGAAGCTGCATACCAGTCTGTGGGCCAGCACCGGAACAGCCAGGGTACGAACGTCATCCGGGATCACATAGGAACGTCCCTGCAGATAAGCATAGGCCTTGACACAGCGTAAAAGCCCAAGGGTTCCTCTGGGACTGACGCCTGCCAGAATACCGTCTGCCCGTCTGGTGGCTTCTGCAATCTGTACCATATATTCCCGGATGCAGGGATGAACAAAAATCTTCGCAGCCTCTGCCCGGGCAGCCAGAAGTTCCTCCAGAGAGACCACGGCAGTCAGGCTTTTCAGGGGATCTTCCTCCATGTACAATTCCAGAATCCTCAGTTCCTCTTCTTTGGTGGGAAGGTTCATGGACAGTTTTATAAGGAAACGGTCTAACTGCGCTTCCGGCAGAGGAAATACGCCGGCACTTTCGATGGGATTCTCTGTGGCAATGACAAAGAAGGGTTCGCCCGGTGTATAAGAGACACCCTCGATGGTTACCTGACGCTCTTCCATACATTCCAACAGTCCTGCCTGGGTTCTGGGGGTGGCACGGTTCAATTCGTCTGCCAGTAAAATATTGGTAAATACCGGCCCCTTTCGCAGGGTGAATTCATTCTTCTGTCTGTCATAGACATTGATGCCGGTAATGTCACCGGGCAACAGATCCGGGGTAAACTGCACCCGGGAAAACCGGGCATTTAAAGATTTTGCCAGTGCCTTGGCCAGCTTCGTTTTGCCAGTGCCGGGGACATCCTCTAATAGTACATGTCCGTCAGCGATTAGGGCCGTCAGAAGAAGTTCTGTCACTTCCTCTTTTCCGACCAGGACTTTTTGAATATTGTTTTGTATTCTGGATGCTAATTCTTTTCCGTTTTGTTCAGCCATAATTGTTACCTTTTTGCTCATGAAGTTTACTCGCCCTATAAGCATTCCAAAATATTCTTACGAATACAAGTATTCGACGAATATTTACGAAGTGCTTACATGGCTCTGAATAGTTATCATTATACCTTATAAACTTAAGTTCTGCCAGTACCAAAAGGCACATAAATATGAACTGCGAAGATTGCAGATACCAGAAAGGAATGTAAAAGAGCATGGAAAAACATGATCACAGACATAAGGAAGAACTCTTACAGCAGATGCGCAGACAGGCAGAAATACGGCCAGAGCAAAACGATTCGGAACCTGCCGCATCTTCCGATACCGGTACGTTCAAAATCCGCCTTGCTCTGGCCGGAGTATTATTATTGACGATCATATTGCTGGATCAAAAAGGCAAATGCTTTGCCGGGATCTCCATGGATCAGGTGCTGCATTATGTCACCGATGTAGATTACGGCACTTATCTGGAGACCTGGGTGGAAACTGCAGTTAACGGTTCGCAAGCTCTGTAGTGATCTCTTCCCAGGTGACATCCTTTTCCGCCATCAGCACCATCATATGATACAGGAAATCACTGATCTCATATTTGACCTCATTTGGGTTGGGATTTTTGGCGGCGATCACAATCTCAGTTGCCTCCTCGCCCAGTTTCTTGAGAATCTTGTCAATGCCCTTGTCGAACAGGTAATTGGTATAGGAACCCTCCTTGGGGTGGACCTTGCGGTCCTTGATCACATCGAAGACTTCCTCGAATACCTGTAAGGGATTGTTGCTTTCCTCATAATCCTTTTTCGTGATCTCATTGAAGAAGCAGCTTCTGCTTCCGGTATGGCATGCAGCGCCCACTTGAGATACCTTCGCAAGGATTGTATCCATATCACAGTCCGCCACCAGTTCCTTCACATACTGGTAATGACCGCTGGTCAGACCTTTCAGCCATAATTCCTGACGGCTTCTGCTGTAGTAGGTCATCTTGCCCAACTTCAGGGTCTGCTCATAGGCTTCCTCATTCATATAAGCCATCATCAGAACTTCCTGTGTCCGGTAATCCTGTACGATAACGGGTACCATGCCGTCACTGTTCTTTTTGAAATCTTCCCACTTGTAGGCAGCCTGGAAGGATTCAATGGGAATATCGTTCTCCCGGCACAGATCCTTCAGGGCTACGATCTCTTTCACATTGTCATTTATCGTATTGCCGGTGACACCACAGACATTCTCATAAGCAAAAATCTCCAGCAATTTATTCAATGCCACCTGATTGATCTGCACGAAAAACGGAAGGGAAAGAATGGCCTGAGTCTCCCGGATCTGATGAGGGTTCATCAGGATCATGGCAGAGATATATTTCTCAATCTTCTCCTTATGTAATTCCAGAACGGCCGGGTCGTTGTAAGAGATCAGAATCTTGTCCTTACCGAATTTCAGAGAGACCTCTTCGGTAATCTCAATATTACTCTCTTTCTCATAGTCGAGAACTGCTTTTTTACATCCGGCATAAAGTAATTTCTTAATGTCCTCCATACGCTTGACATTGCCGGCACCGATGACATCCACTTCCGCCCTGGTACAGATCTCCTTGATGATATCCAGTGCGGCATCATGCTCCGCGTCACCTTCGGACATATCGAAGACGATCAGCTCATCCGCATTGTGCTCACAGTAATAATCTGCCAGACGGACGGGATCCGTATCCACGATGGTGGTATCCGTAAGATTCCGCACCGCATGCTCATGATATAAATAAATACAGGGAACAAATTTCTTGATGATCATAGTAATCCTCACGTCTTTCTATACCTGCAAAGCCTATGCTGCAGGCACGTATTTTTTACAGACTTCCTTTGGTACTTAAAACATCCGTTACCTTCGGATTATAGGAAACGGCCTGATCCAGCGCCTTGGCAAATGCCTTGAACATGGCTTCGATCATATGGTGATTATTGCCCGGAGACAACATTTTGATATGTAAGTTCATTCCGGCACTGTAGGATACGGCATAGAAAAATTCCTTTACCAGCTCCGTATCCAGTTCACCTACCTTCGGTACAGTAAATTCACATTCAAAATTAAGATAAGGCCGGCCGCTTAAGTCAACGGCGCACAAAGCAAGTACCTCATCCATAGGCAGAATAAAATAGCCGTAACGATTGATGCCCTTCTTGTCTCCTATCGCTTTTTTGATAGCTTCACCGAAGACAATGCCGGTATCCTCCACCGTGTGGTGACCGTCCACCTGCAGATCGCCCTTCACCTTGCATTCCAGGTCAAAAAAGCCGTGCCTCGCAAAGCCGTCCAGCATATGGTCAAAAAATCCGATGCCGGTAGACAGATCCGCTTTTCCGGTGCCGTCCAGATTTAAGGTGATGGCAATATCGGTCTCTTTCGTTGTACGGGTTACAGTTGCAATTCGTTCCATAATATCCGATGACTCCCTTCCCAGAGGAAATGATTAATCTTCAAATCTAACTTTAATACTGTTTGCATGTGCGGTCAAGCCTTCACTCTTGGCGAAGGTCTCGATCTGGTTGTGCACCTTTTCCAGTGCCTGCCTGGAATAAGAGATAATACTGGTCTTCTTGATGAAGTCGTCCACGTTTACCGGGGAGAAGAACCGTGCGGTACCGTTGGTGGGCAGAATGTGGTTCGGACCTGCAAAATAATCACCCAAGGGTTCGGAAGCATACTCTCCCAGGAAAATCGCACCGGCATTGCGGATACGGGTCATGGTATCAAAAGGATTCTTTGTAATGATCTCCAGATGCTCGGAAGCAATGGCGTTGGCGGCATCAATAGCATCTTCCATGTTGTCGGCTAACAGAATGTAGCCGTAATTGTCCAGAGACTTCTGGATAATGGGAGCACGCTCCAGTACTTTTACGAAGCCGTCCACTTCCTCGGAGACTTTCTCCGACAGTTCCTTCGAAGTGGTAATCAGAATGGCACTTGCCAGTTCGTCATGCTCTGCCTGAGACAGCAGATCTGCTGCAACGTATCTGGGGGTAGCGGTCTCATCTGCCAGTACCAGGATCTCGCTGGGACCCGCAATGGAATCAATGCTGACATAGCCAAACACTGCCTTTTTCGCCAGTGCTACATAGATATTGCCCGGTCCGACAATTTTATCAACCTTTGGAATGGATTCTGTACCGTATGCCATGGCTGCAATCGCCTGTGCACCGCCGACTTTGTAGATGACGTCTACACCGGCTTCTTTTGCGGCAACGAGTGTTGTCGGATAAACTTTGCCGTCTTTTCCCGGAGGGGTACACATGATAATCTGTTCTACGCCTGCTACCTTTGCCGGCATAACATTCATCAGAACAGATGACGGATAGGCAGCTTTACCGCCCGGTACATAGACACCGACTCTTGCAAGTGCTGTCACCTTCTGACCGAGAATGGTTCCGTCCGGCTTGGAATCAAACCAGCTGTACTGCTTCTGTTTTGCATGATAATCGCGGATATTTACCAGTGCCTTTCTAATAACATCCAGTAAATCCTTATCCACCTGTGCGTAAGCTTCGTCAATCTCTTCCTGTGTTACACGGACATTTTCTGCATTGATATCTGCCTTATCGAAATTCTTTGTATACTCAAATAACGCTTCATCTTTTCTGGCGCGTACATTTGCAAGAATATCATTGACTGCTGCTTCAAATTTCCCGTAGCTGTTCGGACTTCTCTTTAAAAGGTTCTCCAAAATGTTGTTTTTGCTTTCCGGTGTTAATTTTACGATTCTCATATGCTGCCTCTTTTCTGCCCTGCGGCTTATTTTTCTTTATTTTCCAGATAATTTCTTAAATCCGTAATCAGTTTTGTAATACGCTCGTTTTCCATTTTCATGCTGACCTCGTTGACTACCACTCTGGCAGACAGCGGACACACTTCCTCTAAGACCTCAAGTCCGTTTTCCTTTAAGGTCGCACCCGTTTCCACGATATCGACAATCACTTCTGAAAGTCCGACAATCGGCGCCAATTCAACAGAACCGTTCAGCTTGATAATTTCAACGGTCTGATGCTTTTTATTGTAGAAATAATCTTTTGCAATATTGGGATATTTGGATGCCACACGGATTAATTCATGATGCTTTAACTTTTCCTTTGCTTCCTTTGGTCCGCAGACACACATTTTACAGTTGCCAATCTTTAAATCATAAACTTCATACAGTCTTCTGCCTTCCTCCAAGATGGTATCCTTTCCGACAATCCCGATGTCGGCGGCACCGTATTCCACATAAGTCGGCACATCTGACGGCTTGGCAAGGAAGAAACGAAGCTTTAATTCTTCATTGGTGAAGATGAGTTTTCTTGTCTTCTCGTCTTTCATTTCCTCGCAGGTAATTCCAATATTTTCAAAAATTTCAAGGGCATTTTTTGCAAGACGTCCTTTTGCCAGTGCTATTGTTAAATATCTCATGAAAGCTTTCCTCCCAGTATCTCAGCCAGCCGGAGCTGCTGTTCTTTCTTTGTTGCCGCATCAATCACCGTCACAGAATTATTAATATCAGCACTCATATTCTTTAACAGAACTACGTCTTTTATCTGTGAATTAGCGGCATATTCGCAGCAGCTGTCGATATCCTTTGCCTGTTCTTCTGTCAGCATACAGACATTGTTACCCATCTTACGCATTGCATCTGCGGTCTTTAACGCATTTACAAGGTTATCCTTGGCGTACACAAGTAAGATGCCGCTTACATCGACCGGAACATTAAGTTTCTGTCTGTTCATGGCTGCCATCAAAGTATCTACATTCATGGAAAATCCGATAGATGCCTTGTCACAGCCAAACTGTCCTATCAGTTTGTCATATCGTCCGCCGTTGACAACCGGTTCGCCGACACCGAAAGTATATCCTGCAAAAATGATACCGGTATAATAGCCGTGATTGCTTAATGCACCCAAATCAAATGAAATGTATTTGTCATAGCCGATAATCTTTAAATAGTCATACAGCTTTAACAGTCTGTCGATTGCGGCAAGGCAGTCCTGATTCTTTGTCAGCCCTGCTGCCTTGTGTAAAACATCAATTGAACCAAACAGCTGCGGAAGCTGTAACAGCACATCTGAAATGCGCTTATCAATATTTAATGAATTTAACAGTTCTTCCACACCGAAATAATTTTTCTGTTCAATCAGACGGACAAGCATTTCTGCTTCATCACCGTCAATACCTGCTTCCTTTAAAAGCCCTTTAAAGAACAAAACGTTGCCGATTTCAACCTGAAATTCTTCCAGTCCGGCATTTTTCATGCAGTCAATCACCATGCTGATAATCTCTAAATCGGCATCAATCGAATCATCGCCAATCAGTTCCGCACCGACTGCCGTGCTTTCCTTTAACTTTCCCTGATAATATTTGCTGACATTGACAAAAGTATTGCCCACATAGCAAAGCTTTAACGGACGGTTATCGTCTTCAAAATACTTTGCGGCAGTTCTTGCGATTGCCGGTGTCATATCCGGGCGCAGCACCAGTGTATTTCCATACCGGTCAAAAAACTTAAACATTTCTGTCGATGGAACACTTCCACGTTCTTTATTAAACACATCAAAAAATTCAAACGACGGTGTCTGGATATCGTTATATCCATATAATGCACAGACATCGTGCAGACGGTTCTGTAATACAATCTTTCTGGCACATTCACCGTTATAAATATCTCTTACACCCTCCGGTGTATGCAGTAAATCCTTTTTCATACTATCTCCATTCCGCAGGCATTTTAATGCCGGAGGAATCGCGAACTGAATTTATTTCAGTTCTGCGATAACAGACAGCTTTGTGACACCCGCGGCACAAAGTGTTATGCGAAAATCTTTAATTTAAGGATTTTCGCATTTACCTCCATTTCTAAGCAGCTTTATTTACTTTATCGTGGTAACGTGATAATTCGTTACAAAAGAATAGTGAGATTATACCCTACTAAACCGCTCTTGTCAATCTCCCTTACGAAAGTTCTCCATGCAAATGTTCTTTATAGATAACATAACAATTCGCATGTTTTTCCTGTGCCATCTGCAATGCCTTTACCAGCTTTCTATGGACAATCCGCATATCCATTCCATTTTCAGGATAACATGCCACACCAAATGAAAATGAAATTTCATATTTAGGGTCCACCAGCCTGTAATTCCATGCAATTCTGCTGCGCAGGGATTCAATAAATGCACGCAGTTTAATATCACTGTTAATATCCTGTACCACCACGCTCATCAGATTCGGCTGCAGCGGACATACAATACCACGGTGTCCCACATGACGGCGTACCGTATCCTGTACAGACTGTAATAAATCCTGTACAAAGCCGCTGCCTTCATTTTTCATGTAATCCTCTATATCATTCACCTGCATCAAAATCAATGTCAGCTTACAGTTCGGATTTAATTTAATCGCACGATTGCAGTAACCATTCATTTCCTCGTAAGATAATACGGTTCTATCCCCGGAATAACGATAGCTGCTAATGGACATCTGCTTTCCGTCTGTCTGTTCTTCTATCCGCTTAATACTGCCAATTGCCGTCTTTGGCCTGTCGCCTGAATAAATCGTTGAACATTTCACCTCAAATAATTCATATGCACCGTTGGTATATTCAAAATTTGCACGGAAGCTGTGCGTAAAAGATTCCTTTGCTGCATGAATATCTGCGCAGATTGCCGTACATTCCGCTACTGATTCCTCTGATATGATGCCATGGGTAATAAAATATTGGACTGCCTGTTCTAACGGCACCTCCAGCAGGTTGTCCACTTCATTGTCATTAAACTGGTTAATCCGAAGCTGTCCGCTGTCATAATCATATGTGCAGAATAATTCATTTTCCAATGCAAGAAAATACCTCACATTTCCCATTGATTCGCGTAGTGCATGATTACTTTCCTTTAATGCATAAATGTCTGAAATTTTTAACTTAAGATATTCTTCCGCCAGCAGGCTGTTTTCCCGCTCTTTTCTGCAGCGCATAATTTCTAACAGCACCCAGCGGTATGCATTATCACATCTTCTCATGCGGAGTACCATTTTTTTGTATTCTGACGAATGCAGACTGTTGCTTACATCGATAAAATCATCCAGATCAACCGGATGTATAATATCTACTATGGATGTATACATTGACAGCCCGACTCCGATAAAGCGAAAAACCTGTTCGTCTGCCATAATAATATTAAATTCCCTGTCAACAATGGCACTACCGTCAATGACCTGATACTCTGTAATCAAATTATTTTCCATATGCACTTTTGCCCTTCCCTTTTATCTATTATGTTTTATCTATTCCCAATCTCTCTGTAAAATATCTTTCTGCAACGCTTCCAGATAATGCAGCATTACACCTTTTGACATGTGAATCCGGTATGTTTTGTCAATTTCCTCATATGTAAAGCTTTTTCGTCCGCCTTTTTCACTACGTTCCCAAAATTTAATTATATCACAGTAAGGCAGATAATAATACTCATTCCGTGCCGTATAATGCAGAATAATAAATGCAATGCCCTTTTGCTGTTCAAAATCCGACATAAACGAAATCTGATGAGCATGAATGTTTTGCAGCGGATAGGTATCCACTGCCGTTTCTTTGGCATCAAAGCAGACCGGTATTCCCTGAATCACACCAATGTAATCGACCGTACTTTTCTTATCAAAATATGCCAGCGTAATATGTCTGGTTTCCCTGTCAATTTTCATCGGCGTAATCGGTGTCGGTATTTTCTGTATCAGCGCAAGATGATTTTTTAAATACGTATCATTTGTAAAATTAATGAGTTCTTCTAGCGCAGAACCTCTAAGTCCTCTTGAATTCCAGGTTGCCATAATCCTTCTCCTTTTAGTACCTCACAAAATCCGCCGGGAACTGCCGTTGTCACCACAAGCTGTTCTTTCGGAAAATCAAGCTGATAGGCATGTAACATCTGATGTCGGATATTGTATTTTTTTCTAAAATACTGATTCCACGCGGCATCTCCATATTTTTCATCGCCTGCAAGCGGGTGTCCCAAAAAACTTAAATGCGCGCGGATCTGATGGCTTCGTCCCGTCAGAAGATTGACCTTTAATAAAGTTGCCTGCTTATTTGCACAGACCGGAATATACTCTGTTTCAATCGGCAGAATATCTTTTTCTTTCCCTTTCGGCGCATTTTGCAGGATTGTCACTTTATTCGTGCGTTCATTTTTATACAGATATCCTTTGACACGGCTGCGTTTTTCTACATTTCCTTTTACAATACACAGATAATACTTATGGAGCGTTCTCTCTTTAAATGCCGCCGTCATCGTCTGTAATCCATATATGCTTTTGCCCGCAACAACAATACCGCTGGTGTTGCGGTCTAAACGGTTGCAGATACCCGGATGAAAGGTGCGCAGCTGTTCTTTAGTCAGCGCACCGCTTTCCAATAAATAGTCACTTATAGCTTCAACCAGGGAATAATCGTCTTTTTTTGCCTTTTGGGAAAGCATGCCCGCCGGTTTGTTAATGATTAAAATGTCATTGTTTTCATATAATACTTCAAGTTTTACTTTTTGTTTCTTTACCCGTCTGCCTGCACTTTCAGACATTTTGCCCGATGTATGCTGTGAACGTTCTGCCGTCCGGGTGTCTGTCCGGATTTTTGTATCCGTGTCTGCGTTGGTATCTGTTCCCGCAAATTTTTCATACGTTTCATCGGCAAAAAACATTTGGATAACATCGCCTGTTGCCAGCTTTTCACTGCCCTCTGCTTTTTTGCGGTTCAATGTAATATTTTTTTTGCGCAGCATTTTGTATAAAAAACTTTTGGTGGCATTGGGCAGACATTTTACAAGATATTTGTCAAACCGCTGTCCTGCTTCAAGGGGACTGATTGTTATTTCTTTCACATTTTCTCCATTCTACAGGCATTTCCGCCTATAAGCACATATTTTTCATGGCATGGGTAATCCATTCCATTCTGTCCATACTGCGTTTATCGGTATCATCAAAATTAGCGGCAAGTCCCCGCACTCTGTTTAAAAAGGTCTTTTCATCAGTGTAGAGTGTTACGTTTGCCGCCAGTTTTTCATTTTTTAAAAAGTCCCGCAGACTGGTTTCAAAAAGGGTCTTATCCGCCTTTTCTTCCTGTGTGAGTGCGCAGACGGCATTGTCTGTGACAACAACTGCCTGTGTACCAATCGGACTTTTGCTGTTTGAAAAAACGCAGTCGTAACAGCAGGTAAGCGCTCCTGCAGCAGCTTCCACGGCTTCTTTCTGTGCCTGTGTTGCACTTTTATGCGGAAGTAATACAAAGTAGGCGACTGCAAATTTTGCCGCCGGAAGCACCAGTACCGTTGCAATCAGCGTGCAGTAGTTATTGCGCGACTTAAAAACTGCCAGCCCTGCAAAAAATACGGCAAATACTACCGCAAATGAAATCAGCATAATGAGCAGGTTCTGATTCTTTTTGCGCTTTAAATATTCAAAAGTTCCTTTTTCCTGTAACTTCATCGTTTTCTTCCTCCTGCTTTCCGCGTGCCGCTTCTGCCGCTTTTTCTGTTATCTGCCGACTTCTGACCGGCTGGATGCTGTCTGGATGTTCTTGTATTCTGAGTTATTGTATATTTACCCTTTTTCTGACTTCCCTGTTTCGGGCTTCCCTGCTTTGAATTTCCCTGATTTGTGCCGCCGGTGTGGTATCCGTTTTTCATCGGACGCGGCGGAATCAGGCAGTGCCTGTCAAATCCGATTAAGTCTTCTCTGTGATTCTTTAGCAGTGCTTCCTTTACCAGCTCGTAATTTTCGGGATTGCGGTACTGGATTAATGCTCTCTGCATTGCTTTTTCATGCGGTGAAACCGGTGTATAGACCTTTTCCATGGTACGCGGGTCAAGTCCCGTGTAATACATACAGGTTGAAAGCGTGGACGGTGTCGGATAAAAGTCCTGCACCTGCTCTGGCATATACCCCAGATCACGGATATACTCTGCCAGTTCAATCGCTTCCTTCATCGTTGAACCCGGATGGGAAGACATCAGGTATGGCACAACAAACTGCTCTTTTCCTGTTTTTTTATTAATCCGCGCATAACGTTTTAAAAAGGCTTCATACACCTTGTTTTCCGGCTTGCCCATATATTTTAAGACATTGTCTGAAATGTGTTCCGGCGCAACTCTTAACTGCCCGCTGATATAATGTTTACACAGCTCGTTCATAAAGGTATCGTCATCATCTGCCATGCAGTAGTCAAAACGGATACCGGAACGGATAAATACCTTTTTAATGCCCGGCAGTTCCCGGATTTCACGCATCAGCTTTATATAATCTTTATGGTCGACCGTCAGGTTCTTGCAAGGCTTCGGAAATAGACACTGCTTATTCTGGCAGACACCGTGCGTAAGCTGCTTTTTACAGGACGGAAAACGGAAATTTGCCGTCGGTCCGCCGACATCGTAAATGTAACCTTTAAAATCTTCTTCCTGTGTCATCTGCCGTGCTTCTTCTAAAATGGATTCGTGGCTTCGCACCTGTACAATTCTTCCCTGATGAAAGGTCAGCGCACAGAAGCTGCACCCGCCGAAGCACCCGCGGTTATTGGATATACTGAATTTAATTTCACCGAATGCCGGGATTCCACCGTCTTTTTTATATACCGGATGTTCGTCCCGCATATACGGCAGTGCATAGACATCGTCCATTTCCTGACTGGTCAGCGGCAGTGCGGGCGGATTCTGCACGACATAGAGTTTTTCCTTGCATTTTTCAACAAGCACCTTTGCCGTAAACGGATCAGTATTCGTATACTGTGTATAAAAACTTTCCGCATATTTACGTTTATCGGCACAGATTGTATCGTAATCCGGCAGTTCCACATAATCGTAAAGATTGTCAAGAGATTTGGTCTTATAAACCGTTCCTTTTATATAAGTAATATCATGAACATCCATTCCGCTGTTTAGTGCATCGGCAATTTCTACGATAGAATGTTCGCCCATACCGTAGGAGATTAAATCCGCACCCGAATCGACAAGAATGGAGTGTTTCACCTTATCAGACCAGTAATCATAATGGGAAAGCCGGCGCAGGGACGCTTCAATCCCGCCGATGATAATCGGTTCTTTTTTAAAGGTCTGACGGATCAGGTTGCAGTACACCACCGTCGCATAATCCGGTCGTCTGCCCATAACACCGCCCGGTGAAAAAGAATCGGTTTTGCGGTGCTTTTTGGATACTGTGTAGTGGTTGACCATGGAATCCATATTGCCCGCAGATACCAGAAATCCCAGACGCGGTGCACCAAGCACGGCGATACTGTTTTTGTCTTTCCAGTCCGGCTGTGCAATAATGCCGACTTTATAGCCAAACGCTTCCAGCAGACGGCTGATAATTGCCGGTCCGAAGGAAGAGTGGTCTACATAGGCATCCCCAATAACATAGACAAAGTCACACTGCTCCCAGCCCCTCTTTTTC
>ERZ773143.1034-NODE-1034-length-27299-cov-3.370393_pt1 | contig 27299 bp, 27 predicted proteins | sample MGYA00580852_ERZ773143 | MGnify/ENA primary metagenome ERZ773143 (study PRJEB29015, sample SAMEA2737853) | human gut metagenome | biome: human gut; feature: human-associated habitat; material: faeces | place: China | collected 2012 ... | reverse complement strand
GAAATCTGTTCGTAACCTTCTTTTTTAGCTGTACTTGCAAAGTATACATACTTTGCAAGTACAGCTAAAAAAGAAGGTTACGAACAGATTTCAGCTATTTTCCTTGAAACAGCTAACAATGAAAAGGAACACGCTAAACTTTGGTTCAAACTCTTAGATGGCATTGGCAATACTATGGATAACCTTAAAGCTGCTGCTGCCGGAGAAAATGAAGAACATACAGATATGTATCCAACTTTTGCAAAGGAAGCAAGAGAAGAAGGTTTTGACGATATTGCAAAACTCTTTGATTTAGTTGCAAAGATTGAGGCTCATCACGAAGAAAGATACAAGAAGTTAATTGACAACATTAATAACAGTACTGTTTTCAAATCAGAAGGTAAAAAGTTATGGATTTGCCGTAACTGTGGTCACATTCACTATGGAGAATCTGCTCCAAAGGTATGTCCAACTTGTAAGCACCCTCAGGCTTACTTTGAAATTATGGCTGAAAATTTCTAATATATACTTTTGACACTATAAAAGGCCCTGTGAAAAAACCACAGAGCCTTTTTTGTACCCTTTTCAGTTACAGGTAGTCAAACATTTCCTGCACAATTTAGCACTTGCTGTCGCAACCGCCACAGCCACAGTTTGAATTATTTCCACAGCAGCAGAAAAGAAGAATAATGATAATAATCCAGCAATTGTCCATACCGTTTTCACAGCCACAACCACAGTTGCCGAAGTTACCAAATCCGTTTTCGCCACAGCCACAGAATAATAAGATTAAAATAATCCAAAGGCAGGAATTGTTATTGAAGTTCATAAATTAAATACCTCCATAATTTTGAGTACACTTAATTCTATGAACTATTTCTAAAAAATTGCCTGTCCTGTAAAAAAATATTTTTAATTGTCACTCCTTGTCCGATTTATCATCTTGTGAAAACTCATTTTCATACTTTTTCTCTAAATGTTTTCTGTATTTTCCTGTAATAAAATAGACAATAACAAAACAACCTATAAACAACAAGTAATTTAAACCACTTTCAACACCAAAATTTTTCTTAGTATGCCATACATACAAATATCCCAAACTAACAAAAGCAATTACAACTATGGTATAAATCCATTGCGTACTTTTCTTTCTTCCCTTTTCACTATCCCACATATTTATTTTAAGCATAGCAGTTCTTATAAGCTGGTAAATAGGAAATGCCACAACTATAATATACTCAGTAATAATATCATTAAATCCACAGCCAAAATAGAATACTTTTATCAAAATGGAAAGTATAACGCCATAATATACAATTAATGAAAATTCCGCTCTAACCTTGTTTATGCCATTTATAATTTTTTCATCTTTCATTTTTTACCTCACAAAATTTTTATAACCAAATCAAAAGTCATTATATAGGATATATCATTTAAGGTCAATTACATAATTGTTTTTGTAATATATATTTTTGTTTTATTTATTTCATACCCAGCATAAAAATAAATTGAGGTGATACAATGAATGAAAAGGCTATAGCTTATGTATATGGAAGTGCAGAATATCCTCGCCTACAGGGCAGAGTTACATTTCATCAAATACAAGACGGTGTTTTAATAACAGCAGAGGTTCATGGGCTACCTGTGGAACAAAACTGTTCCGGTGGAGTTTTCGGTTTCCATATTCACGAAGGTAATGCTTGTACAGGAAATGAAAATGACCCTTTTGCAAATGCAGGAGGTCATTACAATCCTACAAACTGCCCTCACCCATATCACGCCGGAGACTTGCCACCACTTTTTTCAAACAATGGATATGCCTTTATGTCTGTTTTAATAAACAAATTTACTGTAAATGAAATAATAGGAAGAACAGTTATAATACATTCACAACCTGACGATTTTACAACACAGCCTAGTGGAAATTCAGGCAAAAAGATAGCTTGTGGAGAAATAATAGAACAATAATTCAAAACAAAAAGGGTATTCGTAAATATATCTACGAATACCCACTTTTATTACTTATTATTCACTAAATTCGCCAAATTTTCTAAATCTCTCATATCTTTCCTTTAAGAGAGTTTCTAAATCCTTTGACTGTAAAATATTAACTTCAATCTCTAACTTAGATTTTAAGAGATTAGCTGTGAAACCAAAGTCATTCTGGCAACCGCCATTAACTTCTTTTATAACCTTTTCGATTACGCCAAGTTCATATAAGTCCTGTGCTGTAAGACGCATAACGTCTGCAGCCTCCTGAAATCTCTTAGGGTCTTTCCAAAGAATACTTGCAAAGCCTTCAGGACTAAGAACTGAGTAAACACTGTTTTCAAGCATCCATACCCTATCTGTTACAGCAAGGGCTAATGCACCACCACTACCACCTTCGCCAATAACAATAGAAATTGTAGGAACTTTAATTTTAGCAAGTTCAAAAAGGTTTCTGGCAATAGCTTCACCCTGACCTCTTTCCTCTGCACCTACGCCACAGTATGCACCACTTGTGTTAATAAAGCAGATAATAGGTCTATTGAACTTTTCAGCCTGTTTCATAAGACGGAGAGCCTTTCTGTAGCCCTCTGGATGAGGAGAACCAAAATTTCTTTCGATGTTTTCCTCCATTGTCTTACCCTTCTGAATACCAATAACAGTAACAGGTACACCATTTAAAGATGCAATACCACCAACAATAGCCTTATCGTCAGCAAAATTTCTGTCACCATGGAATTCAATAAAATCTTCAAAAATATGAGTTATATAATCAAGAGAGGTCGGTCTGGATACCTTTCTTGCAATTCTGACTCTGTCAAAAGCCTTAGGCATTTTCAGCACCGCCTTTCTTGCAATTATCTAATTTCAAAATAGTCATTAATGTCTGAGGTAACTGTTCTCTATCTACAATAGCATCTACGAAGCCATGTTCAAGAGAGAATTCAGCAGTCTGGAATTCATCTGGAAGTTTCTGCTTAATTGTACCCTCAATAACTCGTCTACCGGCAAAACCAATAAGAGCCTTAGGTTCAGCAAGTATAATATCCCCAAGCATAGCAAAACTAGCTGTTACACCACCTGTTGTTGGGTCAGTAATAACTGTAATATAAAGTAAACCTGCTTCTGAATGTTTTGCACAAGCAGCACTAATCTTAGCCATCTGCATAAGAGAAACAATACCCTCCTGCATTCTAGCACCACCAGAACAAGTGAATACAATAATAGGAAGTCTGTTTTCTGTAGCATACTCAAAAGCTCTAGTAAGCTTTTCGCCTACAACAGAACCCATTGAACCCATAAGGAAAGTAGAGTCCATAACAGCTAAAACTGTTTCGTATCCACCTATTGTACACTTACCAGTACGGATAGCATCTTTAAGACCTGTCTTTTCCTGAACAGACTTAATCTTTGTCTTGTAATCAGGGAAGTTAAGAGGGTCCTTTGCTTCCATATTTATATCAAATTCAACAAATGAATTTTCATCAGCAATAGTCTTTACTCTATCCTTTGAATTAAGTCTGAAGAGCTTAGCACACTTTGGACAAATCTTTAATCTGCCTAAAGCTTTTTTCTCTAAGATATTGCCACAAGATGGGCATTTAATACAACCTGCAGGAACTTCTTCCTTTGCAGTTTCTTTTGATTTATCCTTAGAAGATTCTTTTGCCTTTTCAGCAGGAGTAAGGTTATCCTTAATTGCTTCTACTGTGTTTTTAAGTGTTTCCACATCAGGCAATTTAAAATTTTCAAATAGTTTCATCTTGCATCTCCTTAAAACATAAATGTCATTTCAGCTTCTGCAACCTTTTTATCGCCTACATAAGCAATGCCCTTGCCAATACCAGCCATTTTCTTGAGCTTAACAATTTCAACTTCAAATCTAAGTGTATCGCCAGGAGTTACCTTACCTCTGAACTTAGCCTTGTCAATACCACCAAAGTATGCAATCTTACCCTTATTTTCTTCCATAGAAAGAATTGCAACAGCACCAGCCTGTGCCATAGCCTCAATAATGAGAACACCTGGCATTACAGGTTCGCCTGGGAAGTGACCCTGAAAGAAGTTTTCGTTCATTGTTACATTCTTAATTGCTGTAATCTTTTTACCTTCTTCAAGTTCAAGAACTCTGTCAATAAGACAGAATGGATAACGATGAGGTATAATTGACTGAATTTCTTTAATATCCATCATATTATTAGTCCTCCCACTTCTTTAAACATAATACAGCATTGTGACCACCAAAGCCTAAAGTATTACTTAAAGCATACTTAATATCTCTTTCAACACCCTTGTTTGGAGTATAGTTTAAGTCACATTCTTCATCAGGGACTTTGTAACCAATTGTAGGTGGTACAAAGCTATTTTCAAGAGCTAAAACAGATGCAACAGCTTCAACTGCACCAGTAGCACCTAATAAGTGACCTGTCATAGACTTAGTTGAGCTAATGTTAATATCCTTTGCATAATCACCAAAACAAGTCTTAATAGCTAAAGTTTCTGCTGCGTCATTAATGTGTGTACTTGTACCATGAGCATTGATGTAGCCTACTTCTGTCTTTTCAATACCAGCTTCGTCCATAGCAGCTTCCATAGCCTTAACAGCACCGTCGCCATCAAGTAATGGGCTTGTAATATGGTTAGCATCACAAGTTGAACCATAACCAACAACTTCTGCTAAAATCTTAGCACCTCTAGCCTGAGCAGATTCAAGAGATTCCATAAATACCGCACCAGCACCTTCGCCCATAACGAAACCGCCTCTTTCCTTATCAAAAGGAATAGATGCTCTGTCTGGGTCTGTGCTTGTAGAAAGTGCCTTTAATGCTGCGAAACCACCAATACCAAGTTCGCAAATAGATGCTTCAGAACCACCAGCAATAATATAATCTGAGTAACCATGCTTAATATTTCTGAAAGCCTCGCCGATACAGTTTGTACTTGATGCACAAGCTGTTACAACATCAATACAAGTACCTCTTGCACCAAAACGGATTGCAATATTACCTGCTGCCATATTACTTATTGCCATAGGAATAAATAATGGAGCAATCTTGTTAATACCTTTTTCTACAAGTCTTCTACCCTGTTCTTCGATTGTAGTTAAACCACCAATACCAGAACCGAAAACTACACCAAACTTATGCTTGTCAATGCTTTCAAGGTCAATACCTGACATCTTAACTGCTTCATCAGCAACAGCCATACCATAGATACTGAACATATCAAGTCTTTTAGTTTCTTTCTTTTCAACAACTGTTGTTGGGTCAAAGTTCTTTAATTCACCGGCACAAACTGCCTTACTCTGAACAGCTTCTGTGTCAAACTTAGTAATATGAGCAATACCGTTCTTACCATTTTTAAGACCGTCCCAAAATTCAGCTGTGTTATTTCCAATAGGTGTTAATGCACCAATACCTGTAATTACTACTCTTCTTTCCATTAAATAAATCCTCCTTAACCTATTACCATACCGCCGTCAACTCTGATTACCTGACCAGTAATATACTTAGACTTAGCAAGGAATACGGCTGTTTCTGCAATTTCTTCTGGCTGACCAAATCTCTTTAAAGGAATATTTGATAAAATACTTTCTTTCATCTTGTCAGCTAAAACATCTGTCATATCTGTTGCAATCATACCTGGTGCAATAGCATTACAAGTAATATTTCTTGGAGCAAGTTCCTTAGCTACTGAGTAAGTCATACCAATAACGCCGGCCTTACTTGCAGCATAGTTTACCTGACCAATATTACCAGCTACACCAATAACTGAACTCATATTGATAATAGCACCACTTTTTTGTTTCATCATAATCTTGCTAGCGTGCTTCATCATATTGAAACAACCTTTAAGATTTGTATTAATAACAGCATCAAAATCTTCTTCGCTCATTCTCATCATAAGAGTGTCACGAGTGATACCTGCGTTATTTACAAGTACATCAATAGTACCAAATTCTTCCTTAGCAGCCTCAACTAATTTAAGAGCTTCATCAAATTTGCTTACATCTGCCTGAACAGTAAAGCACTTTACGCCCTTAGCCTCAATTTCAGCCTTTACTTCTTCTGGAGAAGTTGAACGATAATTTAAAACAATGTTACAACCTTCATTTGCAAATGCAAGAGCAATAGCCTTACCAATACCCTTTGCACCACCTGTTACAATAACAGTCTTATCCTTTAACATCCTAAACCTCCACAAGTCTTTTCAAGGGACTTTAAGTCCTCAACATTATATACAGCAACATCTTTGCTAATCTTCTTTACAAAAGAAGAAAGTGTCTTACCCGGACCCATTTCTACAAATGTGTCTACACCTAATTCAATCATTTTTCTTACAGACTGTTCCCACTTAACAGGATTCATAACCTGCTTTGTAAGAATGTCAATAACTTCGTCCTTTGATGGTACTACATCAGCAGTTAAGTTAGTAATAACTGGAATATTCATATCCTTAATAGTCATATGCTGTAATTCAGCATTAAGCTTTTCAGATGCTGGAGCAAGAAGTGAAGTGTGGAAAGGACCACTAACATTAAGCATAACAGCCTTTCTTGCACCCTTTTCCATTACAATTTCAGATGCCTTTTCTACAGCAGCCTTATCGCCAGCAATAGCAATCTGACCAGGGCAGTTGTAGTTAGCAATCATACATCTACCAATAGACTTAACTTCGTCACAAGCCTCCTGAATTTTGTCAGCATCTAAGTTAAGAACAGCACACATACCGCCTTCGCCAACAGGAACAGCTTCAGTCATAAAACGACCTCTTTTTCTTACAAGCTGAACTGCATCAGCAAAGTCAAATGTACCACTTGCAACATGAGCAGAATATTCGCCAAGACTAAGACCAGCAACATAGTCAGCCTTTAAGCCCTTTTCTTCCATTAACTTAAGTACAGCAACGCTCATTGTAAGAATAGCAGGCTGTGTATATTCAGTTTCATTTAATCTTTCGTCTTCGTTAAAGCAAATGTCACTAATCTTTAAGCCAAGTGCCTCATCAGCTTCATCAAAAACTTTCTTTACACATTCAAAATTGTCATAAAGCTCTTTACCCATACCGGCTTTCTGAGCACCCTGACCACTAAAAATAAACGCAGTTTTCATTTCTTCCTCCTGTTACTTTACAAGTTCATTAAACTTTGTCATAATTTCTTCTATAATTTCAGCACAAGATTCTTCCTTGTTTACCATACCGGCAATCTGACCACTCATTACAGAACCATTGTCTACATCGCCTAACTTAACAGACTTCTGTAATGCACCAGTACCAAGCTGGTCAAATCTTGCCATATCTGGATTTTCCTTTGAACCTTCTTCTTTTTCAGCAGCAAGGAAAGCATTAGCAAGCTTATTCTTAATAACTCTTACTGGATGACCTGTAATCTGACCAGTAATAACTGTTGCAAGGTCATTAGCCTTTAAAATCTTAGCCTTATAGTTTTCGTGTACTGTACATTCAGTAGCAACAAGGAAACGAGTACCAATCTGTACACCCTCTGCACCAAGCATAAAGCCAGCTGCCATACCTCTACCGTCAGCAATACCACCAGCTGCAAGAACAGGAATAGAAACAGCATCTACAACCTGAGGAACTAAAGCCATAGTAGTAAGTTTACCAATGTGGCCACCACTTTCCATACCTTCAGCAATAACAGCAGACGCACCGATTTTTTCCATTTTCTTAGCCTGAGCAACACTAGGTACTACAGGAATAAGGCTAATACCATGTTCCTTAAACTTGTCCATATACTTAGATGGGTTACCTGCACCAGTTGTAACAACCTTTACGCCTTCCTCACAGACAAGGTTAACAATATCTTCTACAAATGGAGATAAAAGCATAATGTTTACACCAAAAGGCTTGTCTGTAAGTTCTTTACACTTTCTGATTTCTTCTCTAACAATATCTGCAGGAGCATTACCTGCTGCAATAATACCAAGACCACCTGCATTAGAAACAGCAGACGCAAGACTTGCATCAGCAATCCATGCCATAGCACCCTGGAAAATTGGATATTTAATACCTAACATTTCACAAATTCTTGATTTCATTTTTTCACCTGTTAACCTTTCTATATCTTTTTAATTATTTACCATTTAATGAGGGTACTACCCCAAGTAAGTCCACCGCCGAAGCCAGTTATAATTATGTAATCTTCCTTTTGAAGAAGACCCTTACTATCCATATGCCCAAGAGCAATAGGAATACTAGCAGCAGAAGTATTACCAAATTCATCTACATCAATAAAGAACTTGTCCATTGTAGTTTTTAGTTTCTTTGCTACAACTTCTATTATTCTTGAATTTGCCTGATGAGGTACAATATACTTTATATCATCAACAGTCAAATTATTTCTTTCTAAAAGAATACTAACACTCTTTGGAACTGTCTTAGTTGCAAAGTTAAATATAGCTCTGCCGTCCATTTCAAGATAGTTTTTATTTTCTTCTTCCGGATTGCACACCATATTTCTGACTTTTCTTTCGCCACCAGTAAGCTTAAGACCGTCTTCACCCTTACTGTGCATATCTTCATCAATGACCCCACTGTCTTCGCTAGGTTCTACTAAAGCACCACCGGCACCGTCACCAAAGAGAACACAAGTTGCTCTATCTGTCCAATCTACAATCTTTGAAAGTGTTTCAGCACCGAAAACAAGAACCTTTTTGTACTGACCACTTTTTACAAATTTATCTGCAACGCTTAAAGCATATACAAAGCCAGAACAAGCTGCACTTAAATCAAAAGCCCAAGCATTTACACAACCTAAAGCCCCCTGAACAAGACAAGCCGTACTAGGAGTTGAATAATCTGAAGTAATAGTAGCCACAATAATAAGGTCTATATCTTCTGGATTAGTGTTTGTTTTTGAAAGTAATTTTTTGCCCACTTCAATGCAAAATTCTGATGTATTTTCTCCTGTTGACAAATGACGGCGTCTGATACCCGTTCTGGAAGCTATCCACTCGTCATTAGTTTCCACTATAGTGCTAAGGTCATCATTAGTAACGACCTTTTCAGGAACATAATAATCAACAGCCTTTATTCCTGTTCTTAACATTTCATTCTCCTCTATTATATTTTTTAGTCAAAAAACTTGTAAGGCTACCTAAAGCCTCTATAAACATATCAGCCTCATAGTCAGATAAATCCACAATAAGAGATTTTACTAATTCCAAATGAAATCTCTGGTGAACTTTGAAAAGCTGTTTACCCTTTTCTGTAAGACTTAATAAATACACTCGCCTATCTTTTTCATCTCGTATTTTGTTTACATACCCTTTTCTAACAAGATGATTTATAGCAACAGTAAGTGTACCCATTGTAATTTCCAACTTTTCAGCTACTGCAGACATAGTTTTAGGCACATATAGTCCTATTGCATCTACTGTATGTGCCTCGTTTACTGAAACATCTGTCAGCCCACTATCTTTTATGGCTTTTTGCTCCACTCTTGATATATCATTAAAGGCTCCACTAATGAGTCTGTTTAACGTATTTAAAGTATTTTCCACTCAAAAAAGCCTCCTATTTATAAAAAGTTTGATATTCAAAGTATATCATTTCTACCCTTAAAAGTCAATAGTTCAGCCTATATACAACCTCCTATACAACCTATAATTTCCCAAATATATTTAGACATCTAAATTTATTTTTTTACAGATTTTTTATATTTTTTCGTATCCATAAAAAAGAAAAAAAGATTTTTTGGCAAAAAAAAGACTATACTCCTTAGAGAATAGTCCTAAAAAAAATTTTTACGCATACATTTCCAATAACTTTATGCCATTGACAATGTTTATTGTATAGTATATTATCATAAATATAAAGTTTTATATTGATAGGAGGGATTTTTATGATGTACCCATTTATGACATTGCCTGATAACACAGAAATAACTCATTCAGAAATGTTGTCTAACGGAAAAGTTAAGGTGTATATTGAAACTCCTGATGAAAAAGATGGTTTTCATAATGCAACTTGCTATCTACCTGACTATGAGTGGAAAGATATTAATGGCTATTCTAAAGTTGAAATGAACTATTTTAAAGAATTAATAGAATCAACAGCACACTTAATTTTGGAATTTTCTTCAATAAACGAAAAAGTGTAGACACTAAATAATTTAGAATCTACACTTTTTTATTTTTACGCATACATTTCCAATAACTTTATAGCAAGCATTAAAGTAAATCTTTCCTCAAAACTTGATAAATCACAAGAAAGTATATGCTCAATCTTCTTTATTTTATAGTTTATAGTATTTCTGTGTATAAACATTTGAGCTGATGCCTTATTTACGCTGGCATTATTATCAAAATAGCATTTTAAGGTCTGGTACAGATTTGTATTGTGAGCCTTATCGTACTTTATTATTGGTCCTATTGTTTCATTACAGTAGGCTCTTATTTTTTCATCATCTTTTATCTCCAGCAGTATTTCATACTGGCTATGATTTTCCAATATTTTTCTAGCATTAGCTTTTCCTGAAATCTTATTAGTCTGAGCAGAATGATAGCCTTTGCTTAAATTGCTTATTCCCTTAAAAACATCTGACACTCCACAAAGAGCCATTGTCTTTATTTTTCCTTGCATAGCCGTAGCCTCGCCAAACAGACTACTACCATTTTTATTGCTTAAAATTACAACAATATCTCCACCTACTGATGTCACAAAGGCAATACTGTTCAAATTTGGAATACAGTCATTTACCATTTTTTCAATTTCTTCATTTTTTGAAGAAATAACCAAAACAGTATAATTCATTTCTTCACTAAAACCGTACTCTGAAAAAAGGCTTAAACTATCCTTTGACAACCCCGGAAGAAACAAAGCCGTATTTACAGCATTTCTAAAATTTACACTAAATCTTTCGTCTTCTAAAATAGCTGTACTTGATGCCTTACCAACATCAACAAGTCTAATCTCCCAAGGCATTACAAAAAGAGGAAGCCTATTTTCATTACAAAAATCTTTTAACTTCTGTGGTATTTCATTAATGTATTTACCTGTATTTATTACTATGCCACCTGCTCCGTACTTTAGCATAGCCTTTACAAAGCCAAGAAGTGCCACACTATTGCCATTCATTTTAACTCCGGTTGTAAATACAAGCTCATCTCCGATTATAAAGTTAGAAAGAGTTTCGTCTTCGGCAATATGAAACCAACGAATGTTTCTGTTAAGACCCTCAAAGCCTGCAACCTGTGTTAGTTTGTAATCTTTCAATTTATCTAACAACTTCCAAAGATACATAATTGCCACACCCCTTTCCAAAATTTATAAACAAAAAAGGCACAGAAGTAAAATTACTTCCATGCCTCTTTGCATTATTTCTATTTCAATATGGACATATTATAAATCATTTGTGCTGAAATTGCAAGGCATATTACAATATTTGTGCTGTAGCATAAATTCAATTTTGATTATTGTAAAAAAGACTATTTTTGTAAATTTTTCTTGCATTTTAAAATTTGTGTGCTACCATATCTATAAGAATATTTTGGAGATTATTGTTTAATATAAATTTAAAGGAGATTGTAATATGAATATATTCGATATTTTAGGTCCAGTAATGGTTGGACCATCTAGCTCCCATACTGCCGGAGCTGTAAGAATAGGAAAAATCAGCCGACTTTTGCTAGGAGAAAAGCCTACCAACGCCAATATTTATCTACATGGTTCTTTTGCCCTTACAGGTGTTGGTCATGGTACTGATAAAGCCATTGTTGCCGGACTTTTAGGTATGGATACAGATGATACAAACATTCCCAATAGTTTTGAAATAGCCAAAAAAGAAAATTTACAATATAAAATAAGCACTATTGAATTAAAAGATGCCCACCCTAACACTGCCCTTTTAGAATTAACAGGAGAAAATGGCAGAGAATTAAAAATCGTAGCTTCATCATTAGGTGGTGGTAGAATAAGTGTGGAAAAAATTGATGACATTGAAACTCACTTTACAGGAGAATATCCTACTCTTATTGTTCACAATTTGGACCAACCTGGTCATGTTGCAGAAGTGGCATCAATGCTTTCTCACAAATCAATAAATATTGCCACACTTAATCTATATCGAGATAAAAGAGGTGGATATGCCGTAATGGTCGTTGAAACAGACCAAACTATACCAGAAGATAGTATAAAATGGCTTGAACATTTAGAAGGTGTAATCAAAGTAACATATTTGGATATTACAGGAGGTGGAAAGAATGTTTTATAGTGTAAAAGAGCTGATACAGTCTGCCAAAGAAAGTCGCCGAGAGGCTTGGGAACTAATACTTATGGACGATGCAAACGAAAGAAATGTATCCCAAAAAGAGTCCTTTGAGAAAATGCGTTATATGTGGCACTCTATGAAAAAATCCGTTGAAAGCTATGACCCTAACTTGATTTCTCCCTCCGGTCTATCTGGCAAAAACGGTGGTAAAATGGAAAAATATATTCCAAACTGTGTAAGCGGAGAATTTATAGGAAAAGTTATGGCTACAGCAATAAGTGTTGCCGAGTCCAATGCCTGTATGAAATGTATTGTTGCTGCTCCAACTGCCGGTAGTTGTGGTGTTTTACCATCTGTACTGGTGCCTTTTGTTGAAAAGTACAATATTGATGAAGATACTGTGTTAAAAGCCTTGTATCTTAGTGCCGGCTTTGGTCAGATTATTGCTCATAGGGCATCTATTGCCGGTGCTGAGGGAGGTTGTCAGGCTGAAATAGGTTCAGCCTCTGCTATGGCTAGTGCAACATTGGTATATTTAAGAGGTGGAACTATAGAACAAAGTGCCAACGCCTGTGCTTTTGCTTTAAAAAGTCTTTTAGGCTTAGTTTGTGACCCTGTTGCCGGACTTGTAGAAGTGCCTTGTGTAAAGAGAAATGTAATAGGTGCTGTAAATGCCATAACAAGCTGTGATATGGCTATGGCAGGTATAGAAAGTGCAATTCCTGTTGATGAAGTTATAGATGCTATGAAAGCTGTTGGCGACACTATGCCTTGCTCATTGAGAGAAACAGGTGAAGGTGGTTTGGCAGCAACTCCTACAGGTAAAAAATACGCAGAAAGTTTACCAAAACTATAAAAAAATTAAGCCCTATAGATTTACTAATCTATAGGGCATTTTTAATATTGAATAGGAAAGATAAATCCGATGACTTAACTTATTCTGAATTATTTTAAGCTACTAACGAAAGCCTTAATTTCATCAAGATTCATTTTAGAGTCAAATATTTTTCTAACAATAGCAGAACCTACAATACAACCGTCTGCAATTTTGTCAAATCTTTCAACATCAGCCTTTGTAGAAATACCGAAACCGATACAAGCTGGAGTATCTGTAGCTTCCTTAACCTTAGCAACAAAGCTGTCAATTCTTGTATCAAATTCCTTTCTAACACCTGTAACACCAAGAGAAGATACGCAGTATACAAAGCCCTTGCTTTCCTTAACAAGCATAGGTATTCTGTCTTCTGATGTAAGGGCTACAAGAGGAATCATATATACATTTGTTTCATCTAAAAGTGGCTTTAATTCGTCATATTCTTCGTAAGGAAGGTCTGGCACAATAAGACCGTCAACATCTGCGTCAACACAGAGTTCAACAAATTTTTCCTTACCAAAACCAATAATAGAACTATAGTAAACCATAATTACTAATGGAATTTGGCTATTCTTTCTTACATTCTTTACAATCTTAAATGTATCTTCAAGTCTGAAACCACCGGCAAAAGCTCTAAGACCAGCAGCCTGAATAACAGGACCGTCAGCAAGTGGGTCAGAATATGGAATACCAAGCTCAATAATATCTGCACCGGCTTCTTCAAGGGCATAGACTAATTTTTCACTATCCTCAACACTAGGGTCGCCACAGCAAATATATGGTATAAGTGCCTTTTTATTTTCTTCCTTTAATTTCTTAAATCTTTCATCTATTCTATTCATATCCAATTAAATCTCCTTTCCAAGATACTTTGCAACTGTGTGAACATCTTTATCGCCTCTACCAGAAAGACAAATAACAGCAATTTCATCTTTACCCATTTTAGGAATTTCTTTAACAGCACCAGCTAAAGCATGTGAACTTTCAATAGCTGGCATAATACCCTCTGTTCTGCAAAGCATCTGGAATGCGTCAATAGCCTCATCATCAGTTACAGAAGTATAACGAACTCTGCCTATGTCGTGGAGATATGCGTGTTCTGGACCTACACCTGGGTAGTCAAGACCGGCACTAATAGAATATACTGGAATTACACAGCCGTCATCGTCCTGCATAATGTAAGTTTTCATACCATGGAGAACACCTGTTCTACCACCACTAAATGCTGATGCGTGTTCGCCAGTTTCAATACCATGACCGGCAGCCTCAACACCTACAAGTTCAACACTCTTGTCTTCAACAAATGGATAGAACATACCTATTGAATTTGAGCCACCACCTACACAAGCAAATACTCTGTCAGGAAGTCTGCCTTCTTTTTCAAGAACTTGTTTTCTAGTTTCATCGCCAATAATTCTCTGGAAATCTCTTACCATTGTAGGATATGGATGAGGACCTACAGCTGAACCAATGATATAGAAAGTATCTTCTGCTCTTGCAACCCAAGTTCTAATAGCCTCGTTTGTTGCATCTTTTAATGTACCAGTACCAGTAGTAACAGGAATAACCTTAGCACCTAATAATTCCATTCTGAAAACATTGAGTTTCTGTCTTTCAATATCTTCAACACCCATATAAACTTCACATTCCATACCGAAAAGAGCAGCTACTGTAGCTGTTGCAACACCATGCTGGCCTGCTCCTGTCTCTGCGATAATCCTTGTCTTTCCCATCTTCTTTGCGAGAAGTGCCTGACCGAGTACATTATTTATCTTGTGAGAACCTGTATGGTTTAAATCCTCTCTCTTAAAATAAATCTTTGCTCCGCCTAAATCCCTTGTCATCTTCTCAGCATAATAAAGAAGTGAAGGTCTGCCCGCATATTCTTTTAGAAGTGTGTCGAGTTCTTTATTAAACTGCTCATCTTTCTTGTAAAATTCATATGCTTCTTCAAGTTTCTGTATCTCGTTCATAAGTGTTTCAGGTATGTACTGCCCTCCATGAACACCAAATCTTCCCTTACTCATTCTGTTTATCCTCCATAATCTGACTACATCATTAAGTTATATTCTCATCATAACCGCAATCATAAAATAATGTTACAAATTGCCACATCTATACACATTTTGCAAACACTTCAAATCTTCTTTCAGCGTTTATCAAATCTGTCCTGCTTTTATAAGTGACTTTAAAGTTTCAATGCGGCTCTCTCCGGCACGCATCATAGTCTCACCGATAAGCACACCGTCAACTTTTCCCTGTGCAAGCTCTCTTATCTCTTTCTCACCCTTTATCCCACTCTCTGAAACAAAAGTAATATTATCCGGCACGAGATTTCTAAGTCTGAGACTGTTATTTATATCAACAGTAAAGTTTCTTAAATCCCTGTTGTTTACACCGATAAGTCTTGCTCCCGCTTTGACCGCTCTATTAACTTCTTCTTCGTCATGCGTTTCAACAAGGGCACTGAGTCCAAGTTTATCTGCTGTCTGCATATATTTTTTAAGACTATCATCATCAAGTATCGCACATATGAGAAGCACCGCATCAGCTCCGATAACCTTTGCTTCATATATCATATACTCGTCAACGGTAAAATCCTTTCTTATTATAGGAATATCTACCGCAGCCCTTATCTCTTTTAAATATTCGTTGCTGCCCATAAACCAATACGGCTCAGTCAGTACTGATATGGCACTCGCACCGCCTTTTTCATATTCCTTTGCTATCTCGACATAAGGAAAATCCCCGGCTATAAGTCCTTTAGACGGTGAAGCCTTTTTCACTTCACATATAAATGAAAGACTTCCCTCTTTAATCGCATTTTCAAACGGAAAACCAGTTTCAGTGTTAAGACTTTCGGCTTGTTGTTTCATTTCTTCAAGAGAAACTTTATTTTTCTCCTCGGCTACACGCTCCCTTGTCTTTGCCGCAATTTCTTCTAATATGTTCAATCTTTTCTCCATTTCTATTTGTTGCTGTCCTCTATAAACTGTTCAAGTTTTGCCTTAGCTTTTCCGCTTGTTATCATTTCTTTTGCTTTTTCAATTCCCTGCTCTATTGTAATTCCGTCTGTTGCGATATAGATAGCCGCTCCGGCATTAAGTAATACCGCATCCATCTTTGGTCCCTCAACTCCGTCAAGAATTTCTCTTGCTATCTGTGCATTTGCAGCAGGTTCTCCACCGACAAGGTCCTCTTTCTTGCAGCGTGTAAATCCAAACTGCTCCGGTGTTATCTCATAACTCTTAAACTCACCGTCTCTGTACTCACAAACTTTTGTCGGTGCTGAAAGTGAAATCTCATCAAGACAATCCATTCCATAAACTACCATAAGTTTTTTAAGTCCGAGATTTTTAAGTACATGAGCAAGCGGCTCCACAAGTTTTTCATCATATACACCCATAAGCTGCATATTTGCCCTTGCCGGATTTGAGAGTGGACCGAGTACATTAAACATTGTGCGTATTCCCATCTCTTTTCTGACTGCACCTACAAAACGCATTGCAGGATGATATTTCTGTGCAAATAAGAAGCAGGTACCAAGATCCTTCAGACAGGCTTCGCTGACTTTACAGTCTGCTGCGATGTTGACGCCAAGGGCTTCTAGGCAGTCGGCTGTTCCGCATTTGCTGGATGCTGCCCTGTTTCCATGTTTTGCAACATGAACTCCTGCTGCTGCGGCTACGATTGCAGAAAGTGTAGATATATTAAATGAATTTGCCTTATCTCCGCCCGTTCCTACAATCTCAAGAGCATCACCCTCATTGTTAAAAGGTGTACATTTTGATGACATTACCTTTGCTGCCGCTGTTATCTCGTCGATAGTTTCACCTTTTATCGAAAGAGCAGTAAGAAATGATGCTTTCTGTGCGTCAGTTGCTTCCCCCGTCATAATCTCTTCCATTACCTGTGTCATAACCTCGTCAGTAAGGTCTTTGCCGTTTACAAGTGTATTTATTGCTTCTTTTATCATAATAAAAACCTCCATTCTAACTAAAAAACATCTCTAACATCTTCATGCCGTCAGGTGTCATTATTGATTCCGGATGGAACTGGACACCGTATATCTCATAATCCCTGTGCTTTACCGCCATTACCTCGCCGTCATCAGTAACCGCCGTTACAATAAGCTCATCAGGTATTGTATCTTTCTTTGCGATAAGCGAATGGTATCTCGCCACCTTTGCCTTTTTACCTATTCCCTTAAAAATCTTACAATTCTCATCAAGTTTAACCTCTGACTGCTTACCATGCATAAGTTTAGGTGCGTATGTAACTTCTGCGCCAAATGTCTCACATATTGCCTGATGACCGAGACAAACACCAAGAATAGGTATCTTTCCTTTAAAATATTGTATAACATCCTCACATACTCCCGCATCAGCCGGCTTTCCGGGGCCGGGTGATATAATAATATGACTCGGTGCAAGTTTTTCAATCTCACTTACCGTCAGCTCATCATTTCTTATCACCTTAATATCTGGATTTATCGTTCCCACAAACTGAAACAGATTGTAGGAGAAACTGTCATAATTATCTATAAGTAATATCATATAAGCCTCCTTTTATATACTTTCCTGTCCCATTGAAACTGCGTTCATAACTGCTTTTGCCTTATTAATACATTCGTTGTACTCGCTTTCAGGTACACTGTCTGCAACAATTCCCGCACCTGAACGAACAAAAACTTTTCCATTTTTCTTAAATGCCGTTCTTATTGCAATACAGGTATCAAGATTTCCCGTAAAGTCAATGTAACCTATCGCACCACCGTAAATTCCACGCTTGTTATTTTCAAGTTCATTTATTATCTCCATCGCACGGATTTTTGGTGCTCCCGAAAGTGTTCCTGCCGGAAGTACCGCATCTACGGCATCAAGACTTGTTTTATCATCCCTTATCTCACCTTTAACCGTTGAACCGATGTGCATTACATGGGAATATCTCAAAATATCCATATAATTTTCTACTTCAACCGTACCGAATTTGCTTATCTTTCCTATATCGTTTCTTCCGAGGTCAACAAGCATATTATGTTCGGCTCTCTCTTTCTCATCGGTAAGAAGGATTTTTTCAAATTCATCATCCTCCTCTTTATTCTTTCCCCTAGGCTTTGTGCCTGCAAGTGGAAATGTATGGAGTACACCGTCCTCAAGTTTTACAAGCGTTTCCGGTGAAGCACCCGCCACCTCTATATCATCACTGCTAAAGTAGAACATATAAGGTGATGGATTTATCGTTCTGAGCACTCTGTAAGCATTAAGCAGGCTTCCCTCATAATCAGCCTCAAGCCTGTTTGAAAGCACAACCTGGAAAATATCTCCTTCATATATATAATGCTTTGCTTTTTCAACCATCTCACAATACTCTTTTTCGGTAAAGAGAGGTCTGAACTCTGATGTAATCTTTCCCGGATTAACCTCGACCATCTCTCCCGTTCTTACAAGCTCTATTATCTTATTTATCTCATCAACACATCTGTCATAATCTTCTCTTAAATTTTCAGTCCTTGCATTTGCGATAACGATTATCTTCTGGCTGAAATTGTCAAATGCGATAACCTTGTCAAAAAGCATCAGGTCAACATCTTTGAAGCCCTCCTCGTCATTCGCATCAAGATTTAATTTAGGCTCACTGTATTTTATGTAATCATATGAGAAGTAACCCACCAGACCGCCTGTAAATGTAGGAAGTTCTTTTATCTTAGGACTTGTGTATTCCTTTAATATTTCTTTTATCTTCTCACCCGGATGTTTAACTTCACTTACTTTGGTCTTTCCATTCTTAACCGTCATCACTCCGTTAGTGCAGGTAATCTCTAACTTCGGATCGTATCCGAGGAATGTATATCTTCCCCATTTTTCCTGATTTTCCACACTCTCTAACATATAGCAGTGTGAACTTACGCCTTTCAGGATACGAAGCACCTGCATCGGTGTTCTTATGTCTGACATAATTTCCATGCTTATAGGTACAACTTTGTACCCTTTAGATAATCCTTTTGCTTCTTCAAATGTTATCATGCTTTGCCTCCTTAATAGCTTTCTAAATGAATCAGGTAATTGCGAAACTGATTATATGTTGTGTTAATTGTAAAATGGCAGGATATAATAAACTTTTGTTTACCTTGAATGAACCGGCTCGAAAACTGAAGTTTTCTCGCTGTGGTTTCACTTTCTCTCACTGTACATTTTGTTTACCTTGAATGACCTCAGCTCGAAAACATAGTTTTCTCGCTGTGGTTTCACTCACCTAAACTCTTATAAAAAATACTTTGTATGTAAACATACAGTAGTTTTTTATAAGAGTTTAGGTTCATTCAAGGTAAACAAAAAGTCCTTGAACATTATCATACTTATATAATAATGTTCAAGGACGGTTATACAATAATAATATACCGCGGTGCCACCTTGTTTTATGGTCTGCCCACACTCTTAGCGAAATACTAACATATTCCCGGCAACTAACGCATGCCTACGCGTCATAGAATACTCGGAATAAAATTCCTTTGACTATGCCCTCAGTGGTCCATTTAATAAACAGCTTTCTGCGGGTTCTCAGCATCCCCTGCTCTCTGTAAGCGCCTCTTTTATTTTTATCTCCACTTCAACAGTTTCAATTTATTTAACTGGTTAAAAGTATATACCCTTGCAAAATGATTTGTCAAGGATTTTTTATCCAAATCTTTTATATCTGAAAACAAACTGCAACAGATTTTGGCAATGCTTCTCATCCTTAATTGCCGTCTATCAACACCTCTTTACTTTTAAACGCAAATCCGTAATGATGTATGTTTTCCTCTTTTACTCCACGGTTTATCAGTTCTGCATCATAATTCTTTTCTTCTATCTGTTTTAGTGCAGCTTCAACAGTTTCTTCAAGTGAGTTCTCTTTTCTTGGATTTATCACTTTAAATTCTATAACTATTCCCGGATATTTTTGAGTCTGTTTGTCTTTTGGTTCAAGCATTATATCATAGCGTCCGAAACCGCTCTCACGGTTTGAAGTTATGATATAGTTTTCTGACTGGTCTACCATAAGCCCTAAAACAAATCCATGGAAAAAGTTTTCAGGTGCTTTTTTCTCAGATGTATGTTTTCCTGTATCAAATGAACTGAATGTGCGTAATGCTACATCATTCATATACTCATTCATACTTTCTATATCTCCGGTTATAAGTGCCTTTATGAATTCATTTGTCTCATTTTTTGCAGGACTGAACCAGCGGAGTATCATTTTTTTGAACATAAATAATATCTCACGGTTTGTCAGAGCAAGTTCATACTCATTATCACTTTCTCTTATAAGATTTAATTCTTCTGACGAAACAACTTTCAAATAACCGCTTGCAAGCATAAGGCTCCATACGGCATCCTCTGAATAATCAAGTTCTGAAAATACTATCTGTTCATCTATCGGCACATTGATTGTTGAGCCATTTATAAGTTCTTCAACCATCATTTTTATATTTGAACTTCCCTTTTGCACTAAGCTGTTTATCAAACCATTTGAACTTGACTCCGCCCAATACAATGCTATTTTTTTCTTATCCAGACAATTTATTATCGACCACGGATTATAAATATCATTTTTACTGCCAAATCTAAAACCGTCATACCATATCTTAACATCGTTTTTTTTGTCAGAAAGTCCCTGTTCATCTAATGCCTTAAACACTTCTTCTTCTGTAAATCCAAATGCAGTTTCATACTTTGGAGTCAGTGTCGTAACTACCTCAAGATTGTTCAAATCAGAAAAAATACTCTCTTTAGACATAGTCTCGGCTTTAGCCGAGCCATTAGAAGTTTGCTTAGCAAACTTCCTAACAGCTGAATATTCAGCTGTTGTTATTCCTGTCATTATTGCTCGCTCTAAATACGGATTTGTCTTAAATGTTGAATTAAAAAGACTTCTTGTAAATGCAACAAGTTCTTCCCAGTATCCATTTACATATGCCTCCTGCATCGGAGTGTCATATTCATCTAGAAGAATTATAACCTTTTTTCCATAGTATCTGCTTAAAAACAGTGAGAGATTATTTAAAGCCCTATATACAGTTTCATTTGCAATTTCTTTATCTACACTTATATTGTTTGCATATCTGTCAAAACTTTCAAATATTTCTTTTTCAGCATCCGATAATACATCACTGTCTAAAAGATAACTATGACTTCTGAAAGCACTGTTTATAACTGCTACTATATCATTTTTTGTATCTGTAAAATTATTCGATTTAATGCTGGCAAAACTCAGAAATATAACCGGATATGTTCCCTGTATCTCACGATATTTCCCATCTTTCCATATCTCAAGTTTCTCAAATAACTCCCCTCTGTCCGCATACTTATTTGAAAAAAAACAGTTCAGCATACTCATGTTTAATGTTTTTCCAAAACGGCGTGGTCTTGTTATAAGTGTAACCTCATCTTCACTCTCCCACCATTCTTTTATAAAACCTGTTTTGTCCACATAAAAACAGTTTCTCTGTATCATTTTCTCAAAGTCCTGAGTTCCTATACTTACCGTTCTTGCCATATCCATCCTCCTGCTATATTATATGTGTTCTCGTTGTAAACTCCTGTTATTTTCTATTGTATTATTTAGCTACATTCTAACATTGAAGTGTTTTTCTGTAAAGAAAAACAAGCCACTCTGAAGTGCTCAAAATAGCTTGTTTTTATCTTTCTCCCTTATCTATAATGTCATGGCAATTTTATTTTCTCTGCTTTTTCTCATAGGATGCAGTATAAATACAAATGCAAATGCGAGCAAGCCGATTATTCCGACAATTACTCCCTGATAAAATCCTGGTGATACATATTTCATTGTTATGGTATGCTTTCCTGATGAACAGTCAAATTTGATAAATGAGCCTGCATATTTTGTATAGTCTGCTTTTTCCCCATCAATATATATTGTCCACCCCTCATCATATGGAATAGAAGTCATAATTTGATTTTGCCCATTATCCAATATTATCTCACCTGAAATACTATTGCCATTTTGCTTTTTTATTTTCAAACCGTGCTTTTGCAATGAAGCCGTTGTATTTTTAAGTGCCGCCACATCCAATTGTACAATATCCGTAAATGTCTGTGAGTAAGTATTTCCGTCATCAGCAGCCACTACCTGAACAGTCACCGTCTGTCCTGTGGTAAAATCGCCAAGATAAAGTGCACCTGTTTTTCGTTCTGAAAAATAATCACTTATGCGGTTGTTGTTTACATAAACATCCGCATAGCCTGCATTTGACTGCATATATAAATACATAGGATTATCTGAAACTGCCTGTATGCTATAAGTCCATGTATTTGCAGTATCCTGTTTAACACTAAACTGACAGCCTGTAAAATAATTTACAGTAGTTCCGGTAACAGATGAAAGGTAATTGTTCTGATTTGCAAAAATTCCCGGCTGATTTAAATCAGGTTCGGTACATTTATCTGATACAGCATACACAAAAGGAAGTGCCATGTCATTTTTATAACTGCTTCCGCCTTCTGCTGTAGTATCAAGCTGCGTATAGCATGATGCCGGCATTGTTTCATCACTTATCGTATATTTACATCCAAATATACTATCTGTGAGCGGAGTTGACGAATATCCTGAATTCCAAAAATAACTCTGACCAAGACCAAGTTTAGGTATAAGATTATTTATATATGCATTAAATGCTGATGAATAATGTGTCATACCATGATAACCAAGAAGCATTGCATCATTTTTCGAATAATCATATCGCTGGTTTATTCTGTATAAATCATTGTCATTCTTTTTTATACCATCAACCAACGGTTTTGTCTTCCTTATAAATGATGTGTATTCTTCCATTTCGCCATAGCCAAATTCATTTCCAAGTCCCTTTATAAGAATTGCACCATTATTTGCCATTTCAAATAAAACACCAACAATTATAATAAATGCAGCCATTTTATACACATATTTTGGTATAATTTCCAACAAATGCATTTTCAACTTTGCCTGACTTAAATCAATTGATATAAGTGTACGAAGTGCCATATAAATCAATGTAAAGCTAAACAAAAAAGCATACCTGTATGGAAACCAGTTTGGATATTGAAATCCGTGCCACACCTTGTCAAGTCCAACAAAATAAAAGCTCAATAAAAACAAGCATATCAATAGTATCATACCGATTTTTTCTCTGATATTTATATTTTTCATAAAGAAAAATAACGCTGCAAAAATAATTATCACGAAGCCGCAATATATTGCCGGAAGTCCTGTATTCGTAATGCTGTCATATTTTCCATATAAGAACTTGGTAAATATTTTTGCAAACACAAAGTTTGTACTTTCAGCAGGTTCATAACCTGTATATACATCCGAAAGTTTTCCTGACATTAAATCCTTTAAAGAAGCTAATAGCAATGGTGCAGCCAATGCGGCAGACATAAGGCTTGTCATTATAAAATGTATCAAAATTGACAGCTCTTTTTTTATATTTCTTTTTGAAATATCATATTGACTTACGATTTTTATAATAAAATAAAGTCCGGTAAAAATAGCAACCATATATCCAGTATAATAATTACTTATAAATAAAAAAGTAAGACACAGAACATACTGAAGTCCCTTTGAACCATCAAATATTTTTTCAAGCCCCATAAGTATAAGCGGCAAAAAAATAACTGCATCCAGCCACATGATACTTAGCGAATATACCATTGTATATGACATAAAAGCATAACATATTGATGGAATTATTAAGCATATATTTAATATTTTTGACTTTGCATTATACTTGTCAAAAAGATATTTAGCATATATACAAAAACTGATACCACATAGTCCGATTTTTAAACATGTGAGAAACTCAATGGCAACAGGCATCTTTTCAACTGAAAAAAGCAATGTTAAAAAAGAAAACGGACTTGCAATATAATAAGCAAAAACACCTATATAATTTCCTCCCATAGAACGTGACCATGAAAAAAATATTGAATCTTCTCCTCTTATAATATTTCTAAGAGAAGTTATAAATTCAACATACTGATTTTTCATATCCATTATAAGCATTGATTTTGTACCAAACGGATAAAAACCATTATTTTTCAAAATATAAAGCATCATTAATTCTGCCAATATAAATACACTTATAAACATAGGAAAATCTTTGTATATTTTCCCTGATTTCACAGTTTGAACTTTCATTGAATATCCTCTCATTTCATTAATAATTTTAAATAATAAACATGTTTGGCATATCAATTTTTATGCCATTCTTATTTACATCATCAGCCAGCCGGCATCACCGATTGTGAATATACGGCTGACCGTAAACATAAATCATTTTATTTTTTCTATATCATCTAAGCTGCTTTCTGAAACTATATAATGCGGTCTGTTTTTCACCTCTGAATAAGTCTTAGATATATATTGTCCCATAATTCCCATACAAAAAAGCTGTATGCCGCCTATCAAGGTTATGATACACACTGTAGATGCCCAGCCTGCAACAGGATCTCCAAATATAAGTTTACGAATAACAATAAAAATGATTGCGAAGAAATCTATAACTGTCATAAAAATACCAAACCACGATGCGATATTTAATGGAACATTTGAAAAATTGATAATTCCCTCAATAGCATATTTAAACAACTTCCAAAAGCTCCACTTAGTTTCTCCTGCAATGCGTTCATGATTTTCAAAAGGTAACCAATATGTTTTAAATCCTATCCAGCCAAAAATGCCTTTTGAAAAACGATTATATTCTGACATTGATACTATAACATCAACCATTTCCTTCTTCATAAGTCTGAAATCACGAGCACCATCAACTATATTGGCATCAGATATACGATTTATCAATTTGTAAAACTGTCTTGCGAAAAAACTCTTGATTGCAGGCTCGCCTTTTCGTGAAATACGCCTTGTAGCAACACTGTCATATCCATCCTCCTTTATAAGCCGGAGCATTTCAGGCAGCAATGCCGGGGGATCTTGTAAGTCAGCATCCATTACCGCAATATATTTACCATGTGCATTGCAAAAACCTGCATACATCGCACTTTCTTTGCCAAAATTTCTTGAAAATGAAATATATCGTATATGCGGATCATTTTCTGATGCTGCTTTTAAAATCTCAAGAGTATTGTCAGAAGATCCATCATCTACAAAAAGTAATTCGTATGTACAGCCCATCGTTTTCATTGTTTTGTTTATTTCATTGAAGAAAACAGGAAGCGACTCCTGCTCATTATAACATGGTACAATCAATGAAATTTCATTAAGGATATAAGTTTTCAAAATTAACCTCCATAATTTATCTAATAATAATCTCATCCTCTTGTATTATAACATATAACCATCCATATATAAGTACCCATCACCGCATATAACACAACCATTGCAAATAATATTTTTCTCACAATGTCTTTAATGCCAAGAGTATTCTGAGGAACATTTCCCTCCGAACCAAAACAAAGCAAATTTGCCATAAGACATACCAAAAACATTGACAGGTACGGATGTTTTGCAATCGTGTTTATTATATTTTCAGTCATTTGTTTATTTTGACTCATGATATTCTTTCTCCGTATTTACATTCCATATATTTGTTTTATCAGTTACATTATCTTTTATTGCTTTTGCAGTATTTATTGCCGTAAGCATTGAGTGGTCCATATTGTTGTATCTGTGCTGACCGTTTCTTCCCACATAGAAAAGATTGTCATAACCGTCTAAATATGTAACCAGCTTATCAAAATCGCTGTATGTATCAAAATATGCCGGGTATGCTTTCTTTACTCTCTCCCTGTGTGCATCAAAGACTGCATCCGATTTTATCACTTCCATTCTCACAAGCTCGTCTTTTGCAAATGCGATACATTCTTCATCAGTCATATTCCAGAATTCATCACCCTCGGCACAAAAATATTCAAGTCCAATCCAAACCGTGTCCTCAGGTTTTTCAACCATATACGGTGACCGGTTGTTAAATATCTGTATTCTTCCGAGTTTGTATCCTTTATCCTGAACATATATCCAGCAGTCGGGTACTATATCTGATAATGTTTTCTTGTCCGTCTTATTTACAAGTTCAAGTTTTTTTACAAGAAGTCCAACCGTAACAAAATCCCTGTATGGAAGTCCTGCCGCCACATTCCTGATATCGTCAGGCACATCGTTCATTCCCTCAACAAGGTCTTTTACAGGCATTGATGAAATAAATACATCACCTGATATTTCTTTTTCACCCTCCGGTGTATCACATATTACCGAAACTATCTTACCATCTTTTTTATTTATTTTTTTTACACTATGTTCAAATAAGATACTTCCGCCTTTTTCTCTTATCTTCTCTCCCGTAAGTTCCCAAAGCTGACCCGGTCCATACTTCGGATACCAGAACTGTTCAATAAGTGAGGTCTCTGCATTTGAGTTGTCTTTTTTACCGAATATCTTAGAAAAAATATCTTTAATTATCGCACGGATAGAAAGTCCTTTAACACGCTGAGCTCCCCAGTCCGCCGATATTTCTCTCGGATGCCTGCCCCAGAGTTTTTCCGTATAGCCCTCAAAGAACATACTGTATAATACTTTTCCAAAACGGTTTATGTAAAAGTTTTCAAGATTTGTCTCAGGTCTTTTCTTTATACATGAGCCAAGATAACTCATTCCTGCCTTAAATGTAGTAAAAAGTCCCATATTTTTTATAGTCTCAGGTTTCATTGATATAGGATAGTCAAAGAAATGGCGATTGTAATATATTCTTGAAACCCTCTCCCTGACAAGCATTACCTCATCTTCCTTTTCAGGGTCAGGACCGCCTTTTGCAAACTCTTTTTCTCTGCCGAGCACCTTATCATCATAGGACGGTTTACCCTGTACCGGGAGTATATCAGACCACCACTTCATAATCGTATCATCTTTTGAAAAGAAGCGGTGTCCGCCAATATCCATCCTGTTGCCGTGGTATCTTACGGTCTGTGACTTACCGCCGAGCGACTTACTCTCCTCAAGTATCGTAACTTTAATATCATCATTATCCTTTAATAGTTCATATCCTGCCGTAAGACCAGCCGGACCTCCTCCAATTATTATAACATTTTTCATTTTTTCGTATTATTTCTTTTTAACTGTTATCCCTCATTTTATAACTCATTACATTTGTATATAACAACATTCTGAGCATCATATACCTTTTCTGCAATCTGTCCTAATCCCTCAAAATTAATCTGGAATTCGTCAGTTTCC